>Ga0105240_10008223_pt1 | contig 14952 bp, 12 predicted proteins | sample KBSC54metaG_FD_80426 | JGI IMG/M metagenome (GOLD analysis project Ga0105240, IMG submission 80426) | Corn rhizosphere microbial communities from Kellogg Biological Station, Michigan, USA - KBS C5-4 metaG | ecosystem: Host-associated > Plants > Roots > Rhizosphere > Soil | place: Michigan, USA... | reverse complement strand
TAGCATCGGGAACACCTTCACCCCCGTATACACCGACGTCGTCTCCGACTGCGCATGTTCATCGAGCAGGCTGCCGCGCTGGACCCGCACATCCACATCGGCAACGCCAATCAACACGCGGATACGCCCATCCTGCAACTGCTCGGCCCACTCGATCTGATCGAGATCCTTCGAAGTATCGTTGTCAATGGAGGACCACAGAAGGCTGCGCAAATCCTGCGCATTGGGCGCGGCGGGCAGCTCCGGCTCAGCCTTGATCTTCGCCAGTTCAGTCTCGGTCCCGGCCGGAAAATCCGGTTGGAAACCATGCTCAATCATGTCGGCGTGCGCAGCCGCAGCAAGATCAAAATGCAAATTCTTCGTGGAATGCATTGCGAATAAGCCCTCTCTTGGCGTGAAGTGCCAGCCTACCACGCTCCCTCCATCGCCAGAAACACCAAGGGACGGCCTCAGGCCGTCCCTTCCCCAACGGTGCACCACGCTTATCTATTGAATGCCCAGATCCGACAGCACCTTCGGTTTCGCCTCATCCACGGCCAGCAGGTTGTGGCAGACCGCGCAATCCTGCGTGAGCTGTTTTCCATTCTGCGCCACATGATCGCCATCGTGACAACGGAAACACCCCGGGTAATTCATGTGCCCGATGTGATTCGGATGCGTACCCCACGTCACCTTCATATCCGGGAACGCATTCGATGTGAAGACCGTCAGCAGCCCCTCACCTGCCGCCTTCACCAGGTCAGGATGCTGCGCTAGCACCTCTGGATGTTCGTTGCGATAGAACTGCGTGAGCCCTTCCGGAATCTTCTGCCGTGCTTCGGCTTCCGTCTTGTAATCCGCCTTCAGCAGTTCCAGGCTCTTCTTGTGAACCCAGGGAAGTTGCGGACTGATCGCCCCCTCGGCCATTGCCCGATTGAGCGCGTCCTCAGCCGTCTGCATCGTATGTGCCGCGCGATTGTGACAATCGATGCAGTCCATCACACGGCGTTCACCCTGCGGCACCGAGCCCTTCAGGCTCGACGCCCCGAAAGCTGTCTTCGAGCCATCCGCATAGGTCCGCTCCGCCCAGGGAATCGTCGTCCGCGTCGGATCCGTTGCGATGTACTCGATGTGCCCAAGGTGAACGCCATGGATGCCGGTCAGGTGCGACAGAGAATCGATTCCGCCCAGGTGCAGCACCACGACGCTCTGCGTTTCCGTATTCTTCTCGTCATCTGCAAAGTTCGACTTCACCAGCAACCTTTCACCCACAAACTTTGCCGGCGTGTGGCAGCCTTCGCAAATCTCGCGCGCCGGACGTAGATTCATAACCGGCGAAGGAATCGGCTTGGGATAGCGATTGAAACTCACCTCGATGAGCTGCTTTGTGCCATTCACCTTTGCCTTGAAATACGATTCCGCACCCGAGCCAATGTGGCACGCGACACAATCAACGTGAGAGTGCGCTGAAACCTTGTACGCCGTATATTCGGGATGCATCACGTGGCAGGATTGCCCGCAGAACTGAGGCGAATCCATGTACGCCGCGCCGCGATAGCTCGCCATCGAGACCACCAGCAAATTCACGATTGTCGCCACAAGCACGATGTCCAGGCCGTGCCGGAACATCCGATCGTTTAGATCGATCTTGGGAAACTCAGCGGGAATTTGGCCGGCCTGCTGCAGCTTCCTGCGGCGAACAAAGACGCCCACCGGTATGAGCAACAACCCAAACACAAAAATCGCAGGCAGAATCAGGAAGAAAATAATGCCAAGATATGGATTATCATTCGGCCGCCCAAATAGCTCGACCAGCCAATAACCAATCATGGTTACGCCGGCTGCGCTGGTAATTGCGCCGCCTGCAAGACTGATCGGGTTGTTGCCGAAGAACAGTGCCGGCCGCACCCAGTTCTCACGGAATCGCTGCAGCATTATGGTCCCCCTTCAGACAGAAAATGACCCGCCTCATCCACCCCGGCGCATGGCCTGGGACCCGTTTCGACTACACGGCATGAAGCGGGTCAGTGTATTGCGACTATTTCAACGTGCGGAAATAGGTCACCACATCCTTGATCTGCTCGTCGCTCAGCTTGCCTGCGAACGCCTTCATCTTGCCTTTGCCGTTCTTCACAGACTCGATCTGCTCTTTCTCGCTCGTCTTGTACTCCGCCGCCGGCTTCACGCCCATCATCTTGGCGATACCTGCGCTCGGCGTACCTGTGCTGCCATGGCAGCTCTGGCAATTTGCCTTGTAGATCGCTTCACCTGTTTCCGCGAAGCCCATGGAGCCAGCCAGACATACCGTCGCAGCCAGCACCGCCATCGATCGAATCGCCCTCGTCATCAGAAGACTCCTTCAAAATGCATTATGGCCAGATCGTCGGGGGCCACGCCCAATCAACTTACTGCAACCAGCTAGGAACTTACTTTCTTTAACACCGTCTCTCACTGAAAGTAGCTGTCTCTGTGATCAACCCGGTGGTACCCGTCTCACTACACCCGGCGCATGCTCATAGTTCGAGAATGCGCCGGGCCCAATTACATTCACTTGCAACTACGTTCTGCTACAACATCACTGCATTACTTCAAAAAAGTTCTGAAGTGCTCTACAACATCCTTGATCTGCGCGTCCGAGAGCTTGTCCTTATACGGCTGCATCTTCCCCATGCCGTTCTTGACCGCTTCCACCATCTGCGCTTCGCTCATCTTCTTCACGTCAGGATCGGAAACAGGCTTCACCTTCATCGACTTTCCAGCAGCCGAATCCGCCATGCCCTTTTCGCCATGACACATCTGGCACTTCGATTTGTACAGCGCTTCGGTTGAAGACTGCGCGAAGCTCACGGATCCGGCCAGCATCAATGCCACCATCGCCGTTCCTACGTTACGCACCACTCTACTCATGCTCATCTCCCCAGGGATCTCCCCTGCTTCGGGGGAAGATCGCTGCGAAGGGACATCGTTCAAAGCAGCCGCTTGCCGGAAGCACTTCACGGCTGCATAGTTCACTGCAATCAGGTGGACCGGTACTGCCCTACGCTGCCCGGCCCGCCCGCGTTACTCAGAATGCATACTTCACACCAAGAGTTATGACATCGCCATGGTAATCACGCGAGGCCGGACCAGGACCGCCCGCCTCCTTGTATCCATGGTGAACCCAGTTTCCGTGCCACGCCCACTGGGGCGCGATATTGATAACAAGATCGGTGAATGGTGAAACAATCTTCGAATTCAAGGCGCCCGGAACCATCAGCGGATTGAGAAAATCAGCACTGCCGTTGTTGGACGTCACTCGTGCACCACCATTGAACCGGAAATACTTCGACGGCGAATATGTGAACGCACCCGAGAAGAAGTTCGCCGGAGCGTTATACGTGCCGTTGCCCAGATAGAGTTGCGAAGCCGCTGCCTGCGTGGGCAAAGTGCCGCCAGGATTATCCGCCGTCTGCAGGCACGTTCCCGTTGATCCCTGTGCTCCCGCCGGCAGCGGATACGTCGCGGTTGCTAAAAAGATGTAGCACATATCTGTTTGTGAGAACACGTCGTCATGCGAGTAGTTCAAGTCGAAACTGACCTGCTCGTTCGCAATCACCTGCGTGGCAAAGCTGAAATCGCGGTTGTGCTCCTTGTGATTGACAAGAGGGTCATCGTTCTTGCCCTCGAAATCATTCACGGTCACCGCAAAGTTCACCCACTTTGCCGGCGTGGTCACTGCCCTCGCCCTCACGTGATAAGCCTTGTTTGGAGCCGTGCGGGTAAAAGTGTTTGTCGGTGTCTCCGAGTTCGCCGACTTCCAGTTCAGGGTGTCCACATTCACGTTCGCCCGGAAAGTCCGCGACGGCGTAATGGAAGCGCCCACAATAAATCCGTTCTGTTGCCACGTAAGATTGTCGTCATCCGCATTGTTCACGTTGCGGTTGTCGAATCGCCATCCCGCCGAAAGCTTGAACTCCGGTGAGATCGTTACGATCCCCAGCACCGTATTCCGCTGGATCTTCTGATTGACCGAGTCCCCGCCCGGCGTGGTCGTCGTCACCGGAGTAAACGCAGTCAGAGGAGTGTTGACGTTCAGGTTAGCCGGGTGATCGGCCGCGCTCCCCCAGATCGTCGCTACCAGAACATCGCTGCCCACCGTACGGAAGTACCGGTAATCAAACGAATCCGAAACCGAGAACCACTTGGTCAGCTCCGCCTCGACTCCGAAATCCCCGTTTACGCTGTTGCGCTTGTTATGCGCGAGGCGCCCGTTCGCGAAACCGCCCGTGTCAACTTCCTGACGGTTGAACGTACGCGCCAGCAATCCATTGAACGTCTCGTTGAAATGGTTCACATTCGACACGCCGCCGCTGTACGCCACCCGTCCGTTAAACGACACTTTGTCCCAATAGTGCGAACTGAACCGCAACTGCTCCGTCGGAAATATCGTCCTCGTCGGCGCAACCTGGCTCTGCACCAGCGTCTGGCTGCAGAATGGATTCGCAATCCCGTTCACCACTTCAGCGGTTTTGTTAGCTCCAGTTCCGCATGTTGCCGTCGCCAGCGTGTTTACACCGAGCGATGTCGGCGTTCCGTTCGCCAGAGTGAAGGGCGTAGGCGCCAATTCGTACGAAGAATCGCCCCTGTAAAGTGCGAACAGCTCGTCATAGCTCAGTGTCGTGCGCTTCGCCAGCTTGAAGTCAACCCCGCCCGTGTAAGTGTCCAGCCCGTTGCGGAACCACTGGAACACCTGGACGTCGCCACCGCCATGTATGGTCGAGTATGTCGGCCCCTCATGTGTGTTGTGGTTATATCCCACGCGGAAACTCAGCCTCGACAGCGGAAACAGCGTAAACAAAGCATCCGTATTCCGCCGGACCGTATTGAAGACGTGCAGTGAACTCGGCTCCTGAACCAGTGCAGGCGTCGCAGCCGAAGCAGTCGACAACAGTGAATTATCCAGCAGGTTGTAATCGAAATAATTGCGATCGCGCCTGAAGTTGCCCGCGAAGTCGTAGAACCTTCCCTTCGACAGGTTCAGGTACGACACGTTGTTCGGCTCACCACCGTATCCAAAACTCGCCGTAGAAAGCTTGTCGAAAAACGGCGTCTTCGATGGATTCGTGGTGCGTAGTTCGAGCGACTGGTTCAGCACCCGCATCCCGGTGCCTTCGTTCACCATCGTCGCCCACATCGCGCTGCTGCCATCTTTCTGGGTGACCACGCCCCCCAGTTCGACACTGGAGTGCATGGTGTAATTGCCCACCATCTTCTCTTTTGGCTCGGCCACGGGCTTCTTCTCCGCTGCCGTCTTGGCGGTCTCGGATTGAACCGCCTGGGGCTGCTGCCCGAAGCCGCTCAAGGTTCCCCCGATCGCCAGGATTACCGCTGCGGTCAGGGCATTCAACCGGGCAAACTTGCTCCCGGCCGACGACCCAACCAGACTGTTCGCTTTTTCAATCTGTCTCGTCATCGCTCGCCCCTTACTCCGTTGAATTAAAGAAAATCGGACTGGTGTTCGATCCGTGAATGCTTGTATGGCAGGTAGTGCAGGCCTGGTACTGCGTCGCCTGGTTGTGCGCCGGTCCAATCGGTTGGCCCGTCGTAAAGTTGGGCGAAGGCGAGTGGCACTGCAGGCAAAGCGTGTTCACGCTCGCCCGATTGATCAACCGCGGATTGGGTCCGCCATGCGGGAAGTGGCAAGCTGTGCAGCCCTCCGTCTTCACGACGAAGTGTTCATAGGTAAACGGCCCCGCCGTCTCGCTGTGGCACTTCGTGCAGACCGCATCCATCTGTGCCGATGCGCGCAGATTCTTCCGGTTGAAGGTCCCGTGCGCGTCGTGGCAGTCCGTGCACTTCATCAGGCCTTCTTCCACCTTGTGGTGGAAAGGCATGTTGAACTGCGACTTCGTATCTGTGTGGCACTGGAAGCAAAGCTTCGGTTGCTCAACCTTCAGCAATTCCTCTCTGCTCTGGCTATGGTGAACACTGTGGCAGCTGATGCAGCTCACGTTGTTCTCACCATGTGCCGTGCGTTCAAAATTTGCATGCTGCCCCTGGTGACAGCTCAAACACCGCGCATCAATCTCTTTCGCGGTCGCCTTGGCCGGGTTGAAGATCTTCGTGACGTCCCCCCCACCATCAGCGTGTGCCTTCCCCGATCCGTGACAGCCTTCGCACGTCACGCCCGTCTTTCCGTGCATCTCCGCTAGCTTGGTGTGAGGATTGGAAGAGAATCCCTTCGCGACCTCTTCGTGACAAGTCGCGCAAGTCTCCTGGCCGACGAAATCTCCGGGAGCGGCTGCGGCCTGGTTCTTTGCGGCAGGATTGGCACCCTTTGCCGGAGCTGCCATCGCCACGGTGGAGTACATCAACACCGGTAGCATCAGCAAAAGAAGAAGACACAACCCCAGCTTGATTCCTGGAGCCGCATTGTCTCCTTTGCGTACGATTGCCCATTCTTTATGCATCAAGGTCACCCTTGGGAAGCTCCCGGTTAACTCCATCCCAGCTCGGCGATCTTGTTCTCGTGCGGGTTCCAGGTCAGGGAATCTGCTTGAGTCGAAAAATCTCGCTTTGCTGGTACTTGGCTGTACCTGTGCGGAGCGTCACCTTATGGGCAAAATCGTAACCCGCAGGGAACTAAGGTTACGGTGACCTCCATCACATCCGGAGCGATGCAATTCCGGTGCTCGCTTTCCCGAAATTCAGATTCCCTGCTCGAGCAACTGCGGACGCAAATTTCTCGCGGAGTTTCACCCGCACAACCCATGTTTTCAGCATCTTGCACTCCAGAGAAAGCCCCCCGAAGCTGACGGCCGGCACGCACCGGAAAGCTGGGCTATCGTCTGATCCCCCGGTCAGCTTCCATTGCAGACTCATGCGCTCCGTCACACTTGCCGCCCTTGCCGATTTGTCCCAGCAAGAAACTAGATCGCCTGCATTTTTCTCTCCGGGAATTTTTCTATTCCCAACGGCCCAATGGCCTTAGCCTTCCGAGCGAGCGTGAGCCCCATCACATCCACGAAGCACAAGGATGGTCAGACTGAATAAAAGGCACGAACATGGCGGATTTGGGAATCACGACGGCCCCTGCGCGGCGGCAGAAGATCATCAATCGCCAGTCGCCGATTGGCTGTGCAGCATGCGCCAATCGTCGGCCCGGATGGTTCTGCTCGCTCGGCAGCGCGGTTCTGGCGGACCTTGAGCTCGTAACCAGCACCATCAGCCTCCCGGCGCAGGCCTCGCTGTTCAGTCAGGGTGAAGACGCACGCTGCCTCTATCTGATCTGCAGCGGCTATCTCAAGCTGACTGCCGGCCGCGCTCAGGACCGCCAAATGATCGTTCGTGTTGCCGGTCCCGGTTCCGTCCTCGGACTCTATGCAGCTCTCTCTCACGGCGTTTACGAAGTCTCAGCCGAGTCGCTGACCTCAGCACAACTCCGCCCCGTCGAACGCGAGAGATTTCTCACCTTCCTGCGCAATCATCGTGAAGCACAGATGCGTTCCGTCCAATGCATCTGTCAGGAATATCGTTTCGCCCTCCAGGACGCATGCCGCATCGCGCTCGCAGAAACCGTTGCAGGCCGTCTCGGACGCCTCCTTCTCGAACTTGCGCACCAGATCGGCGAGCACGTGAATGGCGGCTATCGCTTCCCGCTCCTCCTCACGCACGAAGAGATGGCCTCCATGGCTTGCACCACGCGTGAGACCGTGACGCGCACTCTCGGCCAGTTCCGTAAAGAAGGTTCGATCACAATCGAAGATTCCATGATCACCCTCCATCAGCCGGAGAGGCTCCAGAACCTCCTCTAGTCAGAAACTTTCGTCCGCCTCGCTCCCTCGTTCCCTTCTTCCCTCATTCCCTGCCCTTCCCCGCTCCCGTCCAGGCTCCCGCTGAAGTCTAAGAGATATCATCGTATCTGGGAGTTCTGGCACGCTCATGACTCGCTTTTCCGCCTGCTTTGCTGCACTTCTTCTTCCCTTTCTCGCGTCTGCTCAGGTTGCGGGCAATGCTCCGCCGGCTGTGAATGCGCCCGTCACATCCACAGCTTCCCCTGATATCGCCCAATTCCAAAAAATCGAAGATGCCTGGGATCAGGCCGTCAACCGCCGCGACCAGTACGCATTGGAAAACGTACTTTCGCCGTTGTTCCTCGATGTCTCAGGCTCCGGCGACATCACGACGCGAAACCAGCAACTCGCCTTCATCATCGCCACCGAAGACAAATCGCTCCACCTGGAGCAGAAGGTCATCGCCGTGCGCATGCTGGGAGACACGGCAGTCGCCAACGGAACCTACGTGCTTCATCATCGCGGCTTATCCGGTGAAGTCAATGAAAAGGGCGTATTCACCCACGTTTTCGAGCGCGCCCACAACGGATGGGTCTGCATCAACTCACAACGCACCGTACTGATCGAAGACAACGGAAAGAGCAAGAAGAAGTCCAACGCCGAATTGCCCTTTCACATCCCGATCTTCGGAAAATCCGACAAATAACAGGCGACATATGCAGCCGAGAACGCCTCACCGGTTGTACTTCTTCAAAACCTGTTGAAGCTTTTCATGCGGCAGCGCCATCACCGTGCGTCCGTTGATTCCGGTCATCGTCTTCGCACCCACCATCGCATTCACAATCGCTTCTTCAGTCGCCTCCACGGTGGCCTCGAACAGCGGACTGATTCTATCTGTTGTAACAGTCCTTACAGTGTTCGGACCCGGACCATCATCCGCATGGGGATTCGCGGTAGAGAAGGCGATGAAGATATCTCCCGATCCGTTCCCTGAGATCGACCCCGTGCGTGCCACCCCCAGCGATGCGCGACGTGCAATGCGCTTCAGCTGATGAGGTAGCAGCGGCGCGTCCGTTGCAACCACAATAATGATCGAACCTACATCGCCCTTCTGCTCACTTCCGGGTAGCGCTGGCTCCGAAACCTGCGCATACGGCTCCGCTCCCGCGATCTCTCTACCCACTGGCACGCCCGCAATCGTCAGTTGTGGCCTTCTCCCGCAGTTGCACTGCACCAGCACACCCACCGTGTATCCGCCGTTTTCCGCTGACAGCACACGCGAAGCTGTTCCGGTGCCTCCCTTGAATCCGTAGCAGATCATCCCTGTTCCGCCGCCCGTGTTCCCCTCGGCAACGGAACCAGTCTTCGCAGAATCCAGTGCGGCGAACACATCCGCCTGCTTCACGTGAAACCCGTTAATGTCGTTCAGCCAGCCGTCCCACGTCTCCGCCACAACGGGAAGAGACCACTCATCCGCCTTCATCAGGTTCTGCTTGAACGCCCATTCAATCACCGAATCGCGCAGCACTCCCACGCTGTGCGTGTTTGTAATCGCAACCGGCCCTTTCAGCAGCCCAGCCTCTTCCAGCCAGGTCGTGCCGGTCATCTCGCCATTGCCGTTCAGGCTGAACCACCCCGCATAGACGTTGTCGGAGCTGTGCTTTCCGCGCGGAAAAACCACCGTCACGCCCGTGCGCACCGGACCCTCTCCAACCTTCAACGCTCCATCCCCGCGAATCAGCGTCGTTGCCCCCACCTCGACACCGGGAACATCCGTGATCGCATTGAGTCTTCCCGGAGTTCCCTCGAATGGCACTCCAAGATCGCGAGCGCGAACACGATCCTCGACCGGCGTCTGACCCAGACCCCGCGCCAGCGCCGCGCCCATAAGGAAAATGGCAATTCGGCTTTGTCTCTGCATACCCAAGAATTTAGCAGTCCTGCCGCGGCAACAAGCTGTCGGGTGCGTTGTTCTCCAGGCCTGAATTGTTCTCTGCATTTGCCTCGTCTATTCCCTTGCCTGCTTTTCCCGGTAAAAGACGATCAGATCCATATACTTTGGCGGCGCTGCGCCTAACTGGCGAAGCATCGTCGTGACCTGACCGCGATGATAGCTGCCATGATTCACAACGTGCTGCAGCATCTGCCAGAAAACATCGGAGCGCGGACCACCCCGCAGATCCTTGTACTCGAGGGTCCGACGCCTTGCGGCCCCGACCGGGATAAGGCTTCGCGCATTCTGCGCTCCAGATCGGCCCATTCCGCTCGTGCTGCTGCCAGGTCAGGAATCCGATCCGGATTCTGGAAGCCGGTTGGATGTCCACCCTCCCATCGCCTGATCCAGATCGATTCGGCATCGCAAATGTGCGCGATGGTGTCGCGCACGGAACCGAAACTGTTGCCCAAATCACGAGTGAACTGTTCCGGCAACAATGCTGAAACGGCATCCAGCAGACGGTCACGCGCCCAGTAGTTGTAGTCGACGAGAAGACTCAGGCTATCGAAGGTCATGGCATTGAGCTTAAATTGATGCCCCCGACATGTTATCCAAGCCTGAATTGCACCAAAATGCGGCGCATCACCACATCGTCAACGTCACCTTATCGACCCATTCGTGAAGCGGAGTGCCAGTAGAATCCTGATCCAGCTGATATTGCAGGCCGATCTGGTCCTGCCAGGGCGTAGAGTTGACCGTCCAGGTCTGGTTGAATCCATATCCAACATCGTCGAAGACCAGAGTGTCGTAACGATACTGCGTCGGACTGACGAGCTCTTCATACCACTGCACGTGGTGCCAGCCCGGCGTCCAATGCGGACAAGGGATTCCGTTGAGAACCCATCGATCACCCTGGCTGTCCCATGTGGCCCAGTAGCCGTCTCCAAAGTCGCACTGCGTGCCGATCATAAATTCCTTGCCTGACAGAACCACGTAGGAATCGAACTCCGAAGTCCAGAAGTGGGATTCTGCAGCGGGGTCGTGGTAGACCCAGAAGTCCCACAGGAAATGTGTTTTGGAAGTGGTGCCCGGGATTATGTCTTTGAACAGGACATTGGTCCAGGGCGGCCCGCCGCCGAACATCTCAAAGCTGCTGCCGCTCAGCGAGGGCTGCTTTTGATGAAACGTCATCGAGTAGTTATTGGTGTCGTTCGTGCCGGCCGCACAGTCGCTGCAGATGCTCCACGTCGAACTGTCGTTTTGCATCTGCGTCAAGACTTGTGCGTCCGCAGGCGGAGTCGGCAGCACAGTGCTGCTTGGCAGTGGTGGCCCAACCTGGATCAGTCTGACTTCAGATCTTTCGGAATCGCCCTTCGCATCCGACGCGATGGCCCAGAGAAGATGCTGGCCGGCGGACATGCTGATCGCCGTCGAAATGTTAGTTGATCCGTCGGTTGATTGATACGCGGCTTGACCGTCGAGGCATACCGTGAACTGGGTAATCGGAGCCGACGCGTATGCGGTTGCAGTCACCGTGACATTGCTTGGATTCTGGCCGGGGGCAGGGCTTTGCACCCAGACGCCGCTTACTGATCCATTTCGGTTGTTATATCCATATCCCTCATTCGCGCCTCCGGGCGCGCAAGCAGCGGCCGCTGTAGTTCCCGGCGCTCCGCCAGACCCCGATCCGCCGCCAGACCCTGTGTTGCTGTTCTTTGAAGGTGAACCACCGCACCCGACGATGACCAAAACTTGGATTGCAAACGCGAACGAACAGAAGATAGAAAGAAAAGACCGAAACATCCCAAGCCCCCGGCTTGCGGATTATGATGCGGCCCGCCCAGCTTCGTTCTGTTTCGAAGAATCGACTAAGTTCGGCTAGACCCGGGGTTTTGATCCGCAATCGGGATTCCGTACCGATCGAATCATCCGTCGAATTCGCGCGGAAGGCTCACAGCGATCACCCGACGCCCTAGGCCAGCTTTATCACCCGGTCGCGCGCCCCACTTCGTCCCGCCCCCTGGACCCTGATCGACACATGCACCAGCGACAGCGCCGCCGGCGTAACCCCCGGAATCCGGCTCGCCTGCCCAATCGTTCCCGGCCGCACCCGCTCCAGCTTCTCCCGCATCTCCCGCGATAGCCCACTGATCACGGCATAATCCAGCCACTCTGGAATCGCAACCGACTCCGCCGCCTTCAGTTTCTCGATCGCCTTTTTCTGCTGCTCAAGATAGCCCGCAAACTTGATCTCCGTCTCCACCGCGCGCGCCTCATTGCGCAACATCGCCCGCCGAACGGCAGGATCTTCCTCCACGTGCGCCAATTCAGCCAACCTGCCATCGATCGCAAGTTCCTCGCGCATCGCCGCCAGCACTGGTTCTATCTTCACCTCAGGCCGCTTCAGCAATTGCGCCCAGGTCTGTCCGTTCACCGGACCCAATTCTCCCAGCCCCGCCGCCGTCAGCTTCTCCGCATCCACTTTGCGCGTCATCAGCAGATTCGCCAATGCCGCCATCCGCTCCTGTTTCTCTTCGTACTCCGCCCAGGCCTCATCGCCGATCAGCCCCAGCTTGCGCCCATAAGGCGTCAACCGGCGATCCGCATTGTCAATCCGCAAGTGCAGCCGAAACTCCGCGCGCGATGTGAACATCCGGTACGGCTCGTTCGTTCCCTTCGAAATCAAGTCATCGATCAGAATCCCGGTATAGCCCTCCGTACGATTCATCGTGAACGGCGGCTCGCCCCTCACATACAACGCCGCGTTGATTCCCGCCATGATCCCCTGGCATGCAGCTTCCTCATATCCAGATGTCCCATTGATCTGCCCAGCCAGATACAGCCCTTCCATGCACTTCACGCGCAAGCTGCGGTCCAGTTCCGTCGCGTCCACCGAGTCGTACTCGATTGCGTATCCCGGCCGCAGCATCTCTGCCTCATCCAACCCCGGAATCGAATGCACGATCTGCGACTGCACTTCCATCGGCAGCGACGTCGACATTCCATTGATGTACACCTCGTGAGTATTCAGCCCTTCCGGCTCCAGAAAAAACTGGTGCTGTGTCTTGTCGGGAAACTTGACGACCTTGTCCTCGATTGAAGGACAATACCTCGGCCCAATACCCTCAATCTGTCCCGAATACATCGCCGACCTGTGCACATTCTCGCGAATCAGCCGCAGCGTCTCCGGCGTAGTAAATGCAATATGGCAACTGATCTGGCGCTGGACAATCTTCTTCGTCCTGAAACTGAACGGCGTCGGCTCCGCATCCCCCGGTTGCTCTTCAAACATCTCCCACTTGATCGTCCGTCCATCCAAGCGCGGCGGCGTCCCGGTCTTCAGGCGACAAGTCCGCAGCCCCAGCCTCCGCAGAGCTTCTCCCAGCAGAACCGATGCCGGCTCCCCGCTCCGTCCCGCCGGATACCGCTCCTCCCCGCAGTGAATCAGCCCATTCAGAAACGTCCCGGTAGTGATGATCGTGGCTCCCGCCATCAACCGCCGCCCATCCCGCAGCTTCAATCCCAGCACCCGCCCGGGCTGATCACTGTTCACTGACCACTGATCACTCTCAAGGACGAGATCGACGACCTCCGCTTGCCGAATGTGCAGCCCCGGCTGTCCCTCCAGCACCTCCCGCATCTTCACGCGGTAAAGCTGCTTGTCGCATTGTGCCCGCGGACTCCACACCGCCGGCCCTCGTGACGTATTCAGCAGCCGGAACTGGATCCCGACCGCATCCGCCACCTCGCCCATAATGCCCCCCAGGGCATCCACCTCGCGCACCAGGTGTCCCTTCGCCACCCCGCCCACAGCCGGGTTGCAGCTCATCTGGGCAATCAGGTCCAGATTCATCGTGATCAGCGCAGTCTTCAGCCCCATGCGAGCAGCCGCCATCGCCGCCTCGCAACCGGCATGACCGGCGCCCACGATCGCAATATCGTACTGTTCGGTAAAAGCCATCCAATCCTATTCTACGGATTCAGCAGTTTTCAGACGCTGCAACTCCTGCCTCGCCCCCCACCCAAGCCGTTCGCAGCCCTGCCCCGAACCTCAAACATCAGCGCTGCCGCAACTTAGAACAACCCTGGCTATCAATCCACCTCCGGGCGGTTACCTGAGCTCCCGCAAGTAAGACGACACGCTGGTAACGGAAGTTCATCCGAAACACCCAAAACTGCTTCGTGAAGCTCTCTCCGATGCTACGATTCAGTGCAAGAAACCCACTCGGATTACCTATGGTTTTCGATCCCAACAAAGCTGGAAAATCCCTTTGCGCTTGCGGAGCGCTCGCTGACACCTTCGGAGGCTTGTGCGACCGCTGCGCCTCCCTGCAGGCACTCGGCCTCGCAACCCATGCGACGCCCGAAGACGTCGAGGGCGCATATCTTACCCTGGTCAAGGTCTGGCATCCTGATCGATTCGCGCACGACCCGAGACTCCGAATGGATGCCGAAGAGAAGCTCAAAGAAATCAACGCGGCGCACGACTTTCTGCTCACGCATCCGAAACCGGAGCCGCCCCGTCCCGCACCACTTCCCGAGAAGCCTGCGATTTTCGAACGATCGGAGCCCTCACCGGCCATTGAGCTCGAAGGCGAAGAAACCGACGAAGTCCGAAAGATCCTCCGCCGCCGCCAGAAATCAAATGCTCCTGCCATTCTTCTCAAGTTTGGCTTCACTCTCGGTGCCGTGGCAATCATTGCCCTCGTGTGGCTCACCGGAGATTCCTTCCTGTCCACGAACTCCGTGACCTCCCGTTCCTGGGACCAGCTGAAGGCCGAAGTTAAACACGACATGGCCGTGCACTTTGAATCAAGCTCAAGTTCACAAGCGCAACAACCAGCTGCCGCACCCGCGCCCCCTCCATCTGCCCCGGACTTAACCTCCGCCCCGGCTCCCGTTGCAAAGCAAGTTGTCAGCCACGACAAGCCCCGGGAGCAGGTCCGCGGTCCCAAGCCCGGACCAAAGCCTTACCTCACCGCAGGTCTCACCCCCATGGAGGTCCTCACCGCCCTGGGGCAACCCACCGCTTCCACGGGCGAGAAGATGTTCTACGGCAACTCTGAAATCGACTTCAAAAACGGGCAGGTCTCCGGCTGGAAACTGGATCCGGCCTCACCCCTTCGCGTTAAGCTCTGGTCCGACTCCCCCTCCGCCCCTGGCTTGACCACCTTCGGAGTTGGTTCCACCAAAAGCGACGTCATTGCCCTTCAGGGCACCCCAACCCTCTTCTCTGACAATGAGTTCGGCTACAACAACTCCCGC
>Ga0105240_10008218_pt1 | contig 14958 bp, 11 predicted proteins | sample KBSC54metaG_FD_80426 | JGI IMG/M metagenome (GOLD analysis project Ga0105240, IMG submission 80426) | Corn rhizosphere microbial communities from Kellogg Biological Station, Michigan, USA - KBS C5-4 metaG | ecosystem: Host-associated > Plants > Roots > Rhizosphere > Soil | place: Michigan, USA... | reverse complement strand
GACGGCAGGAACTCCGCGTCCGAGAGCGCGTTCGGCGGACAGCGGTTCCATCCTGAAGTGCAGTTCGACACTCCCGATACCTATCCGGGCGCGCTGACGACTGAGCTGGGCGCGCGATACACCGCCCAACTCCCGACCGTCTTCAATGCCGGACAACCGCTCGAGATGGTGCTCGGGCCGAATACCTTTTCGCGTTTTACCGGCTATACAAGAAGTGGTCAATACGATGTCGTCTTGCTGATGGAAGGTGCAAACGATCTTGGGCCGACCACGAACCCAGCCACGATTGCCGCCGGCCTCGGCCGGATGATAGACGACGCGCGGAGTCGCGGCTTGAGGGTCTTCCTTGCGACGATTCCGCCCGAGAACGCGAGCTCGGCATGCATGCCGCAATGCCGCGGCAGCAATGCGGGCCTCGTCCCTCCGTTCAACGATCAGGTGCGGCTGCTGGCTTCGTCGAAAGGCGTGCCGCTCGTCGACGTTTTTGCGGCATTTCACGGCGACGTCCTCACGCTGATTGGGCCCGACGGATTGCATCCGACCGCGGCTGGCTATCATCTGATCGCGGACACGTTCTTCGCGTCGATCAAGCAGACGCTCGAGATCTCGTCGCCGGTGCCGACGACCACATCGATCTTCAGGATGCCGAGTGTCGCGCCGCCCGGAAAACGCCGGTAGCTTTTCGATCCTCGTACAACGCGAAGGCGCACCCGGCCCAGACGAGACCGAGCGGGAGAAGGCTGGCGTGCCCAGTCAGCCCGAGCTTCATGCCGAGATTGAAGGCGGCTCTCGGCTCGTGATGGCCCCGAAAATCCAGATTGACGCCGCCCGACGCCATCGTCTGCGTGTTCAGCGCCAAGTCGCCGTCGCGGAATGCCGGCCACAGGAAATCGGCGACGGGATGCTCGATGTTCGCCGGCGGCAGCGGCATCGTTGACACCGCGACGAGCGTGATCGCGAGGCCGTACGCAGAGAGGCCGGCGAGAATCCATTGGCCGATCCGCGGCGAGGCGGTCCAGAGTGCCGCGAGCCCCAGGCAAAGAAACGGGATTGCCGGAGACGCATGCCTCGGACCGTACGACCAGCCGCCTTCCCAGTACGCGTAGCTCGCGTTCAGCAGGACGAAGTACACCGCGATCGCCGCGGCGACGAGGGCCGCTGGCCGGCGTCGATCGAGCATATTCGCCGGTGCGCCCACTGGTTTCGAGCGTCTCGCCGGCAGGAGCAGCAGCGCGAGCCCGAGAGGCGCGACCGCGAGAGTCGGCGCGAGCGGAAGCAGCCCGCGGTAGTCTCCAAACAGGATGCGCCGCAGCCGAATCATCTTCGGCAGCGTCACGCCAAAGACGCCCTGCTGCATACCGGCATAGCCTTGCTCGCTCGTGTACGCGATGTGGAAAGGCGATCCGAAGCACGCATACTGATACACCATCAACACACCCGCTGCCGCGAGGGCGCCCGCGGTCATCGCGCCGAGGATGCGCGTCGCCCGCGCGCGGCCGAGCGGCCACGCATGCAGCGTTGTGAGGAGCGCAAGCAGAACGGCTGGGATCGCCGCGGGGAATTCGGAAACGGTTGCCCACCCGGCCGCAAGGCCCACAATCGCGCCAAGGCGGACGTCGCGAGCCGGACCGGTTGTTCCGATCCGAAGAGCCGCCGCGAACGCAAATAACAGGAACGCAGCGGCGAACGCGTGACCGATGAAAATCGTCGCCAGCGTCCAGATCGGCGTGGCAAGACCGAACGTGAGCGCGGCGAACAGCGCGCCGATCGCGCTCGCGCCGAGTTCGACCGACAGCGTGAACAGGCACACGCCGGCGAGCGCTGTGAAGAGACCGGCCGTGAAGACGGTCGACAAATACGAGAGCAGCGCCAGGCCGGCGAACGTTTCAGGGTCGCCGCCGAACGCCTTCAGCACGGGACGTACGGTCGCGACGACCGGTACGGCGGTCAGCGCAATCCCCGGCGCCTTGTCCGAGTAGTAGTGCCCATCAAAGAAGGCGATGTCGCCAGTGGCGTGCCTGAATGGGTCGATGCTCAGCGTGTGCTCGTTGGTGATCGCGCGAACCAGATCGAACCGCGAGTTCTGATTCCAGCCGCCCGCCTGATAGAAGTAGGCGTAGGACGCGAAGAGCAGCACGAACAGCGCGCGGCGCGTACTGGTCACGGCCTCGTCAGCAGCCCGAAGACAAGAATCGCCAGGCTCACGACTTCGCCGAGGACGGTGGCAAACGCCGCGCCGTTCGGCCCGTAGTGCGGGATGGCGTAGAGATTGACGCCGACGTTCACCGTGAGCCCGATGAGACCCGTTGTGAGCAGCAGTCGCTCGCGGTCGACGGAAATCGCCATCGCGTGGAGGATCCAGATAGCGAATACCACCGGAAGCCCGACGCACAACACGCGGAACGGCGTAGTGGCGGCCGCGTACGGAGCGCCGCACAGGAACACCAGGAGCGGCGTCGCGATCAGGAACGCGACGACCGCCACGGCGGTGCCGAGCGCCGCCGACCCGGCGATGCCGCGAAGCGCGAGCCGACGATGAGCCCATTGGTCGGTTGTGGAAAGTGCCGAGAGCCGCGGCGTGAGCACCGCCGACAAGGCGAGTGGAGCGTACGTGAAGCCTTCATAGATCTTGTAAGCCGCGCCGTACAGGCCGGTCTCCGCAAACGTTCGCATCGCGCCGAGCATCACTGAATCAACGTACGAGTACAAGTTCAACACGATCAAGAAAAACCCGAGCGGCAGCGCTGTGCGATGAAGCTCGTACCAGACGTCGCGATCGTAGCGGATGCCGAGGCCGCCGAGGCGCACGTGCGTCAGCACCGCTGCCAGCGCAAGCGCGGTGGCGCGCGCGGCGACGAACGCGATCGTGAGGCCGCGAAGGCCGGTTCCGGTCCAGAGCGCCCACAGGCCGAATGCCAGAAGCAGCCCGCGGTCGGCGATCGCGACGAGCAGGTCCCACCCGAAATGCTCGAGTGCCTGGAGCACACCGCGGATCGTCAGCATGTACGAGCGAAACACCAGTGAGCCGCCGATGAGATAGCACGCCAGCCTGACGTCGTGCTGCGGCCGCAGCGCGTTTGCGGTGATGACGAGCAAGGCGAGCGTTCCGGCGGCCCACAGCAGCTTGATGCCGAGCGCGTGCTGCAGCAGCGGCGCCGCCCGCGACTTGTCTCGCGCGACGGCTCGAACCGTCACCTGGTGAAGGCCGAAATCCATCAGCGTCTCGAAGATGCCGCCGAGCATCAGCGCGAACGTGAACTTGCCGAATTCCACTTCGCCGAGCGACCGCATCGCCGCGAGCATCAGCAGCAGAAGGAGTCCGGCCGTACTCTGGGAAATCGTCGAGTAAGCGAGATTTCGAAACATCAGCGGCGATCCCGCGCGACGCTCTCGATCAACTGAGCGTAGCGGCCGAGCAGGCCGTTCAGCTCGAACCGTTCCTCCACAGTCCGTCGTCCCGCCGCCGCAAGCCTGGCGGCGAGCGCGCGGTCCGCGAGCAACCGGGCAATGGCCTGCGCGAGCGACGTCGGCGAATGCGGCTCGTGCACGAGGGCGTTTTCGCCATCGACGCAGAAATCGGCGAGCCCTCCGACACCGGATGCAACCACTGGGAGACCGCTGGCCATCGCTTCGAGCGCAGTGTTCCCGAGTGCCTCGAAGTGCGACGGCTGAACGAACAGATCGGCGGCGCGACAGAAGCGGCTCGGATCGGAGGCGTATCCCTCGAACCGCACGGAGTCGGTGAGCGCATGCTCGGCGACATACGCGCGCGCCGGGCCGCCGGCGTCCCATCGATGGCCGGTCATGTCCGGCCCGACGAGCACGAGCATCGCGTTTCGACGATCGATCTGGCGCCAGGCTTCGACGAGGTCCATGACGCCCTTTTCGGCGCTCAAGCGGCCGACGAACAACACGATCGTCGCGCTTGCAGGCCATCCCAGCTCGCCGCGAAGCCGCTCGCGCTCGCCAGGCTGCGGCGGACGAAACCGCTCGAGATCGATGCCGTGCGGCAGGTATTCGACGCGCTCCCTCGGGATGCCCGCGCGCAGTGCCTCGCGCTCGAGATCGCGGCCGATGCAGACGACCCGATCGGCGCGACGATAGATGGCGCGCGCCGGCGCCTTCAAACATCGCGTGATAATCCCCTCGGGCGGCAGGCCGGACGTCGACGCTTCGTCCGCTCCGGCAAGCACACCTGCAACCTCGCCCTGAACGATCACGGGACGCCGAAGCAATCGCCCGGCGGCGATCGCAGCCACGCCGATGCCGCGATAATCGACTGCGACGAGCGCGTCGAACCGCGCGGAGCGGCGCACGATTTCTGTCAGCAGCCAAGGCAGAATCACCCATTTGCCGCTGGCGCGACGCTCGCCGGCCGGCCCCACGCGATGGACTCGCACGCCGTCGATCACCGCTTCGCGCTCCTGGTCGGTTCCGACGCGTTTCGTCACGACCTCGATGCCGAATCCGTGCGCGTGGAGATATTGCACGAGTTGCCGCGCGTGAATTTCGACGCCGCCGACGACCGGGTGATAGTAGGTCGTCACCAGGAGGACGCGTGGTCGGCTCATCGCGCGAGCACACGCCGTGCGAAGCGCCAGTAGGCGTCGAGCCATCGCTCGTACGCCGATCGCCCGGCTCGCGCGAGCGGACTCGAGGCGAGGTCGTCGCGCACGACGATCGGCGCGCTCACGAGGAGGTCGCGATCGCCTTTGCGCCGAATGCGGCGGGCGAACGCCCGGTCGCGGGGCAGGGAAGGCAGCATCGCGATCAACCCGCCGATTGCCCGCGCGTATGCGCCTGCGTGCCCTTTTGCGACCAGCACGGCAAGCTGCAGCGGCTCGTGGACGATGAGCGGCGGCACGAGGCAGAGAATCGTTCGGAGCTGATAGTTTTTCAGGATGAAGTGCCAGCGATTGCGAATCTGATAGTAGAACAACCACGAGCTCCGGGGACGCGTGTTGTGCATCGCGAGCGCGTCAGGCAGTTCCCATATCTTGTAGCCGGCCATCTTCATCCGGTGCGTGAAATCGCCATCGTCTTTCCCCATGAAATAGCGCTCGTCGAACAGGCCCACATCAATGGCGGCAGTCCGATCAAGCAGCAGCGCACAGGCCGACGCGACGCCAATATCCTGCGGCAGCGATCCGCGTTCAGCGAGCGTTCGGCCTTGCCATGGGTTCACCGCTTCGCAGATGTAGTGGAGCGCGCCGCCCGCGTACTGGATCACGTCGGGGCGATCGATGCTGACGACGATCGGGCTGCCGATTTTCACTGCCGGATCGGCAGCCATCGCGGCGCGCAGGCGGTGCACGGCGTCCGGAGCGATTCGCACGTCCGCGTCCATGAGCAGCACGAACGGCTGCCGCGCCTCCGTGATGCCGACGTTTCGTCCGGGGTTCGGACCATCGTTACGATCGAGCCGCCGGCGATTGATCCGCGGATGCTCCCGCGCGAGCCACTCGGCCGTCCCGTCGATGCTCGCGACGTCGACGATCGTGATGCGTTCGGGCGGGCAGCCACCCGCGGCGAGCGAGGCCAGCGTGGACGGAAGGGCATCAAGGTTGTCGTGCGCGACGATCGCAACCTCGACGTCGTCTGGAAAGGGTGTCATCGGACGATCGCTCGCCTGAAGACTCGTGCTACATTGACGGGTGCGCGTGCGACATCGGCGCGTTCCGGTGCGACGTCGGCGCGTGGGCCGCGTGTAGGGCGAGGCTTCAGCCGAGCCTCACAGTCGTGAAGAACCATTGGCGTCCGCGACCGGGCAGGCACGTCAGGAACTTGCCGCTGAGACGCATCAACTGATACCGGTCGTCGCCGGCGCGCACGGATCGACGGCGCCACGGCCGTTCGGCGAAGGCCGTGTGATGTCCTGTCGCGGCGAGCGCGTTGCGAGTGGTCTCGCCGGCGATGCCCCACGGCAGCGCAACGTGTTTTACCTCTGTCGTGCCGAGTCGATCGTTCAGCAGCGCCCGTCCGTCCGCGAGTTCTCTCGTGATCACCTTCCTCCGCTCCTCGTCGGGCTCGAACTCCCCGCGCCCGCGCGACGCGATTTGCTGGAGCTCGCTGCGCCAATCGGCGCGGTCGAAAAATGCGGCGCCGCCGTGCCCGGCGACATGCGCGCGGCAGCGCTCCGCCACCACGTCGTCTGGAATGAAACGGCGCGCGTCCGACATCCGAGAACGGCGGACGTGAAGCGGCGTTCCCAACGCATCGCCGCCGACGGACTGGACCCGTCCGTTCATCGACGTGATCGGGCGATTGAGCAGCGGTTCCTGCGAAAACGCGGGCGTCACGAAATCGACGATCTCCTCGCTGCTGAAGATCATGGCGTGCGAGCGCGTATGCGACTGCACGTCGAAGACGCCGCTCGCCTGGAGCTCGCGCAGCTGCGACCATGTGACGAAGGGAGACGATGCGCCGTCTTCAGCCACGCGCGCCGGAATCGCGAAGACGGTGGCGCGAAAGCCATACTGCTTCAACAGTGGAAACGCCACGCTCCAGGCGCTCTCCCACGCGTCGTCGAACGTGAGCGCGATCGAGCGCGGCGCCGGGCGGACACCGTCGATGACGAAGCGTGATATCTCATCGCAAGTGACCGAGCGATAGCCGTTCTCGACCAGATACCGCAGGCGCGGCTCCAGCCACGCGCGCGTCACCTCGTGGAGATGGAACACCGGCAGCTGATCGCCGATCGATCCGCCGAACAGAAACGCCGGATAGCAGCCCGTGGCGAGATCGAGCAGACCACGCACAGGACCGCCGCGCTCGGCGAAAGGCACTCGTGCTGTCATAGGGAAATCGACAACGAGTATTCTAATATGTGCGCGTGCTTCCTGGGACCGCCACGACCTCGTCCGCCGCCGCGCGCGCCTCGAAGGCGCCGGTGCGAGCGGCTGGCGCCGTGCTGCTCGTCGTCGCGCTCGCCGCCGCAGTCTCGGTCGATGTCGTGAAGACAGGCTACGGCGTCAAGAGCGACGAGGCCACGTACGTGATGATGGCGCTCAGCGTCGCCTACGATCACGACCTCGCTTACGAGCGCCGCGATCTCGAGCGATTCGCCGGTCTGTATCACGGCGGACCGAGCGGCGTGTTCCTGAAGAGCGGCAAACGCGTGCGGGTCGGGTTCGACGCGCGCCCGCCGTTCCTGCATCTGATTCGCACACCAGACACGCGCGAAGACCGTCTGTATTTCGGCAAGGCGTTCGTCTACTCCGTCGTCGCCGCTCCCTTCGTGCGGCTGCTCGGGTTGAACGGCCTTCTCGTCGTCAACGTGCTTTTGATCGCGCTGGCGTGCATGTGCGGCTACCTGCTGCTGGCGCAGCGCACGCGGCCCGGGCCCGCGCTCGTGTTCACGCTCGCGTTCGTCGGCGCCACTTGCGTGCCCGTCTACGTCGTCTTTCTGACGCCGGAGATCTTTCATTTTGCGCTGGTGTTCGCCGCATATTTTTTCTGGCTGTACAAAGATCGAGCGGGCGCGTCGCCGCCGCGCTTCCTCATGCGTCGGTCCACCGATGTCATCGCGGCCGTTCTCCTCGGCATCGCGACGTACTCGAAACCGAGCCATGCGCTCCTGATCGCCCCGATCGTGCTGTGGCTGTGGTGGCGGCGCAAGTTCGCCAGAGGCGTCGCGGTGGGGGCCGTGTGCGTCGCAACGGCCGCCGCGCTGTTCACCGCGAATCTGCTGATCACGGGCGAGTTCAACTTCCAGGGAGGCGACCGCAAGTACTTCGTGAGCTCGCCGAAAGCGGAACCGCAATTCCCGTTCGACGCGTACGGTATGGCCGCCTGGTATCAGCGCGGCGTCGGCATGAGCACGAACGATTCGGACGCCGAGAATGTGCTGAAGGATTTCACCAATCGATTCGTCCACAATGCCGAGTATTTCGCCGTCGGACGCCACTCGGGATTTCTGCCGTATTTCTTCCCTGGTCTCGTCGCGATCATGTTGTGGCTGATCTCCGACGAGCGCCGCGACATCCGCCGGCTTTTCACCTTTCTCGCGGTGGTCGCGACGGTCGTCGTCCTGCTGATCTTCTTCCCGTTCACGTGGAGCGGTGGGGGAGGCCCGCCGGGCAATCGCTATTTCATGAGCATCTATCCGGCGCTCTTCTTCCTGACGCCGGCCGATCTCACGTTCCTGCCCGGTGTGATTGCCTGGATCGGCGGCGCGCTCTTCACGGCGAAAATGCTCGTGAATCCGTTCTACGCGGCGAAGAATCCGCAGATCATGGCCGAGCGTGGCTTCGTTCGCCGTCTGCCGGTCGAGTTGACGATGGCGAACGATTTACCGGTGATGCTCGACGCCGCCCGTGCGCACGTGTGGTTCAGCGACGTGATGCTCTATTTTCTCGACGAGCACGCGCACACGCCCGAGACCGTGGACGCTGAGGGGCATCAGGGCATTTGGGTCGCCGGAGGCGGCCGCGCCGATATCCTCGTTCGCTGCGAATGGCCAATCGATCATCTGCGGATCACCGCCTCGTCGCCGATCCCGACGGTCTTCATCGTCTCGGCCGGTGGCCGTGAGGCTCGCGTGCCAATCACGCCGGGCATGCCGGTCGTGTTCGACGTGCCGACCGTGGGCGTCCGCGATCTGAATAGCAACGCTTATCTTCTGTCGGTCCAATCGACGGAGGGGTTTACGCCGGCGTTGTCGAACCGCGGTTCGACCGATTACCGGAACCTTGGCGTGATGATGCGGTTTACGGCCGTTCCAAAGGCGCAGTGAGATCGGCGTCGCGTGCTTGGCGCGAGATCGCCGTCGTAGTTCTGGTCAGCGCCGCCGCCGCGGTGGCACTGACGTTTCCGCTCGCCGCGAGACTCGGCCGGATCGCCCGCGACGATGCGGACGGGCGGTTTTCGATCTGGAACGTGGCCTGGGTTGCGCACGCCCTGACGACTGACCCCGCGCACGTGTTCGACGCGAATATTTTTTATCCCCACACCGGCACGCTGGCGTACTCGGAAAACAATCTGGGCGCCGGCGTCCTGGCGATCCCCGTCTACGTCCTCACGAAGAACCCGTATGCGGCGCACAACGCCGTGGTGCTGCTGGCGTTCGTTCTCGCGGCGAGCGGGATGTACTACCTCGTGCGCTATCTCGTGGGCGATCGACGCGCGGCATCGGTGTCCGCGATTGGTTTCGCGTTCTGTCCCTATGTGTTCGCGCACATGGCGCACATCCAGTTGCTCATGACGGCGGGCCTCCCGTTCTCCATGCTGGCGTTTCATCGCCTTGCGGATCGGCCGTCGGCACTTCGGGGCGTCGCGCTCGGCGCGATCATGGCGGCCCAGGCGCTCTCATGCGGGTATTACGGCGTGTTCGTCGTTCTGATGGTCGCCTACGCGAGCGTCGTCACCGCCGCAGCCCGCGGTATATGGACCGATCGACGGTACCTGTCCGCGCTCGCCGTTGCTGCGCTCGTCTCGGTCGCGATCGTCGCGCCGGCTTTCATGCCCTACCTGGCGCTCGAGAAGGTTGGTTTCAACCGCGACCTGGCATCCGCGCGATTCTACGCGCCAAATCTCAGCGCCTATCTGGCGAGCTCATCGTACGCGCACGCGTGGATGCTGGACATCATCCCGCGATGGCGCAACGAGGTCGCGTTTCCCGGATTCGTGCTCACGGTGTTCGGCGTTGCCGGTGTGTGGGTCGCGCGCTCGACGCGGCGCAGCGAACTGCTCGCCATCTACGGCGGCCTGACTGTTTTGGCGTTCTGGGCGTCGTTCGGCCCAGCGGCCGGGCTGTACACCGTTCTCTACGACACGGTTCCTGGCTTCGGCCTGTTGCGGGCGCCGGGCAGATTTTGTGTGGTTGTCGCGCTGGGCCTGGCGGTGTTCGCGGGCGTCGCGGTCGCGCGACTGCTCGAGCGAGTACCGCGCGCGACGGCGATCGGCTGCGGGCTGGCGCTCCTCACGGCGATGGAGCTCAAAGTGCCGCTGAATCTGCCGGAGGCGCAGCCGGTCGAGCGGGTGTACCGCGTTCTCGCAACCCTGCCCCGCGGCGCCGTCATCGAAATGCCGTTCTTCTATCCGGCGGTCGGCCTGTTTCAACACACGAAGTACATGGTCGCGTCGACGACGCATTGGATGCCGCTCGTGAACGGATACAGCGATTACATCCCGCCGGATTTCTACGACCATGTGATGACGCTCGCGCCGTTCCCGAGCCGCGACGGCTTCAAAGTACTGGAGCCGGGCCGCGTGCGGTACGCCGTGTTTCACCTGTACGGCTACAACGATGAGAATCGTCGTGACGTCGTCGCGCGGCTGGAACAGTTCGCGCCTTATCTCCGGCCGCTGTATCAGGACGAGGCGACGCGCCTGTACGAAATCGTCGGATTCCCGCCGTAAGCCGCGATCTCGACGGTCAGGCGATCAGTGATGCCCGCGCGCGACATAGACCGCCGCGCCGGTCAGCGAAAACACCATGATCACCGCCGCCGCGACGAGCGACATCAGCACGGCGGACTCGATCGGCACGCCGAGCCGCGAGAAATAGAGCGAGAAGGTCGCTTCGCGGACGCCGAATCCGTTCACCGAAACCGGCAGCATCTGCACGACGAACGAGAGCGGCACGATCACCGCGAGGTCCACCATCTGCACGTTGATTTGCAGCGCGTGAACGACGAGCAGGTAATAGAGGACGAGCGCGCTCTGCACGTAGATGGCGCCGGCGAAACACCCCGCCAGCGCGAGCGGACGATCGCGGAAGCGCCGAAGGACCGACATCAACGTCTCGATGCGGCCGCCGACCCATTCCGGATGAATCACCATCAGCGGTTTCAGCAACCGGCTGACGCCTTCCGGCGCGAGCACGGCCGGTGCCGTGATCGCCGCCGCGCCGATGAATCCGGCCCACAACCACGATGGCCAGATCGGAGATTGCGCATGGCCGACCATCTGCGCGCCCACCGTCGCGCCGAGCGCCGCGACCAGGGCGAGGCCGATGACACCGATCACCCGATCGGCGAGCACGACGGCGGTCGCGAGTGTTTTGGAGGCAGCCGGTTTCGCCGTATCGCGAATGCGGATGACATCGCCGCCGATGTTGCTTGGCAGAAAGTTGCCGAAGAAGGTCGCCACCAGATACGACCCGAGCAACTGGCGCACCGGAACATGGACGCGCTGCGCTTCGAGCAGCAGCCGCCATCTCCAGGTCGCCGCGAGCACCGTCGTGAAATACAGCGCGAGCGCCGCCAGGAGCCACGGGATCGACGCCTGCCGCGCGCTGTTCCACAGCCGGCCGACATCGACTTGGCGGAACAGGACCGTGAGCAGCGCGGCGCTGACAACGAGTTTCAGGGCGATGATGGCGTAACGGCGTGCAGGGGAGACGTCGGATTGATCCGAGGACATTCGTCTTGGCGAGGGGAACGGTTACTGTACTACGATTCGCGAATTTCATGCGAAAATCGGGTCATCCGTGCGCATCCTGATGATCGCACCCGAGCCGTTCTTCGAGCCTCGGGGCACCCCCTTCAGCGAATTCCATCGCATCCGTGCGTTGACCGAACTCGGCCACCAGGTCGACCTCGTCACCTATCCGTTCGGGCAGGACGTGAGCATGCCGGGCCTGCGCGTGTTCCGCTGCCTGCGGCCACCGTTTGTGATGGCCGCGAAGATTGGCCCCTCGGCGGCAAAGATTCCTCTCGATGCGCTGCTCACGCTCACGGTGCTCCGCCGTGCGCTGGCTGAACGCTACGACGCGATTCATTCGCACGAAGAAGGGGGGCTGATCGGCGTGGCGTTCGCGGCGGTGCTGCGGATTCCGCATCTCTACGACATGCACTCCAGCCTCCCGCAGCAGCTCACGAATTTCGCGTTCAGCCGTTCGCGGCTGATGCGCCGCCTGTTCCTCGCGATAGAGCGGCTCATGATCCGCCGCTCCCGCGTCGTCATCGTGATCTGCCCGTCGCTCGAGGACACCGTTCGGGAAATCGAGCCGTCTGCGCGCACGGTGCTGATTGAAAACGCGCCCGGCTCCGCCGAAGGCGAAGCCACGCCGGAGCAGGCCACGGCGGCGCGGCGCACGCTCGGCCTTGCCGACGCGGTGCCGGTCGTGTTGTACACGGGCACGTTCGAAGCGTATCAAGGCCTCGATTTGCTCTTCGAGGCCATGGCGCTCGTGAAGGCCGCGCGGCCCGACGCGTGGTTGGTTCTCGCTGGAGGCAAGCCGGAACAGATCGCGAAGGCGCGCGAGCGCGCGCGGATGGCCGGCGCCGAAGACGTCACGATGTTCGTGGGCGAACGGCCCGCCTCGGAGATTCCGTCGTTCCTGCTCGCCGCCGACGCGCTGGTATCGCCGCGCTCGCGCGGTACGAACACTCCGTTGAAGATCTATCAGTATCTGCGCTCCGGGAAACCGATCGTCGCGACGCGCCTCCTCACACATACGCAGGTCCTGAGCGACGAGACGGCGATTCTGACCGCCGCCACGCCTGCCGATTTCGCGGCGGGCATCCTCGCGGCTTTGAACGATAGGCAGCGGGCCGCCGCGGTGGGTGAGCGTGCCCGCGCTCTTGCAGCGACGAAGTACAGCTACGCCGCGTATCTGGAGCGCACGCGCCAGGCGTGCGAAGCGCTCGCGCCGCCGGACGCGGCCGGCGCGGTCGTCAAGGATCTGGCGTGAGCCCGAAGCCAGCGACGCGTCCAGATCATTACAGCTACGCCGTTTACAAAGACCCGTCCACAGCCGAGACGTTCGACGCACGGCGATTCGGGGGACCGATCGGCGAGATCGTCGCCGCATCGCAGGCGCGGGTGCTTCTCGACATGGTCGGCGAGATTCACGGCCGGACGGTGCTCGACGTCGGCACGGGAACCGGTCGGGCGGCGCTCTTGCTCGCCGCCGCCGGCGCAAAGGTGACCGGCGTCGACGCCTCCGAAGAAATGCTGGCCATCGCCCGCCAACGCGCCGCTCGCGAATCGATCGAGCTGCCATTCCTTGCCGGCGATGGACACGCGCTGGAGTTCCCGGATCGCAGCTTCGATACGGTCGTTAGCTTGCGCGTGCTGATGCACACGCCGGACTGGCGGCGGTTCGTCGCGGAGCTGTGCCGTGTGGCCGACCGGCAGATCGTCATCGACTATCCTGCGATGTCGAGCGCTGCGGCCGTCGAGTCCTGCACGCGACGGGTTACCCATATGCTCGGATCGCGGACCGAACCGTACAGCGTCTTCACGACGGGAGCGGTGTCGCGCGAGTTCCTGTCCCATGGCTTCGCCATCCGCGCGGAACATCGCCAGTTCGTTCTCCCGATCGCGCTGCACAAGGTGATCGGTTCGCCGCGCTTCACCCAATCAATCGAGCAGACCTTCGAACGCGCCGGATTGCTGCGGCTCCTCGGTTCGCCGGTCACGATCCTCCTGGAACGGTGCGCGTCCTAGTCACCGGCGCCACTGGCTTCACCGGCGGCCATCTCGCACGCTCGCTGGCTGCGCAGGGAAAGCAGGTTCGGGCGCTCGTCCGCGATCGTGAGCGGGCGCGGGACCTGGAATCACTCGGGATCGAGCTCGTCACCGGAGATTTGCGCGACGCGCATGCGATTGCCGACGCAGTCTCGGGCATCGACGTCGTGTATCACATCGCGGCGACATATCGTGCTGCCAACATTTCGACCGAGACCTACCGCGCCATCAACGCAACGGCAGTGCGACAGCTCGTCGAAGCATCCGCGAGAAACGGCGTCGGGCGCGTCGTGCATTGCAGCACCGTGGGCGTCCATGGCGACATCGAACATCCGCCGGCGAACGAAAACGCGCCGTTCGCGCCCGGCGATATCTACCAGGAGACGAAGCTCGAAGGCGAGCGCCTCGCGCGAGAAGCGGCGGAGCGCCTCGGCATTGCGGTGACGATCGTGCGACCGTCGGGCATCTACGGCCCGGGCGACCGGCGGCTGCTGAAACTGTTCCGCGGCGTCGCACGCCGCCGCTGGGTCACGCTCGGATCGGGCGAAATCTACTACCATCTCACCTACATCGATGACCTGGTCGAAGGATTTCGCCTGTGCGGCGAGCATCCCGCCGCCGCCAACCGCACATACATCCTCGCCGGTCCGGAGGTGACGACGCTGAACGCCGTTGTGGGGGTGGTGGCCGAGGTCGCGGGCGTGAAGCCGTCGGCGCTGCATCTACCGGTCTGGCCGTTCTGGATCGCGGGCGCCGCCTGCGAGGCGATCTGCACGCCGCTCGGGATCGAGCCGCCGATCTTCCGGAGGCGCGTCGATTTCTTCACCAAAAGCCGCGCGTTCGATATCTCGCGCGCCCGGCAGGAAATTGGGTATACACCGGCCGTCGGCCTGCGCGAAGGCATCTCGCGAGCGCTCGACTGGTACAGGCAAAATGGCTGGCTCTAAGGCGCAGGATCAACTGTTCGCGCCAGGCACGTCCGCGCGCGAAAAGTACGCGGCGCTCATCGTGGGCCGCCCCGGCCTCGGTGCGTTGCTGAAATACGAGCTGATCGTGTCGATCGCGCAGGCGCGTGCTGGTGCGCTCGGGCTCGCGCTGCGCAAATCGCTGTATCCGGCGCTCCTCGGCGCCTGCGGCCGAAATGTCGTCTTCGGGCAGAACGTCGTGCTCCGCCATCCTCACAAGATTCGCATCGGGAACAACGTCGTGATCGACGACCAGTGCCTGCTCGATTCGAAGGGCGAAGACAACAGCGGCATCACGATCGGCGATGGCGTCTTCATTGGCCGGAATACGATCTTGTCGTGCAAGGACGGGGATATCGAGATCGGCGGCGGCGCGAACATCGGCTTCAACTGTGAGATTTTCTCAGCCAGCCGAGTCGTTGTCGGCGAACGCGTCCTCATGGCCGCCTACGCGTACATCGTCGGCGGGGATCACGAGTTCTCGGATCCGACCAAGTCGGTGCTCGAGCAGAACCGGACGTCCGCGGGTGTCTCGATCGGAGCCGGCTCGTGGATCGGCGCCGGCGCCAAGCTGCTG
>Ga0105240_10008217_pt1 | contig 14958 bp, 11 predicted proteins | sample KBSC54metaG_FD_80426 | JGI IMG/M metagenome (GOLD analysis project Ga0105240, IMG submission 80426) | Corn rhizosphere microbial communities from Kellogg Biological Station, Michigan, USA - KBS C5-4 metaG | ecosystem: Host-associated > Plants > Roots > Rhizosphere > Soil | place: Michigan, USA... | reverse complement strand
GGTGGCGGACGGGGTCCCGCGCGCCAGCCTGCCGTACAAGCGCGGGTTCGCCTCGCCCGGGGTCTCCGCTCGCTCTCCATCGCTTCTGAAGGCGGACCCGTCCCTGTTGTCAGCGTCGCTGTGGAGCAAAAGCCGCGGGAAATCTCGCCCGAAAAGCTGGCGATCCACTATCGCCTCCTTGGCGCTGAGCCTGGTGCGGAGCCGCTGCAAGCCCGCCGCGCAGCCGAGCAAATTCTGCGATCCTTCCTGCGCAGGGCCTATCGCAGACCCGTCGAAACGGCGGAAGTCGCCCCGCTCCTCAAACTCTATGACCGCGCAGCCGAACGCGGCGACCCTTTCGAGGAACGAATGAAACTCGCTCTCAAAGGCGTGCTCGCCGGCCCCGAATTCCTCTTCAAGATCGAACACCGGAACGAAAAGCCGGGCATTTATCCCATCGGTCAATACGAACTCGCCTCGCGCCTCTCGTACTTCCTCTGGTCCACTATGCCAGACGATGAGCTAACCTCCCTCGCGGCGCAAGGCAAACTTCAGGACCCGAAGATCCTCGCGGCGCAAGTCGACCGGATGCTCGACGATCCCCGCTCCGATACCTTCGCCGGCACCTTTATCGGCCAATGGCTCGGCACCCAGGATTTGGGCGGCAAAGTCGCCCCCATGCTCACTGAGCTCCAGGCGTACTACACGCCACCTGTCGCTGCCGACCTTCGCGCCGAACCCATCCTGATCTTCGAACGCATTCTCGGCGAGAACAGAAGCCTGCTCGAACTTCTCAACGGCAACTACACCTACATGACGGAAAGACTCGTCAAGTTCTATCAGCTCGAAGATAAATTCAGGAACTTCCGCGGCAACAACCCCCAACTCGTCGAATGGCCCGATGACCGTCGCGCCGGCATCATGAACCTCGGCGCGGTCATGGCCATCACGTCGCACTACCGCCAAACCAGCCCGGTGCTGCGGGGCGCATGGGTGCTCGACACTTTGCTTGGAACACCGGTTCCGCCGCCGCCCCCCGACGTACCCGCCCTCGCAGCCGTGAAGTGCGACGATAACTGCGTTGTAAACGCCAAAACCGCTGTGGGAATGCGCGCCAGAATCCTCGCCCATCGTGTGAACCCCGCGTGCTCCGCCTGCCACAACCTGATGGACCCCATGGGCTTCGCCATGGAGCACTTCGATTGGACCGGGCGCTGGCGCGATACCGAATTCGACGGCTCGAAGATCGACACCACCGGCGCGTTGCCTTCAGGCGAAAAGTTCGACGGAGCCGCCCAGTTGCGGCAGGTGCTGCTCGACAAGAAAGACGATTTTTTGCGCCAGGTAACCGGCAAAGTGTTGGGCTATGCGCTCGGCCGAAGCCTGCAAGATGGCGATAGCTGCACCGTTTCAAAGCTCGCCGACACGTTGCAAAAGGATGGCTATCGGGCGCGAACCCTCATCCGTGAAGTGGTGCTGAGTGTGCCCTTCCGGAATAGCCAGGGCGGAAAGGTAACGCTGGAAGCCTCAGCGCCGCCTCCTCCAAAGCGGGTTGTTCCCATGGTCATTAAATAGTTGAAGGAGATCGGCATGGCAAAGAAAATTTCGCGGCGGACAGTTTTACGTGGCGCAGGCGCCGCTTTGGCTCTGCCCTGGCTTGAATCTGTCGGGCGGGCCGCCCCCGCCACAGGTGCCCAGACCCTGTCCGAGCCGCCTCTCCGCTCGGTCTTCATGTACATGCCGAACGGCGTTGTGCCCGAGCATTGGACTCCCGCGGGCGACGACGAACAGTACGAGATCACGCCAATTCTGAAACCGCTCGAAAGCCTCAAGAGTGATTTCATGCTGCTCGAAAATCTTTGGAACAAGAACACCGTCGGCCGCAACGGCCACTGGCCCAAAGTGCCCGCCTGGCTCTCCGGCGGCTACGTCGAGCGAACCTCGGGCGACGATCTCGATGCCGGCGCCACCAGTGTCGATCAGCTCATGGCGCAGAAGATCGGCGACCGCACCATGCTTCCGAGTTTCGAGCTTGGCCTGGAAGCCACTCGCAGCGGCATCGATACGGCGGGCGGCGGCTTCGCCCGCATGTACGGCTCGTTCATCTCGTGGCGCGATCCCCACACCCCGGTCCCCAAGGAAATCATCCCGCAGCTTGCTTTCGACCGTCTGTTCCGCTCCAACAAAGCGCCGGTGCTTTCGAGCGTGAACCCGGATGACCCGCGCCTGCTCACCGCCCTGCAGCGCGACGAAACCAGCGTGCTCGATATCGTGCGGGAACAGGCGAAAGCCCTGAAGCGCGACGGCAGTTCCGGCGATCGCGTCAGGCTCGATGAATACTTCGAATCCGTCCGCTCTGTTGAACAGCGGATGGAGGCTTCGCTGAAGCCTCAGAAGCGGTGGATCAATCAGGGCAAGTTTCCACTGGAACGCCCCGGCCCCGGCATCCCCGCCTCGCGCCCTGAGCACATGAAGCTCATGATGGATATCCTGATTCTCGCGCTCTGGAGCGACACCACGCGCATCAGCGCCTTCATGACCGCCGACGCCCAAACAAACGAAGACTTCTCATTCATCGATGGCATGAAAGGCGGCATGCACTCCGTCTCTCATCACGCCGAAGATCCGGTGCGCAAGAAGCAGTACGAAAGCTGCGTCACATGGCACGTCTCGCAGGTAGCATATTTCCTGAACCGTTTGAAGGGACTGGATGAAGGCGGCAAATCGCTGCTCGACAACTCCATGGTGATGTTCGGCTGCGGCATCAAGTGCGGAAATCTGCACCTCGAACATAACCTTCCCATCGCCCTCGCAGGCGGAGGTAAAGGCACTTTGAAACAGGGTGGACGGCGTGTCCGTTTTGAAAAGGAAACGCCGCTCTGCAATCTGTATCTCTCCATGCTGCACCGCATGGGCATTGAAGAAAAATCGTTCGGTGACAGCACCGGAACACTAGCCGGATTGGCATAGAGATTGGGATAACGCATGAACACAAGATTTGCATTACTTCTGGCGATGGGCGCGGCCATCGTCGCGCTCGCACAGACGCCGCCTCCGTCAGCCGCGCAAGCCCCCGCAACTGGCCCGGCGCGCGCCGGTGGAAGAGGCGGACGCGGCGGCGCTCCACAGGCAATGCCGCCCGGTCCGAACCCGAATTCACAATACCGCCTGGGCCCCGATTCCCTGCCCCAGGAAGGCGTTCCCAAGGGCGAAATCCGCGGACCCTTTCACATCCAGAGCAATGTGTTCCCGGGCACCCAGCACACCTATTGGGTCTACGTTCCCGCCCAGTACGACCCCGCGGTTCCCGCGGCCCTCATGATCTATCAGGATGGCCAGGCCTTCAAGGACGAGAACGGCGACATCCGCGCCCAGAACGTGATGGATAACCTGATCTACCGGCATGAAATCCCGGTGATGATCGGCGTGTTCATTAACCCGGGCCGCACCCCCGAACAACCGGAACCAACGCCTGCGGAGTGGGGAGACCGCACAACAAATCGTCCGACCGAATACAACACCCCCGACGATAAATACCCGCGCGTGATTACCGAGGAACTCATGCCCGTGCTCAACAAGGAGTACAACATCTCGAAGAACCCCGAGATGCGCGGCATCGGCGGTTCAAGCTCCGGCGCAATCGCGGCCTTCATGGTCGCGTGGGAGCGCCCCAATGAGTTCCGCAAGGTGCTCAGCAACGTAGGCAGCTTTGTGAACCTGCGCGGCGGAAACGTGTATCCGGAGCGGGTGCTGGCGAGCGAGAAGAAGCCGATTCGGGTATTTCTCTGCGATGGGCGAAACGATAACCGGACACTCCGGACCGACGGGAGCTATGACGAAACGCGCGACTGGTTTCACCAAAACGTGCGCCTCATGAAGGCCCTCACCCAAAAGGGTTACGATGTGAACTTCGCCTGGGGCATGAACCTCCACGGCCAGAAATTCGGCGGCGCGATCATGCCCGAAATGATGCGCTGGCTCTGGCGCGATGCGGATTTCACCGACGATCCAAAAGATATGAAGGAACGTGGCTTCCGCGAGGCCGTCACGAAGAAGTAACTTGGAACGCCTAAAACCAACAGACGTTGTCATCGTCGGCGGCGGCTGGACCGGCCTCACCATGGCGAAGGAAATCACCCACCGCACGGCGTTGTCGGTAGTCGTTCTCGAACGCGGCCCCGGCAGGAAAATGGCCGACTATGGCTCTGCAATGGACGAAGTGGATTACTCACTCCGCTTCCGAATGATGCAGAATATCGCCGAGGAAACGGTCACGCACCGCCACACCCTGCGCGATACCGCTGTGCCCATCCGGCAGTACGGAGCGTTCCTGCCAGGCACCGGCGTAGGCGGGTCCGGTGAGCACTGGACAGGCTTTGCGGAACGCCATGCGGAAGATGATTTCAAGCTCGCGACCGAGATGAAGCAGCGCTTCAGCGCCGCGCGCCTGCCCGACAATCTTTCCATTCAGGATTACCCTTTCACCTACCACGACCTTGAGCCTTATTACTGGAAGGTCGAACAGATGATGGGTGTAGGAGGCAAGGCCGGGAATCTGCGCGGCAAGATAGTCGAAGGCGGCAATCCCTTCGAGGCTCCCCGCGCCCACGAGTACCCGAATCCGCCCCACAAAATGACGTGGCTCATGAACGTGTGGACCGATGCGGCGAAGGCGGTCGGCTATCGTCCGTTCCCTTCTCCCGCCGCCACGCTGACCCAAAACTACACCAATCCCGACGGCATCTCCCGCGGCGCCTGCCAATACTGCGGGTATTGCATGCTCTACGGCTGTATGGTGGGCGCGAAAGCTCAGCCGACGAACACGCTGCTCCCCTTATTGAAGCCCAAAAAATCATTCACGCTGCGGACCGATTCGTGGGCGCGGCGCATCGTACATCGCGATGGCAAAGCCGAGGGCGTCGAATACATGGACGCCGACGGTAAACAGGTGATGCAACCCGCGTCCATCGTGATAGTAGCTTCGTTCACCCAAAACAACTCCCGCCTGCTGCTGCTTTCAGGTATCGGCGACAAATACGATGCCGCAACAGGGAAGGGCAGCCTCGGCAAGAACTTCACGCATACGGTGGGCGGCCCCGGCGGCGCCACTATCTTCTTCGATAAGCCACTGAATAACTTCATGAACGCGGGCGGGCAGGCCATGCGGTTTGCCGATTTCGATGGCTTCCGCGGTATCGACCCCGATGCGGGCGTTCTGCGCGGCGGTCAGGGCGTAGGCGGCGGCGCCGGCGGCGGTCACCCCATCGCGGCATTTGGACGTGTTCCGGCGGGCGAAGTATCCCGCAATTGGGGTTCAGACTGGAAGAAGGCCGCGCTCAAGTACTACGACAGAATAGGCAGCGGCGGTAACTTCGAGATGGATCACCTGGCTTACAAGCATAACTATCTCGATCTCGATCCGACTTACACCGATAAGTGGGGCGACCCCCTGCTCCGACTTACTATCGACTGGACCGATCACGAAAACAATCAGCGTCAAATGGCGGCGAAAATCTCTACAAAGATTGCGCAGCAGATGGCGCGTGCCACTGGCGGCAGATTGATTCCGGCGGAGAGCGGCGGCTTGCGCGCATCGAAGCGCTACCAGACTGCCGCCTATGCAACGACGCATTTACAAGGCGGCACGATCATGGGTTCATCACCCGACGACAGCGTCGTGAACTCCTGGCAGCAGCACTGGCGCGTGCCGAACTTGTTCGTAGTCGGCGCTTCATCGTTCCCGCAAAACTCAGCGGCCCATCCCACGCTTACCGCGGTGGCGCTAACGCTTCGGACAGCCGACGCGATGATTGATCGCTACGTCAGACGCCCGGAGGTGTTGCTGTGAGGCGCCGCGAGTTCCTCACTCTCCCCGCGAGCAGTATGGGCGGCGTGTTGATCTATGCGCTTTCAGGCGAACCGATACGGCTGCAGGCGCAGAACGGAACTCTGCGTGTCCCACTCCGGTTTTTCACCGAACCGGATGCCCGCACCATAGCCGCCGCAGCCGAACGCATCTTTCCGAGTGACGCAAGCGGACCGGGGGCGGGTGAAGCCGGAGTGGTCGTCTACATAGACCGTCAGCTTGCCGGTCCATACGGTCGCGATAAGTATCGATATACGAAAGGCCCCTGGGTCGAATCGATTCCGGAGCACGGATATCAGGGAAAGGCGAACCCACAACAAATCTATCGCGAGGGGCTCCGGCAACTCGACGGCTTCACCGCGCTATCGCCCGCCGAACAGGACGCGCGCCTGACATCCATCGGGAAGTCGACCTTCTTCCAGATGCTCCGCACCCACACGATAGAAGGGATGTTCTGCGACCCCCTCCACGGCGGAAACGCAGGCATGATCGGCTGGCAAATGCTGGGCTATCCCGGCCCGCTGATGAGCTTCCGCGACGACCTGGAGAAATACCGGGGAGTGCCCTACAAGAAAGCTCCGAAAAGCCTATCGCAGGTAGTCGGCAGGCCAGTCAAGGGCTGGGAAGAAGAGACCGGCTGATCCGGGTGCGGCGGACCAATCCTGACCGCGGAGTGGCTTTCAGCCGCTCCGGGAGACGAAGTCGCCACAAGGCACGAAGCAGCCAAACGGCCTCTGAACAGCTCAAGCCGCGTGTGCCCAAGATATCCAACTCACGCCGCCTTTCAGCGCCAGCGCCACAGTAGGAAACCAAAACCAGGCAGCCCGTGGCAGAAGTCGCGTGAGTCGCTGACCAGTGGCAACCACTGCGACCGACCTGATCCTGGGATAAGCCCGGCATTGGACTGCGCCCCTGGTCAGCGCCATGGAGCCAGATGCGAGCCATGGCGACGCATTCGATGCGGGCCATCTGACCAGTGGCGAAAACCGCCGCAACCCGCGGGGCGGCCCGGCCAACATCGTACAAGCCGCCGCGAACGATAGGTTGCGCGCCTTGCGGGACTTCTGCCACGGGCTCTGCAAGCCTGCCGGGTAAAGCCCTGGCCGATCTTCCTAATTTTCCGAAGGCCGCTCAGCCCCATCGAACACAAACATCCGCACCGGCCCCCGCGTCGCCTCCAGCCGCAACCCAAGCTGCTGCTGAATCGCCGTGAACAGTCCCGGCTTAGAAGTATCCTCCACAGCCTTTCCCAAAACCCCGCCGAACTGGCTCTCGTCCGGAGTCCACTCCAAATCGAAATCGTATCTCCCGGCCAGCCCCGTCTTATCGATCACCGGACGATCGAGCGCCGCCCGCTGCATCACCGATGCCAACTCTCCCATGCTCGCGTAGCGCCCCGGCAATCGGACTTCCCGCGGCGCAATCACGAATACCAGCGGCGGTGGCCCCTCCGGAACGGCATCCGGAGATACCGTGCTCTCCTTCAGCTTCGACCCGCCTTTCGCCACCGTAAGCGCAAAGACCGGCAACTCCTTCTCCTCGCGATGAAACGTCAGCTTGAACCGCTCAGCCAAAAGCTTCCGCAGCATCCCCATCTGCTCATCCAAATTCGGCCGCCCCTCATTCGGAGCCCGCGCAAGAATGTCAAAATGCTCCGAATCCACCCACGCCGGCCCACCTAAAATCGCCCGCGGGCTCAAATTGTAAGCCGCCGCAACAAGCGTCTTCAGCGTATGATTCCGCGCAATAAATTCATGCGTGCTCTGCATCCGAATGAACCGGCCTTTGGTCCAATCCGCGGGCGTAGGCTTGATACTCGCCACCTCAAACGCATCGAACAAAGGCCGCTGAGCAAGCAGCCCGCCCACTGCAAGCAAATTAAGACAAAGCCAAATCCAGCAGCCGCTGACTTTCCTCCGCATGTCTCTTCGGTGAACCAGCCGCCGGACTCGCATTCCTGTCCCTTCCCGCATACTTCAATCGACGGTTCAAATCCAAAAACCGCCCGTAAATCCAGCGCCAGGGCCCCATATTTCTTGGCTCTTCCTGGCACCACACAATCGGCGTCTCCGGCCCGTACTTCGCCAGTTCCGCCGCTACCGCGTCGTGCGGAAACGGATAGAGCTCCTCCACCCGCACAATCGCTACGTCATCAATCTTCGCCGCGGCCCGCGCCGCGTGTAGATCGTAGAAGATTTTCCCGCTGCAAAATACCACTTTCCGCACCGGTGCCGGGTCCAGATCGTCCGGAATCACCTGCTGGAACGCTTCCTTCGTCAACTCGTCGAACGTCGAAACCGCCTTCGGCGACCGCAGCAGCGACTTGGGCGTAAAAATCACCAGCGGCTTCAGCGGCAGCACCGCCTGCCGACGCAGAATATGAAAATACTGCGCGGGCGTAGTGCAGTTCGCCACCCGCATATTGTCCTCGGCGCACAGCGTCAAAAACCGCTCGATACGCGCGCTGGAATGCTCCGGCCCCTGCCCTTCATACCCGTGCGGCAGCAGCATTACCAGCCCGCTCGTCTGCCCCCACTTCTGCTCGCCCGTGGTAATAAACTGATCGATAATGATCTGCGCCCCGTTCGAAAAATCTCCGAACTGGGCCTCCCAAAGCGTAAGCGTATTCGGATCCGCCACGCTATACCCGTACTCGAATCCCAACACCCCGAATTCGCTCAGCGAGCTGTCAAAAACATTGAATGGCGGCTGTCCTTCCTCCATGTGCTCCAGCGGCACATAGCGATGGCCGTCCTCGTAATCGTAAAACCGCAGATGCCGCTGGCTAAACGTCCCGCGGCCCGAATCCTGCCCGCTCAGCCGCACCGGAATGTCTTCCAGAATCAGGCTTCCAAACGCAATCGCCTCCGCAAACGCCCAGTCAATTGGCCCGTTTGAAGCCAGATTTTCCCGCCGCTTCCGAATAAACCCTTCCAGCTTCGGATGCAGGTGGAACGTCTCCGGCAGGTGCGTAATCCCCGCCACCACACGCTCCAGCAACTCCCTCGAAATCGCCGTCGTCGAATTCGGCCGTGCGTGCTTCAAAGCTGGCTGCAGCACCCACTTGCCCGCTGCCTTATTCGCATCGAACGCCGCGTTCAGATGGTCGGAAACTTTCTTCCGAAGCCCCTGCGCTTCATCCGCAATCAGCAGCTTCTCCCGAACAACGCGCTCACTGTACTGCGCCGCAACAGACGGCAGTTTTTCGATCTTCTTGTACATCACCGGCTGCGTATAAGCCGGGTCGTCCGTCTCGTTGTGCCCGTGCCTCCGGTAGCAGATCATGTCCACCACCACGTCACGCTTAAACTGCTGCCGATAATCGAACGCCAGCCGCATCACCCGAATCGACGCTTCCGGATCGTCACCATTCACATGCAAAATCGGCGCCTGCACCATCCTCGCGATATCCGTCGCATACAGTGTCGACCGCGAATCGCCCGGCAGCGTCGTAAACCCAATCTGGTTATTGATCACGAAATGAATCGTGCCGCCCGTCCCGTACCCTTCCAGCTGCGAAAGGTTCAGCGTCTCGGCGACCACGCCCTGCCCCGCGAACGCCGCGTCTCCGTGAATCAGCACCGGAATCACTCGCGACTTTTCGGTATCTTCCAGTTGCTCCTGCCGCGACCGCACCATCCCCTCCACCACCGGATTCACCGCTTCCAAATGACTCGGATTTGACGCCAGCGAAACCGAAATCTCTCTCCCCGAGGGAGCCTTGTGAACCCCCGTCGCCCCTAAGTGATACTTCACGTCGCCCGACCCCTGCGCCGACGATGGATCGATATTCCCCTCGAACTCCGAAAAAATCTGCCCCAGGGGCTTCCCGATAATGTTCGCGAGAATATTCAGCCGCCCGCGATGCGCCATCCCGATAACAATCTCTTCCACGCCGTTATCCGCCGCACGGTTGGAAAGCTCAGCCAGCAAAGCAATCGCCGTCTCCGCCCCCTCCAGCGAAAACCGCTTCTGCCCGATAAAACGACGATCCAGAAATCTCTCGAACTCCTCGCCTCTCAACAGATCTTCCAGAATTCGCAGCTTCTGTTCTTTCGAACGCGGCCAGATTCCCGTTTCCGTTTCCATCTGGTCCTGCAGCCACGCCTTCTCTTCCGGACGCTGGATATACATGTACTCCGCGCCGATCTTGCCGCAATACGTCGCGCGCAGCAGTTCGATCATCTCCCGCAGCGTCACCTGCCGGCGCGAGCCAAACGCATGCTGCAGCGTGCCCACAAAGAAGTGGCGATCCAGATCCCAAATCGTCAGACCGTATGTGAGCGGATCCAGTTCCGCGTTGTATTCCGGCTCCGTTCCCAAGGGGTCCAGACCCGCCATCAGATGGCCGCGAACCCTGTAGGCGTTGATCAACTGGATCACCGCCGCTTCCTTCACCACTTCCTGCGAAGGCTCTGCAACCGCGGCCGCGGGAACCTTGTCGCCTTCCCATTTCACCGGCGCGTAAGGAATCTTCAGTGCCTCGAATATCGCCTCGTAAAAGCCGTCTTCCCCGTCCAGCAGACTCTGCAATTTCCCAAGGAACATCCCCGATTCCGCGCCCTGAATAATCCGGTGATCGTATGTGCAGGTAATCGACATCACCTTGCTGATCCCCAGCGACGCAATCGTATCCGGCGCGACCGCCCGGTACTCGGCGGGATAATCCATCGCGCCAACCGCGATAATCGCGCCCTGCCCCAGCATCAGCCGCGGGCTCGAAGCCATCGTCCCCACCGTGCCCGGATTCGTCAGCGAGATCGTAGTTCCCGCGAAATCGTCAGGCGTCAGCTTGTTCGTCCGCGCCTTCCCGACCAGATCGTCAAATGCCGCGAGATACTGCAAAAACGTCAGCGATCCGGCGTTCTTGATATTCGGAACCACTAAACTGCGCGCGCCATTCTTCCCCGCAACATCCACCGCCAGCCCGAAATTGATCTCCGGCTTCATCACGCGCACCGGCAGATTTTCCGGGCTCCACGTGAAAGAATTGTTGAGCGACGGATTCGCCTGCACCGACTTCACAATCGCCCACCCAATCAGGTGTGTATACGAAACCTTCGACCGCCCGACCAGCCCCCGATGGTGATTGATCAGCCGACGATTCTCATCGACGACCTTGACCGCGATAATCCTCTGCGAAGTAGCCAGCGGAATCGACACACTCGCCGCCATATTCTCGGCAATCTTGCCCGCAACGCCCCGCAGCGGCGTGAGTTCCGCCGAAGCGGGAGCAGCCGGAGGCGCCATCGCAACCGGGCCCGACGCAACGCCAGGGCCGGGCACAATGCCCGAAGCCCCATTTGAGCTTCCGGCGCCATTCGAACCTTTATGCTCGAAAACCGACTTCCAAAGCGGATCTACGGAGCTCCGGTCATGCCGAAATTCCTGCAGCAGCTCATCTTCGAGCCACGAGTTAATACCTGATTGTTGGGATGCCATACAGAGGGGTGATGCTCATCTTTATGATAAGCGAGCCACGCCTGTGGCCGATTGAAATGACCGCGGCGGATGAAAAGTGACAGGCGCGGGAATATAAGCCGGTTTCTGTACCCTTGCGGGCGATAGCCATTCGTCCAGGCCGTTCATTACTGAACGGCTCCAGCGACCTACCCGGAAGTTTAACGGAGCGGGCCACTCCTTCTCCCCTATTTGGTCTTGCTCCGCGTGGGGTTTGCCCTGCCAGCCGGATTACTCCGTCCGCGGTGCGCTTTTACCGCACCATTTCACCCTTACCTGCCAATCTCTTGCGAAATCAGCCGGCGGTATATTTTCTGTGGCACTTTCCGTAAAGACCCCTTTGAGGGATCCCCCCCGGCCGTTAGCCGGCACGCTGCCCTATGGAGACCGGACTTTCCTCTCACCCCTTCCGCCGAAGCGGTCGGAGTCAGCGGCTATCCATCCAACGCCTGTCACTTTTCAGTCTCTCACGCGTCTTAACGTTCTAAGGAGCAACCCGATGAACAGGAATACCCTCTTATCGCTTCTCGCCGGTCTCGCCGGTGGCCTCGCCGTCCACTACGCGGCGCCGCCCACCGCCTTCGCGCAGGATCAGGCGCCGGTCACAAAGGCGGTTCGGGCGCAAAGCTTCGTCCTCGTTGATCCATCCAACCACGCCCTCGGCACCTTCACGGCCGAGCCAAGGCCTGGCTTCGGACCTCTTGCCCGAATCGTCCTGAGAGACTCCGGCGGCAAAGAGATCTGGAGCGCCGGCGGTAGCTCCGTCCAACCACTCAGCTTACGGTGACAATGCTAAAATTCTGAATGGCCGTATACACACGGTCATCCTTCCCCGGCGGGGTAGCTCAGCTGGCTAGAGCGACGGTCTCATAATCCGTAGGTCGGGAGTTCGAGTCTCCCTCCCGCCACCAGTCTTTTCCGATGGTCAGTTCCGCTTTCGCAGACTGAGTGTCTAAACATCTTTGTTAAACTCTGTTTTAGCGGTGACCGGTCGCCCGCCAAATTCATTTTGCCGATTCAGTACGAACACGCGCCGATTACCGAGACATCCGCGTTGATTTGCCGGCGAGCCTCCCCTTGGGCGATATCGAAGGCCTGCATGTTCAAGTGGCGAATCGATATCCGTCGAGGGTGAAGCGAGTGTACATCCAAAGCACCCTCACTATCGGTATCGAACCGGGTTTGACTACCACGCGGAAGCACGTCGGATTTGCTTTTCACGCAGCTGATGACCGGCAAATTTGTCAGTTTCGTCTGGACGGCTTTTCCTTCAGCCGCCTGCAACCCTGCGGTAACTGGAATGAACTTCGCGATGAAGCCGAAAACTTTGGGAAATATATAGGACTGCGCTCAGCCCTGAGAAAGTCACCCGGGTAGCCGTGCGGTATATCAACCAGATAGATATCCCCTCCCGTAATTGACTACAAAGATTACTTCAGAACCACACCGGAAGTCTCTCCTGCCTTGCCGCAGAGCCTTGGCGGCTTCTTTATGCAGTTGCACTTCCCTCAGCCGGATTTCCGGGGTTTTCTGGTACTGACACAGACTGCTATATCACCACCCCACCCGGACATGAATTCCGTAATTCTCGATCTGGACGCATTTCGGGTCGATCCGGAATCTACGTCAGATGACCAGATCTGGACGCTCCTCGAAGAGCTCAGGAAAACGAAGAACATCTTTTTTGAGGGCTCGATAACGGACAAGACGCGCGATTTGTTCGGCGCGAGAAAGGAGTACTGATATGCCTTTTGTATTGCCGCCACCCGTGGAAGTCTCCAGCCTCTCCATAGCCGCGCGACTCGGAAACAGCGCGGAGACGATAACATCTAAGCCCTACGCTCGTGTTATCGCCTGTGTCGTTGCTGAGCTCGGCAGAAGTACATTTTGGCAGATGAAGGCCGGCTTCGGTGCATTGCGCTCCTCCTTGAAGGACATATCCGCCCTTCCTGCCGGCTGGGATACCTACGGCGCAGAAGCGCCGAATGAACAATCGCGCAAACTGGCCTCCAAGGTTCTCGACGTTCTGGAGTTGTGCAATTTGCTCCCTGACCGGTTATCCCCCTCGGCCGAAGGCGGAATCGCATTCTCGTTCGCAGACGGTGATCATCGCGCGGGAATCGAAGTCTACAACACCGGAGAGATTGCCGCAATTTGGTCGGGGCAGAACCCGCCAATCGTTTGGGAATCTGAACACTCCGAGAACGCCCTCAAGAAGGCCATCGAACAAATCCGTGCATGTCTCGCCTCCTGATCGCCCCGAGAGAATGTGCCAGCGTGACCGACCCGTTATCCCCCACTTTGACGGATCGGAGCTGCTGTATCTGCGCTATGGGACAGAAGATTTTCTCGGGGACTTACTGGAACCTTCGGCGATTCGTTTCCCCCGTAAACCGGAGCTCGCTGAGCAAGCCAGAAGATGCTCTGTTCGACGAGCACGGCAGGTACAATGGCCTCTGTGTGGTCGGATTCTCTGTTTCAGAAATCCCGCCCCAGGTCGATCAGCCTCAGGGTCCTGCCTACGCGTTTTTCATGCACCATGATCCCCAACCTGACAACTACAGGCACAGCGAAATCTGGTCAGATCAGATTCCCGGTACAGGCGTCTACAAGGAACCGAGCAAATCGATGAAGCTATTTTTCAGAATTCGGCTCTGTCAGCAGATTTCCCGGGAAAACATCCAAATCGCGGCTGTTCGAAGCCGTGCGCCTCGCTAAAGCATCCCTCGCCCTGATATAAGCTCTCATCATGGTCTTCACCAAGCGCCTCCGCGAGGGAGTTCGTCGAGGAGAAATCACCTGCAGCGTCCGGATCTGGAAATGTCCCCATGTCCGCGTCGGCGCCCGCTATCCCATGGAGGAAGGCGAAATAGAAATAGAGTCGATCGAGCCCATCGGTTTGCCCGATATCACGCCAATGCTCGCGCGGGAGTCCGGCTTCCTCGGCGTAGTCGATCTCCTCAAGGTCGCGAAGCACGGCAAAGGGGAGAACATTTACCTGGTGCGCTTCCATTATGTTCCCCCTCGCCCGCGCGGCGGTTAGCCATTAGACGTGATTTTAATTGGTCCGACCAATCGCGGTCACAGGTTTCGCGCCCCTTTTTTAACGAATCTTTTCATAGCTTTACCCGCAATCGACCCCGGTTTTCTTGACACAATATGCCTACGCTAAGGCATGAAAGAAACATCTTTTCCTGCCTCCACCGGCCCCCGCACCGAATCCGGTAAAGCGGCATCCTCAAGAAACGCCACTAAAACCGGCCTCTTCGCCGCCCACGACTACTTGCTCGAAGACGAGCACGCCGCCTACGAAGAAGAACTCGCCGAACTCCGGACTGACCTCAAACCCGAAGGCTTCCTCGAAAAACTCTTCACCCAGGAAATCATGAGCGCCAACTGGCGACTCCGCCGCTGCCGCCTGGTCGAAGCCGCCATCTCCTCACGCGAATCCACCCCCGAAGAAATGGCCGCGCAACAAAAATCCGTAGACCGCGCCCGCTCGCATTCCCATTCCATGCTCCGCCGTTCCCTCGCCGAACTCCGTAAGCTCCAAACCGAACGCGCCGTCCGTCTCGAACTCAACAACGGCCACCTCCCCGGCCTGGTCGATTCGAAACACCTCATCCAAACCGTCCGCGATTACGACAACCATG
>Ga0105240_10008216_pt1 | contig 14958 bp, 8 predicted proteins | sample KBSC54metaG_FD_80426 | JGI IMG/M metagenome (GOLD analysis project Ga0105240, IMG submission 80426) | Corn rhizosphere microbial communities from Kellogg Biological Station, Michigan, USA - KBS C5-4 metaG | ecosystem: Host-associated > Plants > Roots > Rhizosphere > Soil | place: Michigan, USA... | reverse complement strand
GAGCTGCGCTACGAGTACCCCGAGGAGATCGTGCCCTCGAACGAAACGCCCGCGTCGTGGCTGCGCAAGCTCACCGAGCGCGGCCTCGCGAGGCGCTACGACCCTCACGGCGTCGACGACAGCGTGCTGCGCGGCGACAGCACGTTCCGCTGCGCGAAGGTGCCCGCCGAAGTGCGCGAGCTGATCGAGCACGAGCTCGCGCTGATCGCCGAGCTGCGCTACGAGCCCTACTTCCTCACCGTGCAGGACATCGTGGCCTTCGCGCGCGACCAGCACATCCTCTGCCAGGGCCGCGGCTCGGCGGCGAACTCGGCGGTGTGCTACGCGCTCGGCATCACCGAGGTCGATCCGTCCCGCATGTCGATGCTGTTCGAGCGCTTCATCAGCCGGGAGCGCAACGAGCCGCCGGACATCGACGTGGATTTCGAGCATCAGCGGCGCGAGGAAGTCATGCAGTACGTCTACGGCAAGTACGGCCGGCATCGCGCGGCGCTGGCGGCCACGCTCATCACCTACCGGCCGAAGAGCGCGGTGCGCGACGTGGGCAAGGCGCTCGGCCTCGACTTCGCGCAAGTCGATCGTCTCGCCGGCTTGTTCGCGTGGTGGGATGGACGCGCGGTGCCCGTGCAGCGCGTGCGCGAAGCCGGATTCGATCCCGAGAATCCGGTGTTGCGGCGCCTGATCGCGCTCGCCGGCAAGCTGGTGGGCTTTCCGCGCCATCTGTCGCAGCACGTCGGCGGGTTCGTGATCGCGCGCGATCTGCTGGAGCGCATGGTGCCGGTCGAGAACGCCGCCATGGCCGACCGCACGGTCATCCAGTGGGACAAGGACGATCTCGATGCGATGGGCCTGCTCAAGGTCGACTGCCTGGCGCTCGGGATGCTGTCGGCGATCCGCCGCACGATCGATCTGATGAACGGGTACTACCGACATCTTCGCGGCGGCTTCGACATCGCGTCGATCCCGCCCGAAAACCCTGCCGTCTACGCGATGATCCAGCGCGCCGACACGATCGGCGTGTTCCAGATCGAGTCGCGCGCGCAGCAATCCATGCTGCCGCGATTGAAGCCCGCGTGCTTCTACGACCTGGTCATCGAGGTCGCCATCGTGCGGCCGGGCCCGATCCAGGGCGGCATGGTGCATCCGTATCTCAAGCGGCGCCAGGGAATCGAGCGCATCACCTATCCGAGCGACGCGGTGAAGGCCGTGCTCGAGCGCACGCTCGGCGTGCCGATCTTCCAGGAACAGGTGATGCAGCTTGCGATCGTGGCCGCCGGATTCACGCCCGGCGAAGCGGACCGGTTGCGCCGCTCGATGGCGGCGTGGCGGCGCCGCGGCGGGCTCGAGGTGTTCGAGCAGCGCCTGATCGACGGCATGGGCGCGCGCGGCTACAGCGAGGACTTCGCGCGCCAGATCTACCAGCAGATCCTCGGCTTCGGCGAATACGGCTTTCCCGAATCGCACTCCGCGTCGTTCGCGCTGCTCGTGTACGTTTCATCGTGGCTGAAATGCTACGAGCCCGCGGCGTTCTGCGGCGCGCTGCTCAACTCGCAGCCCATGGGCTTCTACGCACCCGCGCAGCTCGTGCAGGATGCGCAGCGCCACGGCGTGACGGTGCGTCCTCCCGATGTGGCGGTGAGCGACTGGGATTGCACGCTCGAGCCCGAGACCGAGTCGTCCGAGCGCCCGGCCCTGCGCCTCGGGCTGCGCATGGTGAGGAGCCTCACCGAGGCGGGCGCGCTGCGCATCATGGCCGCACGCGCCGAGCGGCCGTTCGAAAGCGTCGCCGACCTCGCGCATCGCGCGGCGCTCGACCGGCGTGATCTCGCCGCGCTTGCCGACGGCGACGCGCTGGCGGCGCTCGCCGGTCATCGCCATCACGCCGTGTGGAACGTCGCCGGCGTCGAGCGGCTGCCGGCGCTCCTCGCCGGCGACACGTTCGCCGAACGCGATCCGGAATTGCCCGCGCCCACCGAAGGGCAGGACATCATCGCCGACTATCGCAGGCTCGGACTCACGCTGCGCCGCCACCCGCTGGCGCTGCTGCGGCCGCACCTTCGAGCACGGCGCCTGATGACCACCGCGGAGATCGCGAAGGCGCCCGACCGCAAGCTCGTCCGCGCCGCGGGCATCGTGATCGGTCGCCAGCGCCCGGATACCGCGAGCGGCGTCATCTTCATGACGCTCGAGGACGAGACCGGCAGCACGAACGTCGTGGTGTGGCGCGATCTGCAGGAGCGCCAGCGACGCGAGGTGCTCAGCGCGCGCCTGCTCGCCGTGTATGGCCGCATCGAGCGCGAAGGCGATGTCGTGCACGTGCTCGCCGGGCGCCTCGTCGATCTCACGCCGCTGCTGGGCGAGCTGCCGACGCGCTCACGGGATTTTCATTGAGGACGCCACCATGCCCTCGCCCGGCCAGGTGCATGCCGGGGGCAGGCGGCTTCGCGCCTGCGCGTGCACACGCCGCATCAATCCGTCCACGGGCATGCGCAGGCGCTCGCCGTACATCACGTACGCATCCATCGCGTCGCGACAGCTTCGATCGACGTCCGACGACAACGCGAGCTCCACCAGGAACGCCCGGCTGGCATCGACTTCGCGGCCGGTCAGCGCGCTCGCGATGGCGAGCGTATTCCAGTCGCTCACGCGCAGGCTGCGCCGCGACCCGCTGAACGCGAGCGCATACAGCGCGAGCTGCCGCGCCGTTTCGGCCTGCGCGGGACGAAGCCGCAGATGCAGGAACGCGAGAAACCCGGCCGTGTCGGGGTCGCGCGGATCCGCGGCGAGCGCGCGCACGGCGAGCTCGAGCGCCTCCGCGTCGCGACCCGACGCGAGCGCGCCGCGCGCCTGGCTTTGCAGCGCCCGCGACTGTTCAGCGCCATTGTTGGGGGCCGGGTACGCGCGCTCGGCGCGCCACGGAACGTACGACGCGTCGAGCACCGTGCGCTCCTGTGCGGGCGTCTGCGCCATGGCCGCGGCCCACAGCACACGCGCGACGTCGAGATTGGCCTGCGCGGCAACGCGAGGGACCGCGTCTGCGAGCATGCGTCGCCCGGCCGCGCCGAGATCGTCCTGCGGCGGCTCCGCCAGCGCGGGACGCGCCTCCGGCGGCATCGATGGCATCGGTGGCATCGATGGCACGGGGCGTACGCCGGTGTCGAGCACCGCACCGGGCTGCACGCGAACCGTCTCCATGGCTGCGGGCGTCGGACGCTTCAACGGCGCCTTCGGCGCGGTGGCGAGCAGGCGCGGTGCGTCGGCGCTGCGGTCCTCGACCGGCGCCGCGCGCTGCTCGATGGCGCCGAAGAGCTTGAGCACGTCGTGCAGCGCCATGCGCAGCGGATCGCGCTGCTGCGCCCTGCCCGGGCTCGGCACCTCGCTTCGCGCCAGACTCGGCGACGATGAGGATGGCCGCGCTTCGGGCTCGAGCCGGGGCACCTCGGTGATGACGATGGCGTCGTTGCGGGTCGCAGCCGATGCCATCGCGGGGCTCGGTGCCGTCGACGTCGCGACGCTGGGCGCGGCGGGCGGTGATTCCGTCGCCACAACCGTGTCCGTGACGGCGGGGCCCGAAGACCCGGCCGGTGATTTCGCGCGAGCGGCCGCCCATCTCACGGGAGGCACGTGCGCGTGCGCGACGATCGGCGCTCGCTCGCGTGCCGGGCGCGCAGGCGATACGCCTGCCGGGGCGCTCGGCGCACGCGCGACTTTGTCGCGCGCGCTCGGAACGGCGCGGCGATGCATCGGCCCGGCCTCGCTGGGCGGTTCCACGGCGGGCGGACTCGCGTTGGCGAGCGCCGGGCGCGGTGCGGCAGCGGTGGCAGCCGGCGCGGCCGCAGTGGGGCGCGCTGGAGCGGAGGCACTTGGTGCAGTCGCGGCCGGTACTGCCACCGGCGCGGCGACAGCCGGCGCGGCAGGCGTCGCATCCGCCACGGTCTGCGGCTCCGGCATTACGCGCGGCTGCGCCTGCCCGCCACGCGCGACATGTGCAACGGGATCGATGCCGTCGCCGACGAAGGACGGCACGGCGAGCGCCGCCATGGCGACGCACACCGCGCCGAGCGCCACGCCGGCGCGCCTGCGCGGACGCGGCGGTGCGACCGCGACGGGTTCGAGCTTCCCGGGCGCGACGACCGGGACGCGCAGGCGCGGGTAGCGCACGACCGCCGGCGTGATCGCGGTCATGACGACCGGAGGCATTGCGCGCGCCGGCAGCGTGATGCGCGTGGGCAGCGTGCGCGCGACGGGCGCGGGCGCGATGCGCGTCAGCGGCGTGACGAGCACCGGCGCTGCGATCGTGACGACGTCATGCGCGAGCATCCAGCCGCGCGCGAGCGAGCGTACGAGGTCGGGCGCCTCGAGGTACGCACGCGTCAGCGCCATGAGGCTCGCGTGCGGCCCCGTGCTCGCCGCGTCGCCATCGTGACTCTCGCGCAAGCGATAGACGAGCGCACGCGCGTCATCGTAGCGATCCGCGTTCCAGCCCGCATCGACGCCGCACGCGCGGAACCACTCGTCGTCCGGGAGATAGCGCCGCAGCATGGCCGCGAGACTGTACAGGTCGCAGCGCCAGTCGAGGTCCTGCGTGGGTTGCAAGTTGCCTGCGCGCCCCGCTTCGAGCGCGCGGAGCAGGCGCGGCGACTGGTAGTCGTAGTCCTTCTGCCAGCCGATCGGCAGCGCGGAAGCGAGCCGCTCGCGCGACACGAGCGAGAACGCGAAATCGATGAGCGCGAGACGCGCGAAATCGACGTGCAGGCTCGCGCCGTCGCGCGCGGCGTCGAAGCCCGCCGGCGCGTAGGGAATGCAGATGTTGTCGGCCTTGATGTCGAGGTGCACGAGCTGCAGCGCGTGGATCTCCTGCAGCGCGGCGAGGCAGTGATGCGCCAGCGCCCACCAGTGCGCGCAATCCTCGAACACGTTGCGCCGAACGACGCCATCGCGCGCCACGGGCAGGAGCGTCGCCCACTGATCCACGGTGACGCCCGCATCGTACGTCTGCACCTGCCGCATGCCGCCGTCGGGACCGCCGTCGAACTGCACGACGTCGGGCACGCAGCGGATGCCGTGGCCGATGAGGCGCGCCAGAATGCGCCACTCGCGCGCGGTCCACTGGCGGAAGTCGGCGTCCCCGGTTTCGAGGAATCGCTTCGTGTAGCGGCGTCGCTCGTTGGCTCCGACGGCCTCGCGGAACACCTCGACGTGCTCGCCCGTGGCCATCTTCAGGCGTCCACGGCCGAACACGCGCTCGATCTGATCGGGCTTCATGGCGTCACTCCCTGCTTCCGTTCCAGCGTGTCAGGCGCGAGCGCATGCGGCGCACCACGAGCACCGTCGCGTCGTCGCGACTGCCCCGGGCACGCACGAACTCGATGAGCCGCGTGCAGCGACGCGCAAGCGGCGCAGGGCCGCGCAGCATGCGGCCGATGTCGTTCGCCTCGGCGTGCTTGTGCACGCCGTCGCTGCACAGCACCAGCATGTCGCCGGCGCCGAGGTCCACGCGCCGCACGTTCGGCGCGTCGACGGCGCCGTTGCCCACCATGCGCGCGGGATCGTCGGGCGAGCCGCCGGCGGGCGGCGCTTCCTGCAGATGCCGATAGGTGTCGTCGACCGTCAGAAGCTGCGCGCAGCCTTCGCGAGCGTCGTCGAGCCGATACACGCGACAGTCACCGACCCACGCGATCAACCAGCGCGTCAGCGACGCGCCGGTCGCGCGGCACAGCGCGACGGTCGCGGCGCCCGGCCGCGGGCTTTGCGCGGCAATGCTGCTCTCGATCGCGCGATCGGCGTTGAGCAGCGCGGTGCGCACGGCGTCGGCATCCGACGGCGCGGCTTCGAGCGACGCGTGCAGGTGCTGCACGAGCTCCCGGCTCGCGCGCGCGGCGAGTGCGCCGCCGCCCACGCCGTCGGCGACGACGAAGAGCGGCGCGCGGCCCTCGAGCGCGCTGTGACAATCCTCGTTCACGGCATCGGGGCGCCCGGCGGAGGTCGCGACCGCAGCCTGCAGGCGCGTCCAGCGCGTGGCGAGCTCCGATTGCCGCGACACGAGCTGCACGGGCGACATCAGTCGCGATGCGACAGCACGAGCGTGCACGCGGCCGCGGCCTCGTCGCCAGCGCCAAGGCAAAGCGTCTCGCCGGGCTTCCATTGGAAGCGCGCGCCGCGCGCGTACGCCGTTCCGTCCACGCTCACGCCGTTGTCGCCATGGACGACAACCGAAGCCCCATTCTCGTCCACCGCGACGATGTCGAGGTGTCGTCCCGAGACCTCGGCATGCGCCCAGTCGATCACCAGCGACTGGTTGCGCGAGCGGCCGACACCGAACGGCAGCGTGGTGCCGATGGTCGCGTCGCGCACGCCCGATGCCATGCGGGCCGCGATGCACCATCCCGCCTGCCGTCGACGCGGCGGCGCGATCGGCGTAACCGGCACCGGCGCGTCGGTGGCCGCCGTATCGCGCACGTCGAGATGGAACGCGGGTGCCGCGTGAAGCGTCAGCCGCGGATAGAGCGCCGCTTCGCCCCGTGCCGCCGCGGACAGCACGAGCGTAGCGCCCGCGGGCAGCTCGAGCGCATCGCCTTCGCGTCGCAGGTGCTCCGCGCCGCCCGCCTCGTCGTTCGCATCGACGCGAATGCCGTTGGTCGATCCGGCGTCCGCGACCCACCACGTTCCGTGCTCGAACCACAGCTCGCAGTGACGGCGGCTCGCGTAGCGAGCGTCGACGGTGACATCACAACCGGGATCCTTGCCGACCGTGTAGCGCTGCCCGGGCACGATCGCCGTCAGCTCGACGCGGCGCGTGCCGGCGGTGTCCTCGACATCCAGCGCGAACGTCCGGCCCGCCAGCGGCGTCGATGCGCCCTGGGTGGTGCCGCGCGCCGGGTGCGTGCTTCGCGCGTGGGAGCGCGTCGGCACGTCGGTTTGCGACCATCGTCCCAACAGTGCGACTTCGAATCCGCGCGCGCGCCCCGACGGCGCGCTCTTTTGCAGGTCCGCGATCAGGTCCTGATAGGGGTCGTCATCGTCGTCTTCCGGCGGCTGCTGCGCATTGAGCCCGGCGAACTGCGACAGGTCGATCGCGCTCGCATTGCGCAACCCCGCGATCACGTCCCGGGCGAGGTACTGCTTGATCTGCTCGGGCTTGAATTCGGTCACGAACCGTCGCAGGAGCGCGCGTTGCGCCTCGTCGTCGGCGCACTCGACTTCGATCGACGTGAGCACGTACCGGTCGTGCTCGGCGATCGCGAGGTGCAGGCGCAGCTGGCTCGCGACGAAATGCTCGAGCTCGTCGCGTATCGCACCGATCAGCGGCCCGTAAGGACCGAGATGGACGGCGTCGCGCGTGCCGTCGCGGGAACGACCCATCGCGGGCTCGCGCGGATCGTCACCGGCCGGCGCTTCGTCGCCGAGCGAAGGCGCGATGCGTCGCGCGTGGCCGCGGCTCGTGGTCGTGTCGTTGACCTTGCCCAGCATCCATCTCTTCAGTGACATGCGTCAGCTCCGATAGGCAATGACCAGCGTGGCGAGCGGCCCCGCGTCGCGCACGTGACGAACGCGCGGGGTGATCGGCAGGCCGTAACGCTCCGACAGCCGATCGAGAAAGCTTCCCCAGGCGGGCTGGATGGCGTCGCCCGCGTCGACGCGCGCCTTCAGCGCGGGCAACGAAAGCTCCACCAGGATCGCAAGCGCCGAGACGTCGCCGACCTGCACGAGCGCCCGCCGCAGCGCGTCCTCGAGGTTCGCGAGGCAGGCCGTGAAGGGCCCGTCGAACGTCCAGACGAGCGGCGCGGCAACGACGGCATCGCGGCGAGCGTCCTCGCGCCGAGCAGTGGCCGGTGCGGCGCGCTTCATTGCGCGCCCCACGGCAGGAGACCGGCGTCGCGGCCGGCGATCTGCATCGCGATCTCCGCGGCGGGATTGGGCCCGTGGTCGCCGGCGCCATGAATGCGACCCGTGTCGATGAGCCAGTTGCGCTCGGTCAACACCGCGATCACCTTGGTCCAGCGTGGATCCGCGCGGTCGGTGCGATACGCCGCGACGTACCATTTGTAAGGCCGCAGCGGGCCGCACGCGGCACGCTCGCTGCGCGTTTTGGCGACGCCGGGCGCACACAGGCGCGCGAGCTCTGCGAGCGAGCGGTCGTCGTTGGGAAACGTCGGCGTACCGGTCTTGCCGGCGATCCAGTCCATCTGCGCGCACTCGCGCGCTTCGAACACCTGTTCGCACGCCAGCCGCGAGGTGCCGCCGCGATGGCCGTACGCGAGACCGCTCAGGATGACGGATGCCGCGTCGCGCGTGACGCGATTGGGCATCGTCTCGCCCAGATCGAGCCGCGGCGCCGCGGAATGGCTGCTGCCGCTGTCGGCGTGGCTCACGCCGCGCACCGCCTCGACGAGATGCGGCAACCGCACGCGCTCCTCCCCGTTGGCCGCCGCCGCAAGCGTTGCCATCATGCCGGCGCTTCCGAGCGCGCTCGCGCGCGCATGACCTTGTCCCCATCCTTCGGCCACGACGTCGACGACGACGCCGCCGCCGCATTTCTCCCAATCGTCGCGGCTCGGGCGCCTGCCATCCGGGCCCTCGGCGCAGCGGCGCACCTTCGCCGCGTCGAGCGCAAGCGGCGCGCGCAGATGGAACGGCGCGCTGATCGTGCCGCCGGCCGGCTCGGCGAGCAGCCGTCCGTACGGCACTTCGATGGCGAGCGCGCGCAGGCGCGGATCGCCGGCGCCATCGACACTGCGGCCGAACAGCAGGTCGCGCTTGCCGCAGTCGTCGCGCGGCGCCGAGCAGCCGCCGTTCCAGCCGAAGAGCGACGCCTCGCTCTGCACTTCCCAGGGGCGCGCGCACGGGCCGAAGCCCCGATCGGCGCAGAACATGCGGTCGAGGAAGCGCGCCGAATCGGACCGCATCAACTGGCCGCGCAGGCTCTGCGCGGAGGGCCACGCGTTGCCTGCGCGCGCCATCTCCGCCTGCTCGGCCGCAAGCCATCGAGGACCGACGACGGGGTCGGAGAGGAACGCCGCCGCCATGATGGGCTTGATCGTCGACGCGGGCATGGCGTCGTGGAACACGGCTGCGTTGAGCAGCGCGTCGGGCCGATAGCGAACCGGATAGGGAATGCGTCGATCGCAGTGGCGCGAGCGGCCCGGGCCGTCGTACTCCTCGCGCGTGCACGGCGACAGCGCGCCGGCGACGGCCTCGATGCGACCGCTCGCGACGTCGACGATGGCAACGGCCGCCATGCGCACCATGGCGTGCTCCAGCAGCGCCGCACCGAGCGGCCGCGCCGCGTCTTCCTTGCGTCGCATGCCGAGCGCGCGGCATATGTCGTCGCGACCGGTGTAACAGGCCGCTGTCTGCTGTGCGAGCGCCTGCAGGTCCGGGTCGATGGTCAGGTCGACGGAAAAACCGACGTCGACCGCATGACCGCCGATGACGATGCGGTTCGGCGACGGAACCCACGTCGCGGGGAGCAGCCCGGCTTCGACGGGCGCCGTGAAATCGCGATACAACGGTCCCGCGGGGCGATGGAGCGTCTCGAGCGGCTGGAGCAGCGCCCCGAGGGAGGGGGGAACCTTCCAGCGGGGATCACCGAACGGCATGTCGGGCGCAGGCTCGCCCGGCAAGCGTACGACGCCGGCAGGCTCCGTGGCGCTCCCGAGCATTTCATTGCGCGTGCACAGGCGCTCGTCGAGCCCGCGCACGTTGCCTACGTAATACACCGGTCCGCTGTCCCGGGCCGCGTGGCCGAGATAGATGCACCCCGGAATCCCCGACCACGGATTGGCGCGCGCAACCTGTCGCGGCGAGATCTCGACGTACTGATCGGGACGCCAGCGCTCGACGACGCGCTCGACCTCGGTGCCGCGCCATGCCAGCACGTCGAGCATCCGCGCATTCGAGCGCGCGAGCGCGGCGACGGCGCCCGCGATATCGTCGCAACCCACGCTGAAGCGGCGGCCGGGATATTCGGGCGATTCGACCGGACTCGCGAGCGCGCGAGCCACGGCGTCGAGCCAGCGTGCGCCGTCGAGCCCGAGTGTGTCGGTGACGCGGCGGTTGTCGGCACTGCTGAAGCGCAGCAACGCCTGGTCGATCGTGACGAGCTCGCGCGCGATGCGCGTCGCGGCCGAAGGACCGCCTTGCACGCCGCGTCCGAGCGTCATGCGCGCGCGCGCCATCAGCCCCGGAGCGCCCGTCCAGGCCGCACGGCATTGCGGAATACGCTCGAGGAGCGCATCGGGCGACGGCAGCGGCGTGGCGGCATGGTCGCGACGCACGATCGCGGACTCGAACGTCTTGAGCGCCGCGACGTGACGCACGCTCACATGGCGCTCGCTGACGCGCGCCGGCTCGGCGTCGTCGCCACGGCGCGCCGACGCGACCGCCAGCAGCACGCCGAGCAGCACCGGCACAACGGCGGCGGTGGCGGCGATCGCGAGCTGCAGCAGCGTGAGCGGGCGGCGCGCGTCAGGCATGGGCGTGCCTGCGCACGTCGATCGCGAGGCCGAGGAACGCCATGCAGAGCACGAGCGACGTCATGCCGAAGCTCACGAACGGGAACGTGACGCCCGTGAGCGGAATGACCGCGAGATTGCCGGCGACCGTGACCGCGAGCTGGCACAGTGCGAGCACGACCCAAGCGACGCAGAGCCAGCTGAGGAACGCCTGCGGATCGCTGCGCAGTCGCCCGTCGCGATGCACGAGGCGCGGCTCGCCGCGGCTCGCCCGCCCATGGCGGCGCACGATCGCGTGCAGCCACAGGACCGTGCCGATCGTCAGCGCCCATGCCGCGTTCCAGCCGAACATGCCCACGAGCGCCGTGAACGTGTAATCGCTCTGTATCTGCGCCGGTACGCCGGCGCACGCGCTCCAGGCCGCGAAACCGCACCAGGGCACCGCGCCGGGTCCGAAACCGGTGGGCGGCGCCGCGCGCTGGAACCACGTGACGAGCGCAAGCTGATCATTGGCGGAAGCGAGCGGCGCGCTCGCGTTCTCCAGCCGCGCGGCCGTGACGTCGTCGATCGCGCCCAGCTTGAACAGGGTCAACGTCGTCAAGGCGATCCATGCGACGAACAGAACGACCGCGAGCAGGTACGCCGGCACCGTGGCGCCCGTGCGTTGATAGAGCCACATCGCGACCGACGCCGCGACGAACGCGCCCGCGCCGTAGCCGGCGATCAGCAGCGGCCCCATGTCGTGCGTGATGACCATCGCTCCGACCAGCACCAGCACGACGAACAGCAGAGGCCACACGTAGCGCGCGAGCGATGCGATGGAGCTGCCGCTGCGTGCGATGCGCTCGGTGAGCGGCGTGCCGCGCAGGAAGAAGAACCACGCGGCGCCGACGATGAGCCATATCCGCCCGAGCTCCGAGGTGAGCTGGCGCATGTTGAGGAGCGCGATGGCTGCGATACCGACGCCGAGCATTGCCGCGCAGAGGAGGAGCACGCCGGCGCTCACGGCGCCGAGCCGCCGCGACAGCCGGGTCGCCGCTCCGTCGACGAGCGACAACGCCCACGCGAGCGCGCGCGCCAGCGGCTGCCGCAGGAACGCAGCGAGCGTGAACACGAGCATCGCCAGCCACAGGTGACCCTGGTGATACAGCGCGAGATAGCGATCGCCCGCGTGCCCGTTGGCCGACAGATCGAGAATGAGCAGCCAGCCGATGCCCGTCGCCAGCACGAGGCCCGGGTAGGCGAATGCGGAGGTCGGCTGTTGCGGGGCGTCGGCGAGCATCCTGCGCAGCCACGGGCCGCACACGATCACGCAACACGCGGCGGCCAGGAGCCCGAGCACGAACGGCGCCGGCATCGCGAGCCAGTCGGTGGAAGGACGTGCGAGTCGCAGCGCATGGTCGCTGCCGAGCGGCCAGGGAACGCGTCCGACCCACGCGGCGACCGCCCACGCCACCAGCGTCAGCGCGATACCCGGTACAGGCGATCCACCGCGACGGCTGAGATTCAGCAGCCCGAGCCCGATCACGGCCCACGCCGCCCATTGCCAGCGGGCGCTGCGCAGGAGCGCACGCATCGCCTCGCTCTTCATCGTGAGCACCAACGCGCCGGCACTCGCCGGCGCCGACACGTCGTGAACGCCGGCGGTCGTTGCGGCGAAGCGCGCGTCGCGGCCGGTGTCCTGCAACGTCAGTGGAAAGAACAGCGGAAGCAGCAAGCCGATGGCCACAGCCACGAGCGCGGCTTCGAGCAGCAGCGTCCACGCGACGGTGCGTTCGCGTGCGACCCCGCTGGCGAGCGGTGTGATGCTGATCGCCAAGGACCTTCCCTGCCGAGGCGGCTACCCTTGGCGGTAGCCGCCATGCCTCCCAGCCTGCGTCGTGCACACGCACGGCACCACGGTCGATGCGATGCGCGCGCGACGTGCGGCGAGTGTAGTCCTCAAGCTGCGCGGCGAAAAGCCCATCGCCGCGTGTGTAACAGGATGTGTCGCGCGGAGGAATTGCGTCGTGCTACGCTGGTCCGATGGCGATGGGGCGACCGTGACCCGAGCCGAATTCCTGCGCCTGGCGGCCGGAGCGCTCTCCGCGCTCGCCGTTCCCGCAGCCGCCGCGGCGCCCGAGAAGATGCACACGCGTGCAATTCCCGTGTCCAACGAGCCGTTGCCCGTGGTGGGTTGCGGCACCTGGCGCACGTTCGACGTCGGCACGGAGCCGGCGGATCGCGCGCCGCTCGCGGACGTGCTGCGCGTTCTCTTCGACGCCGGCGGCTCGGTCATCGATTCCTCGCCGATGTATGGCGCCGCGGAAGGCGTCGCGGGTGACGTGCTCGCGTCGCTCGGCGCGCGTGACCGGGCCTTCATCGCGACCAAGGTGTGGACCGAGGGCCGTGCGGCCGGCATCGCGCAGATGGAGCGCTCGATGAAGCTCATGCGCACCGACCGCATCGACCTCATGCAGGTGCACAACCTCGTCGACTGGCGCACGCAGCTCGCGACGCTGCGCGCCTGGAAGCAGCAGGGCCGGATCCGATATCTCGGCATCACGCATTACACGCCGAGCGCCTATCGCGAGCTCGAGTCGGTCATGCGCGCGGAACGGCCGGATTTCGTGCAGCTCGACTACTCGATCGCCGACCGCGCCGCCGAGCAGCGGCTCCTGCCGCTCGCCGCCGAGTCCGGCATCGCCGTCATCGTCAACCAGCCGTTCGGCGGCGGCGGATTGCTGCGCTCGCTTCTGTCGAGGGCGCTGCCGGCCTGGGCCGCGGACATCGAATGCGCCACCTGGGCGCAGGTGCTCCTGAAGTTCGTGCTCTCGCATCCCGCGGTGACCTGCGTCATCCCGGGGACGGGGCGACCGGAGCACATGAAGGACAACGTGCGCGCGGGCTTCGGGCGCTATCCCGACGCCGCGCTGCGCAGGACGATGATCGCTACGCTGGCTGGCTGACGCCGCTGCCTGCCGTCGCGCGCGCCCGCGCCTCTTGCGCACGCCCGAGCGCGAGCGCCAATCCGAGCCACGCGGCGCAGAGCGGCACGGCGACGAGCGAGATCGCGGTCAGGCCGAGGCCCGCGCCGCGCAGCGCCGAGAACAGCCACCCCGCCACGGCGTCGGCACCGCGGAACACGACGATGTCGATCACGTTCTTCGCCTTGTACTTCTCCTCGCGGTCGAGCACGGTGAACAGCACTTCCCGCGCCGGGTTCGACACGGCGAAATTGGCCGTGCGCTGCAAGGCCTGGAAGGCGATGACGACGAACAGCGCGGGCGTCCAGGCGAGCACGAGAAAGCCGACGCCGAACACCAGCGGAAGGAACGCCGCCGCGCGTCCCACGCCAAAACGCGCGATGAGCGGCCCGGTGGCGAGGCACTGCACGATGATGGTCAGGATCCCCACGACGAGGTCGATGGTGGCGAAGATCCGCGTGCGCACGGCGGGATCGTCCGACGCGGCGGCCACGATGTTCGCCTGCTGGAAGTACAGGAAGGTCCCCGCGATCGACAACAGGAGCACCCACAGCGCGATTCCGGCGAGATACGGCGAGCGCAGCACCATTGCCAGGCCCGCGAGCCAGCCGCCGCCGAGTCCCTTGCCCTCGGCGGGCCTCGGCGCGTCCTGCCGGGCCGGTGCGACGGCCTCCAGGCGTCGCGCGCACAGCACCGCGAGCTCGAGCAGCAGCGCCGCGACGATCAGGAGATTCACGTGGCCCAGCGGAACCGCGAGCGCGACGGTGATCGCGGGTCCGAGCAGAGCGCCCGCCGATCCGCCCGCCGCGATGAAGCCGAAGAGGCGCTTGCCCTGCTCGCTCGTGTAGAGATCGGCCATGAACGACCAGAACACCGACACGGCGAAGAGGTTGAACACGCTGATCCACACGAAGAACACGCGCGCGACGATCGGCACCGAGACGCCGAGCGTCATCAGCAGCCAGAAAATCGCGATATTGACCACGAAGAAGTGATAGACGAGCGGGATGAAACGCCGTCGCGGCAGCGTCGCGACCACCCAGCCGAACAGCGGCACCGCGGCAAGCATGACGACGAACGTCGCCGTGAACATCCACTGCAGGTTCCTCACGCCGCCGGCAATGCCCATCTCGTCGCGCAGCGGCCGCAGCACGTAGTAGCCCGCGAGCAGGCAGAAGAAGTACGCGAACGACCACGTCAGCGCGCGAACCTCTTCCGGCTGCACGGCGACCACGCGCGACAGCGCGCGGCGAGCGAGCGAGGATTCCATGGACGCCTAGGATCCGGGCCCGAGCGCCTTGCGCAGCTCCGCGGCCGTCATCGCCTTGCCGAATACCGGCGTGCCGACGTCGAAGGATTTCGCCTTGCTGAGCGGTCCGACAACGACCGGCTCGAAGCCGGCTGCCTCCACGAGGCGCACACCCGTTTTCAACGCGTCCGGATCGTCGGCGGCGACCGGAATCGCGACCTTGTCGCCGCTTCGATGCGCTTCGCTGCGCAGCGAATTGAAGCCGACCGAATTGAAGGCTCGCACCAGT
>Ga0105240_10008215_pt1 | contig 14960 bp, 13 predicted proteins | sample KBSC54metaG_FD_80426 | JGI IMG/M metagenome (GOLD analysis project Ga0105240, IMG submission 80426) | Corn rhizosphere microbial communities from Kellogg Biological Station, Michigan, USA - KBS C5-4 metaG | ecosystem: Host-associated > Plants > Roots > Rhizosphere > Soil | place: Michigan, USA... | reverse complement strand
GCCGTGGAGCTCGAAGGCAACGAGGTGGGCGAGGTCGAGGAGGTACATCTGCGTTACGACGAGCGGGCCCAGACGCTGGTGACACGGGTCGTCTTCTCCATCGACCCGAAGCGAGTCGACATTCTCGACCTGCCGCGCCCCAAGGGAGCCGATCAGCAGGAGATCGTGCGCAACTGGATCCAGACCCTTCTCGGACATGGACTGCAGGCTGACGTGACATCCGTGAGCTTCCTCACTGGACTGAAGATCGTCGGGCTCGAGATGAGCAAGAGCGGGGGCTCGCATGTGGCTCTCGAGCGCGTTGGAGACTACGTGAAGATCCCAGCCGGTCCATCCGGAGATTTCACCGAGGTGCTGCAGGATCTGCATGAAGTGTTGCGCAACATCGACCGGGCGACAGCGGGCCCCGAGCTCGGCCATGCGCTGAAATCCCTCGACGATACGCTCACACGGCTGGACAAAGTGACCCAGGAAGCGGCCCCCGACATCCAGTCGCTGCTGAAGAGTCTGCGCGATACCGCGGACTCGGCCCAGAGCACCCTCAACACAGTGCAGAGCCTGATCGGCAGCACCGCGCCCGCGGGCACCGATTTGCCTCGATTGGTTCGTGAGCTGACCGAAGCCGCGCGCTCGGTGCGTGGCCTTGCGGACTACCTGGACCGTCATCCGGAGGCGCTGCTGCGCGGGCGCAAAGGAGGCACTCCATGAAGCGGCTTGCGGGCCGATGCAGACACTTCGGCTTCGCCCTGGGGGTCGCTCTCCTGGGCGCCTGCGCTTCCAGTCCTCCGATGCGCTTTTACACGCAGACACCCATCGCTCCGGAGACCCCTGTGAATGCCGTGGCCGGCGTGACGCCGTTGCGGCTGTCGCGGGTGACCGTGCCCGGAGAGCTGGACCGTTCGCAGCTCGTACGGCGCATCGACTCCACGCGCCTGCAGATCGACGATCAGGACCGCTGGGCCGCTCCTCTGGATGAGATGATCCGTCGCGTCCTGTCGGCCGATCTCGCCTCCCGGTTGCCCCCCAATACCGTCCTGGACGCCAACGAGTCTGCCGCGGGGGACCGGCAGCCCGCGCTCGCCGTCGACATCCATGAGCTCTACGCCGATCCGAGTTGTGCGGTCACGCTGCAGGCCACCTGGGTGCTGACCCTGCCGCAGACTCGCCCCGGTGGAGAGCCTGCGCAGGCGGAGCAACCCCGCCAAGCCACGGAGCAGACTCGAGTCCCCTCCACGGGGGCGTGTTCCGGTGCGGACGCCGTACCCGAGGCGATGAGTCGAGCATTGGCGCAGTTCAGCGATCGCATCGTGGCGGCCCTGCGTGCTTCGCCTGCCGCGCAGGGCAATCACTAGCCCGCGCAGGGCAGACTGGGCTGTCAGAACATCTGCGTCAGCCCCACGAAGAACCCGCGCCGGGCTCCAAACTGCGGGGCACCGACGCCGACACCGGTTCCGTTGCGGATCTCGTACACCTTGTCGGTGAGATTGATCACGTCGAACCGCGCAGTCAGTCCTCGCAGGCCCTGCCTATCAAAATCATGGCTCACGCCGACATTGACCTGATAATAGTAGGGCAGGTGATCGCCGTTGGGGATCGAAGATCCATCAGGCAACGTCAGATCCGCACGCAGCCCGGAGCCGAGCAGCAAGTCCGCGCTGATCCGTGTTCCACGCCACTCGTACGCGGCTCCGCCAGACGCGGTGACCTGCTGCTCGTGATCCAGGTGGATATAGTGATCGGCGATGTAGGCCAGATCGTCCGCGCCAAAGTTGAATTGCCCGGTGACGATGTCCTTGCCGATCGCGCGCTGGACGGCGACGTTGGCGTATGACTGGAAGTGGCCGACGTTGTAGCTCGCCGTGAATTCCACGCCGTAGACCTGTCCGTACCTGTAGTTGAACGGTGTGAGGATGATCGGCGCTCCGAACTGGCCTTCGTCGATCAGATCCGTGGCCTGCTTGTAGTAGCTGTCGAGGCCGACGGTGAGCTCATGCGTGATCACCTGCTCGATCCCCAGATCGTAGTAGTTGGAGCGCTCTGCCTGGACGACAGCGCCGCTGGTGACTTCGGGAGCGGCGGTCGTGTTCAGGAACCTGTCCAGCGACTGATTGCCGACCAGCTCGAAGGGCGGCGGAGAGAAGAAGCGCGAGTATCCCGCATGTACCGTGGTGCCCGGCGTGGCCTGCCAGACGAGGTTGGCCCGCGGGCTGACCTGGCTCCCGCTGCTGAACGCCGAGTAGTGGTCGAAGCGCAGGCCATAGTTGAAGGTGAGCAGCGAGTCGATGCGCCACTCATCCTGCAGATAGGCGCTCTCCATCCACTGGGTCTGCCGGGAGTTGTCCGGGATTGCGATCGGCAGGTCCGTCATCGGGTTGCCCAGCGGGTCGGTCGGGAGCACCTGCGAGGTCGTGTTGCTCGTCAGGCGATCGGTTTGAAAGTAGACCCCGCCGCGCAGCGTGTGCGAGTCTCCCACGCGATAGGCTGCGTCGCTTTGCAGGCCATAGGCGACATCGCGCTTGTACGCCTGCTGGGAGATCCCGTTGAAAAGCAGATCGCCGAGGTTCGGGTCGGGCGAGAAATTCAGGCTCGAGTAGCGCGCGATGAATGAAGTCTGCCAGCTCAATGCGCCTGCCGAGTGCTGCAGGCTCAAGGTGGCGAAATGAGTGATCTCGCGCTGGTTCTCATCGAGGTCGTCGCTGAGGAAGTCGCTCTGCCCGTTGACGGTAAGCCCGGGGCCGATCTGGGCGGCACTCACGCCATGCCGGTTGGGTATCTGGAAGCTGTCGTCCGAGCTTCCCAGGATCCCCGCGAGGCGATCGCTGTCGTCCAGGATCTGCTCGAAGTAGCCGAAGAAATGGTGCTGGCGGGTGTGGTCGTGCAGCGGATCGGAGCTGCCGTCCGGGGACTCGATGCCCAGATCGTTGCGCAGGAAGTCCCCGGTCAGGAAGTAAGTCGTCGATCCCGAGGTTCCCCCGTAGTTGATGCTCGGCTCGATCGAGCCGTGGCTGCCCCCGTACACGCTCACCTCTCCGCCGGGCTGCAGCGCGCCGCTCTTGGTGCTCAGATCGATGATGCCTGCGCTGCGCAGGCCGTACTCGGCCGGCAGGCTCCCGGTGATCAGCTTCATCGAGGCGATCATCCGCGGCGGCAGGGTCTGTCCGAAGAGGCTGATCCCGTCGGGAAGGATCACGCCGTTCAAGCGGAACTGCAGGCCGTTGTGATCGCCGCGGATGTGCAGCTGGCCGAAGGAGTCCTGCGCAGCATCCGGTACCTGCAGCATGACCTGGTTGAGCTGGACGTTGTCGCCGCCGGGCTGCGACTGGATGGTGTTGGAATCGAACGAGTAGGTCGATGCACCGGTCGAGGTATCGATGCGCGAACGCTCCTCGTTGAGATGCTGTGCGGTGACGACGACCGTGGGGATGGACTCGCTCGCCTGATTGGCCACCTGCGCCTGCAGGCACGGACTGAGAAAAGCGAACGGCAGGGACGCCGCCGGTGCGAGGACGGCGGCACGAAGTCTGAACATGGTCGATACTCCCGAAAAACGCTGCTGAGGAGCCCGGGCACATGCGCACCCTCAAGCTCCTCGGTGAGTCGGCTCGAAAACTTCAGCGTTTCAGGCGGGTGGGCCGCGGCTGCGCGGCGTGGGCAGATCGACGGGAGAGGCGGCAAACAGGCGGTCGGTCCCGATGAGAGAGGGGACACGCTCCACCAGAACGTGGGCCACCGAGTGCGCCACGGAGTTGGCCAGCTGCGAGTAACCCAGGCATAGCTCGCAGGTCTTGTCCGCCGAGCTGTCCGCCTGCACGGTGACCTGCGCGGTGGCAGCGCTGCAGACGTGCGAGAGCTCGTGAAGGACGGCGCCATGCTGCCCGAGAAGCAGCAGCAGCCATAAGCCGAATGGGACGAAGACCTTGCGCATTCGTGTTTCTGCGGTCTGCAGTAACACCGTTGAGAGGGGCCGCAATATAGCAAAGTTCCCCGCAAGTACAGTGCACGCCCTCGCAACTCATGAAAATCGCTAGGGCTGGTTCGCCAGGGCTGGCGAGCGGATGTCCGCGCTCGGGACGGGCGCATCGTGCCCTCGCGGGCGACTTGTCATGCCGGCGTGGGGGAGGCAGAGTGAGCCCAGAAGCGGGAGATGACTATGTCGGTGCGAACGGTTCTCTTACCCGAAGACGTCTACCAGTACCTGCAGGCATCCTCAGTGCGTGAGCCGGAGGTGCTGCGCCGCCTGCGCGAGGTGACTGCGCCCAGGGCGGAGTCGGAAATGCAGATCAGCCCCGAGCAGGGGCAGTTCATGGCTTTGCTGGTGCGCTTGATCGGCGCCGTGCGTTGCATCGAGGTGGGCACTTATACCGGTTACTCGGCCCTGGCCGTCGCTCTGGCATTGCCACAGAACGGCAAGATAGTCGCCTGCGATGTGAGCGATGAGTGGACCTCGGTCGGCCGCCCTTTCTGGCGCGAAGCGGGCGTGGAGTCACGCATCGACCTGCGCATCCAGCCGGCGTTGAAAACGCTCGATGAGCTGCTTGCCGCCGGCGAGCAGGGGAGCTACGACTTCGCGTTCATCGATGCCGACAAGGGCAACTACTACGCCTACTTCGAGCGGCTGCTGCAGCTGGTGCGCACCGGCGGCCTGATTGGCGTCGACAACACCCTGGCGGTGTCCGGGACGACCATCAACCGCAAGGACGGGCCGATATTCCAGGTGCTGCGCGCATTCAACGAGCGCCTGCACCACGATGAGCGCGTGGATCTGTCGATGGTGCCGATCGGCGAAGGCCTGACTCTGCTCAGGAAGCGGTGAGAGGAGCTGCGGCCAGGTCGAAGCGCTCGCCCTGGGCGCGCTCAGGGCGGCAGGCGCCGGTGCGCGCCGGAGGACTGCCCCGGCGGCGCGTGCTGCCGCTCATGCTCGGCCTCTTCGTTCTCCATGCAGCAGATGTCGAACCGCGCGGCGGGGAACAACTGTAGCCTCGCCCGGTCCATCGGTTTGCCGCACCGCAGGCAGAACCCGTATGTCCCGACTGCGACGCGCTCGAGCGCTGCGTCGACTTCAACCAGCTCGTGCCGGTCGCGTTCCAGCTGTGCCGTGTTCGTGGGCGCGCCAGGCTCGCGGGTGATGGCGCGCTGCAGCTGCGCCTTGCGTTCCAGGAGCTCGTGCTGCAGGACCTCGAAATCCCCTGGCGTCAGATTGGATTGCATGGCTACCCGGGGGTGACCTTCACACCTTCACGGGTACACGCATAAATCGCTCCGTCTCGAGCGGCATGCAACATCGTGAGGAGGACGAAGGGTCGGTCTCACGCGCCCTGCCTTGTGAGAGAATTCGATCCTCGAGCTTGAACGGAGTCTGCAGTGAAACATCTTCCCACTTCGTACCGCGGGCTCGCCGCGGTGCTGCTGACCGCCTTTGCTGCCGTGACGGTTGCGGCGGCTACCCGGACGGCGCAGGCGCCGGCCTATCCTCCAGCCCCGCGGGGTGACCACGTTGATGACTACCACGGCGTGAAGGTTGCCGATCCCTATCGCTGGATGGAGGACATCGATTCCCCACGGACGCGCGCCTGGGTCAAGGCAGAGAGCGAGCTGAGCTCGCGTTATCTGGCGGCGATTCCGGACCGCAACGCCATCGCGCAGCGGCTGCAGCAGATCTGGAATTTCGAGCGCTGGAGTCCGCCGCAGAAGCACGGCAAGTACTGGTTCTACTCTCATAACGATGGGCTGCAGAACCAGTCGGTCATTTTCGTTACCACCGATCCGGCGAGCCCCGCTCACGTACTCCTCGACCCCAACACCCTGTCCAAGGACGGCACGGTCGCCTTGCGCGAGCGCGCCATCAGCGACGATGGCCGCTACTTTGCGTATGCGCTGTCGGATGCGGGATCGGACTGGCAGGTTTGGCACATCCGGGACGTGGCCACCGGGAAGGACCTGCCGGATGAGATCCGTTGGTCCAAAGCCGGTGGCGGCACCTGGCGCAAGGATGACAGCGGTTTCTACTACACGGCCTACGATCCGCCCAAGGCGGCCGAGGCACTCAAGGCTTCCAACCAGTACGAGAAGCTCTACTTCCACCGCCTCGGAACGACGCAGGCCAAGGACACCCTGGTCTACACCCGCACGGATGACCCGGACTGGTTCGTGAGTGCCGCGGTGACCGATGACGGACACTATCTGGTGATCCAGGCCAACCACGGCGATGAGGTCCAGAACACCGTCCTAGTACAGGATCTCACGAGCCCGGGAGCGCCGATCGTCCCGGTGATTCCGCAGCCGACCGCGCTCTACAACGTCATCGGCAACATCGGAGCGCGGCTGTTCGTGCAAACGGATGACGGCGCGCCGCGTTACCGCATCGTGGCCATCGACCTGGCAAAGCCGGCTCCAGCGGACTGGCACACCATCGTGCCGGAGCAACGCGATACCCTGGACTCAGTCACTTTGGTCGGCGGGCAGCTGATCGCCTCGTATCTCGAGGATGCACACAGCGCCGTGCGGCGTTTCTCCCCGGAGGGTAAGGCTCTCGGGGAGATACAGCTCGAGGGTCTCGGTACGGCCGCCGGCTTCCAGGGGCGCCTGGAGGACTCCGACACCTACTACACGTACGACACGTTCACGACGCCGCCCAGCGTGTATCACCTGGATCTGCGTGGCGGAGCGAGCACGCTCTGGCGCCAGCCGCATCTGCAGGGTTTCATCCCTTCCGATTATCAGACCGAGCAAGTGTTCTACACGAGCAAGGACGGAACGCGGGTGCCGATGTTCATCGTCTCCCGCAAGGGTACCCACCTGGACGGCTCCAACCCCACGATCCTCTACGGCTACGGCGGGTTCAACATTTCCGAGCAGCCCGCCTTCTCTGCGTCGGTGGCCGGCTGGTTGGAGCTGGACGGCGTGTTCGCGCTCGCCAACATCCGCGGCGGCGGCGAGTATGGCCGTGCCTGGCACGAAGCGGGCATGAAGACGCACAAGCAGAACGTGTTCGACGATTTCGCGGCCGCCGCGCAGTATCTGATCGCGCGCAAGTGGACCAGTCCACAACGGCTGGCCATCCGTGGCGGCTCCAATGGAGGACTGCTGGTCGGTGCGACCGTCGAGCAGCACCCGGAGCTGTTCGCTGCAGCCGTGCCTCAGGTGGGTGTCATGGACATGATGCGTTTTCGCGACTTCACGGTGGGCAAGGGATGGGAGTCGGACTACGGCTCGGTCGACAACCCGGACGAGTTCGCGGCGATGCTGCGCTACTCCCCGTTGCAGAACGTGAAACCCGACGTCGATTACCCGCCGATCCTGGTGACCACCGCGGATCACGACGACCGGGTATTTCCGGCGCACAGTTTCAAGTTCACGGCGGCCATGCAGCACGCCGACCCGCATGGACATCCGATCCTGCTGCGAGTGGAGACGCGCGCCGGACATGGCTCGGGCAAGCCCACCGCCAAACAGATCGACGAGATGGCGGATATCTATGCCTTCATCCGCAACGCGATGGGCCTGGGTTCCTGAAGCGAAGGCGCGGTCAGCAGCCCGCGGGGCATCCCTGATGGAGACGCACCCGTGACGGCGGCGCATCCGTGACGGCGGCGCATCTGTGACGGCGGCGCAACCGGCGACGGCGCCGCCATCCGTGACGGACCTGCGATAGGCGACGGCGGCGGCGATCGGGCTGCCCGCCGCTCAGCCTCTAAGCGGTCGATCCGCCGGCCGACGCCCAGTTCAGATACGTCGGAACCCGTCGGTGGCACTCGGAGGCGACGGGGTCGGACAACTTCCACGGGCGTGGGAGCGCGTATTTGCGTGCAATTCTTACAAGCCGCTCGCTCCCCGGTCCGAGACGATCGTCGGAAAGCGTCCATTGCCGCAGGAATTCCGCGCGCGCAGCCAGCTCCGAGCGCAGCGAGGCGGAGTAGGGCAGGGAGCCTTCGGGGGCCCCTCTTGTGAGCTTCGCGTCGGATTCCGCATCCGTCACGAGCTCCCTCAGACAGGCTTCGATCAGAGGAGTCCTTACCCCGCGCGCCTCCAGCTCCTCTTTCAGCCAGCGAGTCGCGATTCCCAACGCCGGAATGGCATATCGGAACGTGCTGTCGACAAGATTCATTACAAGTCTCCCGCTCACTTGTAGGTGGGTGCGGCGGGCGCCCCGAGCGCGATCTTTCGGACTTATGTCACCCGATGCGTAGGCGCAACAGCTACCGCACGGAACCCGGTGCACGGGGCGTGCCAGGAGACCCGACGATCGAGGCGAGCACGGAGAGGATTGTCTGTACGGAGGGTGTCTCGGTGCCGAGCGCGCGCCACGCGACGAAGCCGTCGGGACGGACGAGAACGCAGCCGGCGGGCCCGATGCCATAGGCGCCGGGGAGTTTGCCTTCCGGATCACGCAGCCCGTCGCTTCCCGGAGCGAAACAGGCGAGTGGCAGGGAGGTTGCGGCACCGGCGGCCCGGCCACAGCGGCACCACTCCTGCGCATCGGGGCCACCTAACAGCGTGAATCCCGTTCCAAACAGGTCGAGTGTGGAGAGGCGGGTCCCATCGCGCTCGAGCCACACGTGCGGAGCGCGAGTTCCAGGGCGGCCGCGCGATTCGCGTGGACTCAGGTGCAAGGCACCGTCGTCGGGCTCACTGGCATCGATGGCCGAGGAGCGGTACACGTAGCCGAGCTCGATGTTCAGATCCTGCACATAAGGTGCCGTGCCGGTGGGTTTCAAATGAGGATCGGTGCGCACGACGTAGCGCGTGTAGGCTTGTTCGACCGTCAGGGTCGCGGGCGGCTCGCGCTCGGCGGCGTAGGTGTCCAGCAGCGCCGGGTGTGCTCGTCCGGAAAGCACGAGCGCGAGCTTCCAGGCAAGATTGTGCGCATCCTGAACGCCGGTGTTGCCGCCAAACCCGCCGTTGGGAGGCATGACGTGAGCGGCGTCGCCGGCGATGAACACGCGGCCCATCCTGAATGCCGCCGCCACATCGGCGCAGGCGTTCCAATGCATCACGTTCTCGACGGTCACCGGAATCGTGGCGCCCAGAGCAATATGGACGAAATGCCTGGCGCGCTCGTCCGACAGCCCGGCGGACAGATCCGTGTCCGGCGCATCGGGGTCGCCGGCCGTGTTGACCACCAGGAAGGCGCTCTCGAAGGGCTTCTCGAACCGGAAAAACCCTCGCAGCTGCGCGTTGTTGACGTAGACGACCGCCCACTGCTTGTCCGCCAGGTAGGGCTGCAGATTGGCGCGAAAGTAGATCGTAACGCTCTTGGAGAACGTGCCACGGCCGCGCACGCCGATCCCCAACTGTTCGCGGATGCGGCTGTGCGCGCCGTCTGCGGCGATCACATATTGAGCGCGTACTGTGGTGAGCTCGCCGCTGTCGCGGTGCCTGAGTTGCGCGGTGACTCCGTCCGCGTCCTGTTGCACAGCCACGACTTCTGTCGCGAAGCGAAACTCGGCGCCGAGCTCCACGGCGCGTTGCTTGAGCAGCGGCTCGAGCGCGTTCTGCGAAAGGAACACACGCTCACACGGGCTGACATCGCGGATACCGGCGTTGAGATCGGCTATGAACTCCGTCGTCAAACCGCCGGCAAGAGTCTCCACGGCCACCACTCCGCCGTTCGGCACGAATTGCTCGGCGGAGCGGTCGCAGATGATGCGCTCCAGGCCCACGGTCCGGAAGACTTCCATCGTGCGCTGGGTTGCCTGCGCGGCGCGTGGGTGAATGGCTGTGCCGCGGTGATATTCGACGGCGAGGCTGCGGACGCCATGCTGCGCCAGGAACAGCGCCGCGGACATGCCGACCAGGCTCCCGCCGACGATGAGTACGGGGACCTCGATGTCGCTCATTTTTTTCAGGCCTCGTCGGGTTTGCGCAACGACTCGATCAGCCCGGGACTGAGTTTCTCCGGCGTCGCCGCGAGCATCGCTTCATGCCGGGCCACCATCGCCGAGCGCCATTCGCCGTGCGTGATGACGTACAGCTGATTTTCGCGGATGGCCTTCAGGATCAGGGTGCCGACCTCGGCCGCATCCATCCACAGTTGCGAGGGCACACGCTGGGCGAGTCTTTCGGCCGCCGCCTGAAAGGCCGCGTGCTGGGTGAAGCGTGCCGGCCGGTTCTTCACCAGCTCGTGGATGTTGGATCTGACGGGCCCGGGACATAACACCGTGACACCGATGTTTTCCTCCCCGAGCTCGCCGCGGATCGCCTCCGTGAGGGCGAGTACGGCCGCTTTCGAGGCTACATACATGACCATGTAGGCCGGCATCGTGACGAGCGCGGCGAGCGATGCGGTATTGACTACGTGTCCACCCTTGCCGAGGGCGCGCATTCGCGGCAGGAAGGTCTGCAGACCATTGATGACGCCGCCCAGGTTCACGCCGAGGCCGAAGTCCCAGTCGGCATAGGTGGCTTCCTTGAACGGACCTTCGATGCCCACTCCCGCGTTGTTGACCAGGATCTGCACCTTGCCCAGGACACGCTCCGTCTCATCGGCCGCGGCGGCGAAGGCGGCGCGATCGGTCACGTCCAGATGGATCGTATGCACGCTCGCGGACTGGCCGCGGCTGGCGAAGGCGTCCCGGGCGGTGCTGAGATGGTCGGGGCGAAGGTCGGCGAGAGCGACCTTGGCGCCGGCCTCGACCAGGGCGCGCGCGATACCCAGGCCGATGCCGCTGCCGCCCCCGGTGATGAATGCAACTTTGCCGCTGACGTCCTTCATTCGCCAACCTCTGCTGCCGGTGCCAGCGGCAAGTCTCCGCTCGCCACGCAGGGTTGGCAACTTCGTCTAGCGTGCCGAGATGTCGCGCAGCGCCGCCCCGGAGGAGCCCGGGGAGGTGTCGCGGGAGATGTCGCCCAGCGAGACGATCCCGACCAGGCGCTTGTCCAGATCGAGCACCGGCAGGCGCCGCACCCGCCAGTCGGCCATGTTCTGCGCGACCTCATCCACGTCATCGTCCGCGTAGCAGAAGTGGACTTCGACGCTCATGACCTCGCGCACCGTCGTGCTCTCGGGGCTCAGTCCCCGGCTGACCGCGCGAATCACGATATCGCGATCGGTGATCATTCCGATCAGGCGGTCGTTGGCGCCCACCGGCATGACGCCAGCGTCGAGCTCGGCCATCGACTGGGCGATCCTCTGCAGAGTGTCATCGGGAGAGGCGATCTTCACGTTGGTCGACATGACCTCGCTGACTTGCATGCTCGTCTCCTCTTCCGCGGACGCCGTCCGCTCATCGTCGATCCGGGGCGGCCGCTGGGCGCGGCCGCCCGTGCGACGCTGCCCGTCGCGCTGCAACGAGTTCCGGCGCAGTGAGTTCCGCGCCTGGCACTCCCAGGGCTGACGAGCGCGGCCACCAATGGCACACTGGGCGGATGCAAAGCCTTCGTCTGAGCCTTCCGACATTGCTGTGCGTCGTCGGCGTCGTTGCGATCGCGGCGTGCGCCGCCGCTGTCGCCGAGTCCCGCTACGACCCTCTGCAGACTTTCGCCCCGCTGACGTTTCCGCAGGCTGTCAATCAGTACCGTTCCGCCAGCGGCGCTCCGGGCCCGCAGTACTGGCAGAACCGCGCGGACTACGAGATCCACGCGCAGCTGGACACCACGGCCAAGCAGTTGAGCGCCACCGAGGTGATCACCTACACCAATCAAAGCCCGCAGGCCCTGGCCAGCCTCTGGCTGCAGCTCGATCAGAACACCTACCGCCGCGATGCGCGCTCGGTGTCGGCGGATCTGACCCGCCACAGGCAGTTCACCGAAGGCATGCTCCTCGATGAGGTCGAGATCGAGTCGCGCGGCCGCACCCGCAAGGTGGAGTACCTGGTGACCGATACGAGGATGCAGATCCGCCTGCCGGAGCCGCTCGAGCCGCATGGGGGCAAGATCCGGGTGCACATCCGTTACCACTACAGCATTCCGGGCGAGTTCGGCGGCCGAACCTCCTGGGTCAGCACCCCGCACGGGGAAATCTACGACATCGCGCAGTGGTATCCGCGAATGGCCGTGTACGACGACGTGCGCGGCTGGGACACTCTTCCCTACCTCATCCAGGAGTTCTACCTGGAGTACGGGGATTTCGACTACTCCATCACCGTGCCGGCGGACATGGTCGTTGCCGGGAGCGGTGAGCTGCAGAATCCCCGCGAGGTGCTGACCGCGGCCCAGCAGCAACGCCTGGAGAGCGCGCGCACCAGCGATGCGACCGTGATGATCCGCTCACCTGCGGAGGTCGAGGCAGCGACCAAGGAGCCGCATCGGGGTGGCACGTCGACGTGGCACTTCCGAATGCAGAACACACGCGATGTGGCTTTCAGCGCTTCGCCCGCGTTCATCTGGGACGCGGCGCGCATTCAACTTCCCGGTGGCGCGCATTCGCTCGCCATGTCCTTCTATCCGCCCGAGAGCGCAGGGGAGGGGGCGTGGGGCCGCTCGACGGAGTATCTGAAGCACGCCGTGGAGGAATTCTCGCGGCGTTGGTTTCCCTATCCCTATCCCGCGGCCATCAACGTCGCCGGCGGCAGCTCCGGAATGGAATATCCAGCGCTGCTGTTCGATGGCATCCGGGACCAGGGCAAGGGGCTGTTCTGGATCACCGCGCACGAGATCGGCCACACCTGGTTTCCGATGATCGTGGGCTTCGATGAGCGGCGCGACGCGTGGATGGACGAGGGCTTCAACACTTTCATCGACGTCTACGAGTCCGATGCGTTCGACGGTGGCGTCTATGGCCCCAAGCGCGACTCGGAGTACGCTCCCGGCGGCGGTCCTCCGGCCGATGAGATCGTGCCCCTGCTGGAGGACCCGAATGCGCCGGTGATCATGACGCGGGCGGACGCGATCCCGGAGAGATACCGCCATCCGGTCACCTACTTCAAATCGGCCTTCGGGCTGATTCTGCTGCGCGAGCAGATCCTGGGGCCGGAGCGCTTCGACTGGGCGTTCCGGCATTTCATCAGCGAGTGGGCCTACAAGCATCCCCAGCCGGCGGACTTCTTCCGCGCCATGGAGAGCGAGGGTGGTGAGGATCTGAGCTGGTTCTGGCGCGGCTGGTACTTCAACAACTGGTCGCTGGATCTGGCCGTCCAGGGAGTCGCCTACACCGACGGCGACCCGGCCAAGGGGGCGCAGGTGAAGATTGCGAATCTCGACCGGCTGGTGCTGCCGGCGCTCGTGCAGGTCGAGTTCCAGGATGGCACTCGCACCCGGATGCGCCTTCCGGTAGAGACCTGGCTCCTGAAGAAGCAGACCACGGTGTATCTGGACAGCACGCAACCCATCACCCGGGTGGTCATCGACCCGGATCACCTGATCCCGGACAAGGATCGTAGCAACAACGTCCTCTCGCCTTAGCCGCGCAGTCCGCCTCAACGCGAGCTGCGCTCGGCTGAAAGGACCCCGCGCTCGCGATAGCGTTCGGCCACGAATTCGATGAACGAGCGCACCTTCTTGGGAGGCGCGCCATGCGTCGGGAAGACGGCATAGACGGGAGTGCGCGGAGCCTCGAATTCCGTCAGGACTCTGCGCAGGCTGCCCGCCTCGAGCTGCTCCTGAATCAACCACGTTGGCAGCACCGCCAACCCTGCGCCGGCGAGCGCGGCGTCGAGCAGCGCTTCCTGGTTGTTGGCTCGCAGGCGACCTCGCACCCTGACCGACACCGTTTGGGCGCGGTCGCTGAAATTCCACTCGTCGGAACGCAGATAGTGCGTGAAGTGCATGCAGTTGTGCCGCGTAAGCTCGCGTGGATGCCGCGGGATGGGGTACTTGTCGAAATAGGCTCGCGAGCCTACGACGGCTCTCTGGATGTATCCGAGCCGCCGCACCGTGACACCCTGCACGCGCAGTGGGGCAACCCGGATCGCGACATCGAGCCGCTGCTCGGTCAGGGACTCGCAGCGGTCGGTCAATGAGAGATAGAAGGACAGGCGCGGGAAGCGCTCCAGGAATTCCGCCACCGACGGGGCAACGTGATAGCGGCCGAAGGTCACCGGTGCCGTGACGCGCAGCTCGCCCGCTGGCGCCTGTGCGTGGCTCTGTACGGCGGCGTCCGCCTCACGCAGGTCGGACAAGATCCTCTGGCATCGCCGGTAGTAGAGGCGTCCACCGTCGGTCTCCGCCAGGCCGCGGGTCGTGCGCGAGATCAGGCGTACGCCCAGTTCTTTTTCCAGTGCCCCCAGAACACGGCTGACTGTCGGGAGGGAGAGGGCGAGGGTTGCGGCAGCCGAGGACAGGCTGCGGCGCTCGACAACGGCGACGAACACACGCATGGCCTGCAGACGATCCACCTTCAATGAATGAAACTGCGAGCCGCAGGTTCCCGCGCGGTCGCCCTGCAAGGGTTTCTTTTGAAAAATGAAAGAGTGAGCGGCACCGCCAAACCGCGGCCCGCCCTGACGGTCGAAGCATTGCCGGCATCTTCAGCTTCCGTCGCTTCACGCATGAGCTTGAACACCCTGCAGCACACGATCCGCATCCTCATCGGGGCCTGGATCGCATGCCTTGTATGCGGTGTCGCCGTTGCGAGCCCCGCTGTTCAGCCCGCGGTCTGGGTTCCCCGCGAGGTGCTGGTCCAGCTCCACAACCTCCCCAGGCGCTATTCCTGCGAAGCTCTGCAGCGCAAGTTCGAGGATCTGCTCGAGATTCTCGGCGCACAGCGCGACGTGCGCATTCTGGCCTATGGCTGCGCAGCCGACAGTGGCGCCGGCGGTTACTCCCCCTCCGTGCACCTGCATTTCGAGACTCCCCAGGTCGTGGAGGGAGCGCAGGTCCAGTGGGCCCATTTCGATGCCAACCGGACGAACGTGCTTCCGCAGACCGTCCAGCTACGGCCCGGCAGCCCGGCTTCGTTCGATGGCGATGACTGTGCACTGTTGCGCCAGATGAAAGCGGCGCTGTTTCCGGCTTTATCCGTTCACGTGGTCAACTACCGCCTCGCGTGTCAGGCGCCGCCGTCGGCGCAGTCGCGCTACGATCTG
>Ga0105240_10008210_pt1 | contig 14964 bp, 7 predicted proteins | sample KBSC54metaG_FD_80426 | JGI IMG/M metagenome (GOLD analysis project Ga0105240, IMG submission 80426) | Corn rhizosphere microbial communities from Kellogg Biological Station, Michigan, USA - KBS C5-4 metaG | ecosystem: Host-associated > Plants > Roots > Rhizosphere > Soil | place: Michigan, USA... | reverse complement strand
CTCCTTGCCGTCCTTCAGAGGCTGGAAGGTGACGTTGTAGCCGGCCTGAGGAAACGGCGCGCGGTTCCACGAACCGTGAAATGCAATGAAGGCACCGCCACGAAAACGCTCAGGAAACTCCTTGCCGTCATACAACAGCAAGTCATCGGGCGCCCAATGCGCCTGGAACGCCGCAAGCGGCGCGATCTTGCTGGCGCACTCGCCGACCTTCTTGCCGCCGTCGCCGCCATACTCCGGACCGAGCACGAGCTTCTTCTGCGCCGCGTCGTAATAACACTCCGGCCAGCCGTAGTCGCCACCCTTCTCGACCTTGATCAGCTCCTCCGCCGGCAATATCGCACCCTGCTCGGGCTTGTACAGATCCGGCCAGTTCTCCGAGAGCTGATCGCGGCCATGTTGAGTGGCATACACGTCGTGACCGGTCGCCGCGACGACGATGCCGACGGCGTTGCGGATTCCCGTGGCGTAGCGCTCGGCGGGAGAGAATTTCTGGCCGGCCTTGTTGGCATCGAAACGCCAGATGCCCCCGCGCGTCTGCGTTTCCGTGCAGGGGTGGATGCCGGGAGATCCGGGCATGCGGTTCTCCTGCTGGCACGCGTTGGTGGCCGTGCCCATGTCCACATACATCCAGCCGTCCGCATCGATCGCGAACGGATGCATCGGATGGTCACCGCCGAGGGGCATGCCCGAGACGATCACTTCGGGCTTGCCGGCCGGTACGATCTGCCCCGGAGACATCTTGTATCGCTCGATCCTGTCGTTGATCTCGACGTACAGGTCACCCTTGTAGAGGGCAATACCGGTGCCGCCCGCACCGCCTGACTTCACCGTCGCGCCGAAGCGCTTCACGACATTCGCCTCGCCCGAGCCGGTGGTGTCCTGCAGGGCCACCAGGAAACCGCCCGCAGGCGGCTTGTCGTTGCCGTAATAAACACCGCTCCACGTGTTGACGTACACGACACCGTCCGGTGCCACGACCATGTGTCGAGGATGTCCGAGCTTGTCGGCGAAAACGGTCGCGCAGAACCCATGGATGAGCTTTAAGCCGCTGTCGTTGCTGGGGCAGGCCTTCTGCTCGTCGGTGAGCTTCTTCTGAGCGAACGCCGTCGAAGTCGAGAAGGCCGCCAGCCCGATCAGGGCGGCGAGGAGTGTTCGCTGCGGCCAGCCGGAAATACCCATGAAGCTTCACCTCGGACGACGTGGGGACCGAAATCTTTGCTAACGCCCGTGAGGACGGCCCGGAGGGCGAGGCGCGCGAGCGCCGAGTAAAGGTAGCACAGGCCGCGTGTCTCCTGCGCGCTGGAGCAAAAGGCGTTCCCTGTCGTCGGAGCACAAGAAAAGCCGCGGCCCCTTCACGGAACCGCGGCTTGCCTGAACACACAGGCAGGAGGCGAATCGCTATTGGACCTCTGCGGACCCGGCGCCCTTGACCTCTACGTCGCCGGGGTTCTCCAGAACTTGCATGACCACACGGCGGTTCTTGGCGCGTCCTTCCTTCGTCGCGTTGGACGCGACGGGCTCAGTCGGTCCGTAGCCCTTGGAGACCATCTGCTGTGTGTTCACACCCTTGTGCAAGAGGTACTCACGAACGGCATCCGCGCGCTTCGCGGATAGAGCCATGTTGTATGCCTTCGCTCCGGTACTGTCCGTGTGACCCTGTACCTCCACTCTGAGCCTGGGATGTTTCACGAGTCCGTCGGCGACCTTATCCAACACCGGGTAGGAGCTGGTCGTGAGCACCGCGGAGTTGGTCTCGAAGTTCACACCCTCGAGCGTGATCGATCCCTTCTCCGGGCATCCGAACTGGTCCAGCGCTGCCCCAGGAGGCGCACCTTCCGGGCAACGGGGGTTGACCGGCGGGGGCGGCGGCGCTGCCTGAGCGACAGGCGGCGGCGGGGGTGGCGGAGGCGGAGGTGGCGGCGGAGCAGCGGCGGCCGGAGGCGGCGGCGTTCCCTTGCCAAAGGACAGTTGGAACCCGACCAGTCCCAGATAGTCAGTCGTGTGAGTGTGGCCGTAGTCCTCGAACCTCGCTTTGATCTCTGGACGAAGCGAGAACGCCACGGAGTCATCGGGGCTCTCCCAGAGCTTGATGAGCGCACCCACTCCGGCCTCTTCCATTGCGTGTCTCGAGCCCGGCGCCTGCGAGGGACTGTCCTCGACGGCCCCGCCGCCGAGGGACACGAACGGCGCAAAGGTGTTGCCGCGATTGAGAATGCCCAGCAGATCGCCCGACAGGGAGTGGAGCTTCACACTGCCCGAATCGAAACGGTCGTCGAGCCGCACGCTATTCCAGTTGATCTCCGCGCTGAAGTACTTCGAGAAGTTGTAGCCCAACCCGAAGCCGGGAAATATCTGATCATGGGTGTCGCGACGGTAGTCGCTGACGAATCCTCCCACCTGCGGGTTGATGTACACCTGACCCACTTCATCGCCGGCTGCCGCCAACCCAGGGGCGAGCACAATCGCGCCGCAGACTATCCATCGTTTGATCATCCCCATTCTCCGTTCATGTGTATCCAAATATGTAGCTTCAGCCCAACAGTCGGCGGGAACGCTCGACTAGAGGCCTATTGAATAACGCCCAAGGAAAAAAGTTCCTTGTGGTGCCAGTGCAACGAATGCCACGCCTCGAGCGCGGCGGGGGCACAGTAGCTGCGCGAAGCTGAATCGTGGATGAGCGGAAGGCGCTTGCGGTGGGATCTGCCTCGTCAGAGAGATCGAGGCATCGGAAATCAGGAGGACGGCGGGAGCGGAGCCGGTGGCGATCCCACAGTCGATGCGGTCATGCGCGACCATCTCCGCGCACGCGCGCCGTCGAGCTCCGGCGAGCGGCACGCGCCGCCCGCCGGAGCGGAAGCATTTCAGGCGGCCGTGGCTCCGCCGATCGGCGCGCTCTCAGGCAGATGCTCGGCCTGATCGGGCTTGAGCTTCAGCCTCGACAGCACTCCCGCCGCGCACAGCGAGCCGAGCGACATGATCAGGGAGACCGTCGAAAAGGACACTCCCGCCTGGAAAAGATAGCCCGCAATGATGGGGGCAATCACGGACCCGCCGCGCCCGATACCAATCGCCACTCCAGTGCCGGATGCGCGCACGTGAGTCGGGAAGGCCTTGGCGAAGATCGCGTACATGCCGGAGATCGCCGCGTTGGTGAAGAATCCGGACGCAATGATCAACGCCGAAAGCGCCGTCAGCTCGTGCGGCGATCGGCCGAAGATGATAACGGCGATGCACCCGAGGACCATCGTTGTGATGGTGAGCGGCTTGAGCGCGAACCGCTGCGACAACACCCCCAGAATGACGCCGCCGAGCGCGCCGCCGACGTTCGCCCAGACCAGCACGCGCGCCCCCTGCGACGCGGTGAAGCCCATGTTGACGACGATCTTCGGAGCCCATGTCACGATGTAGTAGAACGTCGTTACGTGGAAGAAGTAGGTCACCGACACCAGCACCGTGATGGCCAGATAGGCAGGCGCAAAGACATCGGAGAACGAGCGCTTGCGCAGCTCCGCCGCAATAGCGGGCAAGGACGTCACAGCCGCATGGCCCATGCGAGTCATGACCTTGTTGACCTTCTCCAGCGCGCCGGCGGGCTGCTTGCGAACCAGCCAGTAGACCGACTCCGGCACGAACAGCAGCACCAGCGGAATGAATACCGCCGTGACGGCACCGCCGAAGTAGAACACCGAGCGCCAATTGTGGGTCTTCAGCAGCTCCCCGACCACCAGGCCGCCCAGCACGGCGCCGACCGGATAACCGATCGACATGATCGCGACCGAGAAATCACGCCGCCGGGTGTTGGCGTACTCCGCCGCGATCGCGTTGATCGCCGCGAGCAGACCTCCGATCCCCAAGCCCGTCAGCACGCGATAGACCGACAGATCCACGACGCTGTTGGCGCCAGTCGCCATGAACATGCCAAAGGTCATCAGGACGAGGCAGCCCAGTGTCGTATTGCGGCGCCCGATCCGATCCGCAACTCCCCCCAGCAACAGCGACCCCAACGCCATGCCGATGAGGCCCATGGAGGCCAGAATGCCCAGCTCCCCGGGCTTCACGCCCCATTCGGTGGCGACCCCGGGCAGCGCAAAGCTCATGGAGAGGGCGTCAAATCCATCCAGGCCGTTCAGCCCGATGGTGATGATGACTGCCAGGATCTGCAGCCAGCACATCGGCGATTTGGCCAGCGTTTCGCGCGGATCAGTGTTCACGTCCCACTCCCCCTATTAGCCTTATACAATTCAGCCCAGCTGGAAGGCCGGAGGGTAGCACTCCCGGCCCCCGGCCGCTGCCGTTAGACGGCCAAGCCCGGGCAACGCCCGGCACGCGGGCAGGAAATGAGGGGGTGAGGATTGGACCGAAGCTCGGCGGCCCTGCAGGGCCATATCAAGTCACCTGCCCGGGGTGTTGCCGCGGCCCACGTTTTGGAGTGCCCAGCATGAGCGCCGCCGGGGGATCGGAAGCGGCGCGGATGCCGCGGGGCATCCCGTTCATCGTCGTCAATGAGTTTGCCGAGAGGTTCTGCTTCTATGGGATCAACGCGATGCTCGCGCTGTTCCTGGTGCAGTACCTGCAGTTCGGCGAGGCCCAGGCCACGACCTGGGCCTCCCTGTTCAAGTCCGGCGCCTACTTCTTCCCGCTGTTGGGCGCGGTCGTCTCGGACGTGTTCTGGGGGAAATTCCGCACCGTCCTGGCGTTCTCGATCGTGTATGCCATCGGCTGCATCGCGCTGGCCCTGAGCCGCGGCCAGCACGCGCTCGCCATCGGGCTGTTCCTGGTCGCCTTCGGCACCGGCGGCATCAAGCCGTGTGTCGCCACCAACGTCGGCGATCAGTTCACCGACGCCAACCAGCATCTCATCGAGCGCGCCTTCAGCTGGTTCTACCTGGCGATCAATGCGGGCTCCACGATCTCCATCCTGCTGTGCCCGTGGCTGCTGCCCAACTACGGTCCGACGGTGGCCTTCGGCGCGCCGGCGGCGATGATGATCGTCGCGACCGTCGTCTTCTGGTTCGGGCGCAAGCGCTACGCCGTCGTTCCGCCGGCCGGCAAGGTCTGGCTCAAGGACGTGTTCGGTCCCATCGGGCTGAAGACCGTCGCCAACCTGTTCGTCATCTACGTGTTCATCGCGGTCTTCTGGTCGCTGTGGGACCAGAGCAACGGCACGAGCTGGTCGCTGCAGGCGCGTTCCTCGCTGATGGATAAAAACATCGGCTTCGGCATCACGCTGCTGCCGGCGCAGGTGCAGGCAGTCAACGCGGTGTTCATCCTGATCTTTGCGCCGTTCTTCAGTTACGTCGTGTATCCGCTGTGGTCGAAGCTCTTCGCGGTCACGCCGCTGCGCAAGATAGCAGTGGGCCTGTTCGTGACGGCGAGCTCGTTCATCGTGATCGCCTGGATCGAGTCACGCATCCAGAACGGACACGTCGTCAGCCTCTGGTGGCAAATCCTCGCCTACGCCATCTTGACGTGCGGCGAAGTGCTCGTTTCCATCACCGGACTCGAGTTTTCCTACAAGCAGGCGCCGCTGACCATGAAGAGCTTCATCATGGCGCTGTTCTACTTCTCCATCAGCATGGGGAATCTGTTCACCGCGGCGGTGAATCACTACATGGTGCGACCGCTCGACGCCTCGACCGTTGAAGTGGGGTCGGCGACCTGGGTGCACCTGGCGAACGCGAGCGCGATCGTCCCGGGACAGAAGATCGATTTCGACGGGCAGACCGGTGTGTACGTGGTGAAGCCGGATGGCAAGACGGAGTCGCTCGACGGGACGTTTCTGGTCGGCAGTGTCGATGCGCAGCATGGACGCGTGAGTCTGCTCAATGCGGAGGACCGTACGCCTACGGTCACTCGCGGGTCATTCGATACGCAGCACGCCCAGGTATCTACGTACGCCCTCGTCGGTCCCGCCTACTTCATGTTCTTCGCGAAGCTGATGGCGGTGGTGGCGACGCTGTTTATCGGGGTTGCGTACTTCTATCGCGAACGGACCTACGTGAGGACGGAGGCCGCGACCAGTCCCTAGTCGCAGCATCAACGTTCCGAACGGATTCCGATCCGCGCCAGAGTGCGGTGTGCCCGGTCCGCAGGGGCCGGTTTTCATGCGGGTCATCGAGCGTTCGGCGCAGACGTCACGACCCGCAGCTGGGAGACGCTGGAAAAGGTGGCCAAGTAGCGGCATCGCGTTGCAGCATATGGTGGGTGGCCTGGCCACTTCACGAGGCAGCGGCCACTTCAGTGACCTTGGCTGAGCAGGAGCTCACACCTGCCCGGCGGGGGTTTTTGTAGTCTCGAAGGCGATAGACCGATGGCAGAGCCCCGGATGCGGGGTGGCGAGCAGAATGGACCGTCAGCCCGACTTTAAACTGCTGTTCGAGGAATCCTCCGAGGTGCTGCTCGTGCTGCTGCCCGACGCACCCCGGTTCACGATGGTCGCGGGCACGAACGCGCGCTGGCGCGCGACTCACACCACCAGAGACACCCTCGGCCGCGGCCTGTTCGAGGTCTTCCCCGACAACCCCGACGACCCGAACGCGAGCGGGACGAACAACCTGCGCGCCTCGCTCGAGCGCGTTCTCAAGACGCGGCAGCCGGACACCATGCCCGTGCAGAAGTACGACATTCGCGGGCCCGATGGCAGTTTCGAAGCCAGATACTGGAGCCCGAAGAACCTGCCGGTGCTGTCACCCTCGGGCGAGGTGCTATACGTCCTGCATCGTGTCGAGGACGTCACCGACCTGGTGCGTGCGAGTGAGCAGGGGGATGAGCTACGCGGCAGGACGCGGGACATGGAGCGCGAGGTCCTGCAACGAAGTCAGGAGCTCGAAGTGGCTCTGCGGCAGCTGCGGGAGACTCATGCGAAGCTTTCGGAGCTCGACGTCGCCAAGACGGAGTTCTTTAGCAATATCAGTCACGAGTTTCGTACGCCACTCACTTTGATGCTGGGGCCTCTGGAGGATGAGCTGGCGGCACTGGATCCCTCCACCGCTTCATCGCCGCATCGCGAGCGCCTGGACATGGCTCACCGGAACTGTCTCCGGTTGCTCAAGCTGGTCAACTCCTTGCTGGATTTCTCGCGGATCGAGGCCGGGCGCGTGCAGGCGCTGTACGAGCCTACGGACCTTGGGAGACTGACCGCCGAGCTGGCCAGTCACTTCCACTCGGCGGCGCAGCGCGCCGGATTGCAATTGAAGATCGAGTGCCCTGCTCTTCCCGAGCCCATCTACGTGGATCGGGAGATGTGGGAAAAGATCGTGCTCAATCTGATGTCGAACGCGTTCAAGCACACCTTTCAGGGTGTCATCACCGTGCGCCTCGAGCCGGCAGATGGCGGTGTGCGGCTGAGTGTGAAAGACACCGGACTAGGCATTCCGGCTGAGGAGATCCCGAAGCTGTTTGAGCGCTTCCATCGCCTGAAGGGGGCTGCGTCGCGGACGCACGAGGGGACGGGGATCGGACTATCGCTGGTGCGGGAGCTGGTGCAGCTGCATTCAGGATCCGTACACGTCGACAGCGAGGTTGGAAAGGGAAGCCGGTTCGTCGTGGATCTCAAGAACGGGTCGACGCATCTGCCGGCGGACAAGGTCGCGCAGAGTGCGGCCGCGACAGGTCACCGGAGCAGCGAGGCGAATCGGAGCACAGAGGCGTTCGTCAAGGAAGCTGCACATTGGTCGCCCGCCGCAGCTCCCGTGAAGGAGTGGCATCTCGCGGATGCGGCGGGGGTGGGCGAGGCGGCAGCGGATGCGCAGGCGCCAGCGGGGGCGGTTTCGGCACCGCGGCCACGTGTTCTGCTGGCTGACGACAATGCTGACATGCGCCACTACATCGCTCGAATTCTCGGCGATCACTATGACGTTCTGGCGGTATCCGACGGGCAGGCTGCGCTGGAAGCGGCTCGCGCCTCGGCGCCCGACCTGTTGCTGTCGGATGTGATGATGCCGCGGCTGGATGGATTTGCCCTGGTCAAGGCTCTTCGGGCTGAGGAGAAGACTCAGACGCTGCCGATCATCCTGTTGTCGGCCCGCGCCGGGGAGGAGTCGGCTGTCGAGAGCCTCGATGCCGGCGCCAGCGACTATCTGGTGAAGCCGTTCTCGGCTCGGGAACTGCTGGCGCGCGTGCGGACACACGTGGAGCTGTCACGGCTGCAAAGGGCTTGGGAGAGCGAGCTGGAGCAAAGGATTGAGGAGCGGACGGCTGAGCTGCGGCAGGCTCAGCAGCTGGCGCTGCAGCAGGAGCGGCTTAGCGCGCTGGGGCAGATGGCGAGCGGAATCGCTCATGACATCAATAACGCGATTTCGCCCATATCGTTGTACGTAGAGAGCCTGCTGGAGACGGATCCGACGTTGAGCGAGCGGGCACGTCAGTGTCTGCCTATCGTTCTGCGGGCCATCGATGACGTCGCCTCTACTGTGGCTCGGATGCGGGAGTTCTATCGCGGCCGGGAGCCTCAGCTGGTTCTGCTGCCTGCCGACTTGAACTCCCTCGTCAATCAAGTGCTCGAGCTGACTCGCGCGCGGTGGAGCGATATGCCGCTGCAGCGCGGGGTCGTCATTTCCGTCGCGACGGAGCTGACTCGGGAGCTGCCATTTGTGATGGCGATCGAGAGCGAGGTTCGCGAGGCGCTCACGAACCTGGTGTTCAATGCGGTGGATGCGATGCCCTCTGGCGGCACGCTGACGTTGAAGACCGCGGCTGCCGACGGCGGCGTATACATTGAAGTTGGGGATACTGGCGTCGGGATGGATGAGGCGACCCGTCAGCGGTGTCTCGAGCCGTTCTTCACCACCAAAGGCGAGAGAGGGACGGGGCTCGGGCTCGCCATGGTATATGGGTTTGTACAACGGCACGCCGCCGAGGTTCAGATCGAGAGCGCGCCGGGTCAGGGGACACGGATTCGGATTGTGTTTCCAGTGTCGGAGGCTATCGCGCCTTTAGATGTAGGGCTCGGAAACGGGGCGGTTGCGCGGCGTGCCCATCTGCGGATTCTGGTGATTGATGACGATCCGTTGGTGCTCGATGCGCTGAAGGAAACGCTGGAAGCCGAAGGACACGTGGTTGTTTCGACCAGTGACTCCCGGCACGGTGTGGACACATTCCATGCGGCCCGAGGGAAGAAAGAGCCGTTCGAGGTGGTGGTCACGGATTTGGGGATGCCGCACCTGGATGGGCGCGGGGTCGCCAAGTCAGTGAAGGAAGCCTCGCCGAACACGCCTGTGATTTTGCTCACGGGGTGGGGACAGCGGCCAGGAGCCGACGTCGAATCGCTGCCGCACGTGGATCGGGTGCTGGGGAAGCCACCTAAGGCGAGGGAATTGCGAGCGGCGTTGGCGGAGTGCTGTGCGGAGGGGGCGGAGAGGGAGCGGAAGGCGCGCGACTGGTAGGGCTCGCTGGATCAGTCCGGCGGCGTACGTCCTTTCACACCCGCCGGCCCCTCAGCTGCGCACTACTTCTCCACGCAGGTGAAACTCGCCGCGGAGTTCTCGGTGCCGGCCACTCCGATGAACTTCGGATACTTCGGGTATTCACACAGCGGCCGGGTCCGGTTTGCATGCGGATTGCCGTCCATTACGGTGAGACCCGCCGGTGCCTTGCCGTTCTCTACCCACTGCTCGAGCGCCGGCAGAGAATCGAACTTCCCGTTGAACACGCCGAAGCCGTGCCCCATACCGGGGATCTCGTAGAAGCGCATGAAGCTGTCGAGCCGGCTCTGCCCGAACTGCGCAACCTGCCTCTTGTAGTAGGCGATCGAGTTGTGCGGCGTGATGAAGTCGTCCGCCGTACCGTGCGTCATGATGATCTTTCCGCCCTTCGCCCGGAACCGCTCGAGGCTCTGGTCGGTAACGTCCATGATGGACGCGGCGGTCGCAATCCGATCCTTGTACTTTTTCGGATCGAAGTGCAGCGTGTCGAACTTCGGATCGCGCGTGATGATGAACTTGATCGTTCCGTCGCCCGCGCTGTAGAGCAGCGGTTCCTTGCCGGAGAGCGGATTGGACGGCTGCCTGACCTTGCCGAAGTTCGAGGGGCCCGAGAAGGTCGCACCTTCGAGCAGAGCCCACTTCGGGAATGTGGTCATTCCGGCGACAGGCACGCCCGGTTTGTAATCCGAACTGATCGTTGCCACCGCCTTCAGTTGTGCGTCGGAGAGGCAGCTGTCGCCGGTGCTCCCGTTCGGGCAGCGCAGCGTCTTGACGTCAAACGCGGCGTCGCAGCCCCGCACGTTGCTGATGATCCCGTCCTTGACGCCATCGAGCGTGTCGCACTTGGCGAACACGGCATCGGTGAGCAGCTTCACGTGCGCCGCATCCATCCAGCCGGCGCCGTTGTCCGCATACAGCGCGCGACCGACATTCCAGGAGCCCAGGTGCAGCATGGTCACGTTGTACGCCGGGAAGTGGGCGACGACGCCATCGTAGTCATCGGGATAGCGCGCAGCTGCGTCGAGCGCCTCATGTCCGCCTTGTGAGCCACCAATGAAATAGGATCGCTGCGGCGCACGGCCATAGGCCTTTTTGACGATGGCCATGGCCACGTCGTGCGCTTTCTTGATCGACTCCTTGCCGTAGTTGAGCAGCGCTTCATCGTCCAGGCCGAAGGTGCCGTCGAATCCCGGGCCACCGCGATGACCGCCGTTGCTGCCGAGGGTGACGTAACCATCCTTCAGCGGCGTGGCCTCGCCGGCGGGCTGGAGTGTGTACGGTCCCAAGGCATTCACGAGCGAGCCGTCATACCCGCCCCCGCCCATCTGCAGCGCGCGGCCGTTCCACTCATCTGGCAGGTTGACTTCAAATTCGAATACAGCAGTCGAGGCCGTGGCGTTCTTGATGATCCCCGTGACCTTGCAGAAGTCGCCGTCCACGTTTTTTGGCTCGGATGACTTGACGGCTACTGCAGTTTCGACCGTGGCGCCGCCGGTGGGCAGGCCGATGGCAGAGGCCGGAATTGCGAAACCCTTGAGGGATGCGCAGTTGGCGGAAAGTGGGATTGTCGCGTCGGCTGCGTGCGCCGCCGCTACGGGAAGCGCCGCGACTACCGCGCAGACTGCCGTGCCGAGAGCCAGTTTCAGGATTGTATTTCTCATGGTAGGGACTCGCGTAACTGCCTAGGCGTACTGTACAGCCTCTTAGGCATATCCGTGCCGTTTGCGCCACACCTTGACCACTATAGCCAGATCGGAACCTCTTGCGGAATTGAGGCGCTGTTGGAGCCCTCGCCCCGTCGCCATTGCGTCTGACTCCAAGGCGTTACTTGGTTATTTGGGCACGAGTGACTGAGTGATCAGCGCTCGGGGCGAATGCCCGGAAGCAGGCCGGACGCCAAGCGTCGTACACAGGCGAGTCAACCAAGAGTAAAGAGCGGGCAAACCAACCCTTGTCGGCTCGTTACTGCTCTCAGCCTATGTGATCCCAGTTGAGATTTCTGCCGGCTGAGAGATTTGAACTCCCGACCAACGGTTTACAAAAGGCGGAAGACGCCGGAGACCACATCGTAAGTTACTGAATCAATCAATATCGCTCGCGTGGCGCCCGTTGCAGAATGCACTACGAAGCAGGACTGAGCAGGGTCGGTAGGCACAAAAGCCCGCAACCAACCCTAAAGAACTTCGCATTCCGTGTCCGTCGAACTCATCCACCGCGTTCACCCTTCGAAACCCCGCGCGCCATGCGCAGCACGTTCTCGCGATGAAACTCCAGGTATCCCCGCTGGCCTCGTGAGAATACACCGACGTTCACTTGGACGTCCGGGTCGACCCCCATGCGCTTGAGCGATACGGGATCAGCTACTGGCGACACGATGAGCTGTCCAGTGTTCTCGAACGAGATGAATCCCTTGTCGAAGAGGTGATCCACCGTCGGGGTCAAGAGCAGACCGTTTTCACCGTCGAGCCGCTGGTCGTTACTGCTATCGCGCCACGGTTGGATGTGGCTGGCGATCAGGTGCTCCATTCGCTCCACACGGGTGATCCGGCAGGCATGCTCAATCGAGCGCACGTTGTCCCGGAAGAGACCCTGTCCACGACGCGCCAGGACGAGTGCAGTTCTCTCAGTCTGCGGAATCGCCGCATCGGAATTGATATCAGTCTCGACGCGTCGCTCCCACTCCTCGATATCGCGCTCGGGTGCTGGGGATTCGCGCTCTACCCGGCTGACTTCCTGACCGACATCGGCGACCCGCTGAGCCTCCGCACCTATCAACTCGAACAACTCCCAAGCGAGCCCACGGCTGATCTCGGTCAGATAGACGCTCTGCAGACCATTGCCTTCGGGGGTCAATGGTGCATATTTACTAGCCAGATGACGGCGCAGCCGCCCGATGTGGTCTTTGGGACGGAGGGAATTGGAAAGACGCTGCCAGCGAACTCCCACTCGCCAGCCGATCTGGCTCCAGTTGGTACCGGCGAGGCCAAACTCCTCCGGCTTCGGGCTCTCCCGGCAATAGCCACTGACGATGCCGAGGGCCGCGATGCGCGTATCGCAGAATGACAATACGATGTCGCCAGGCGCGACCTCGCGCATGAACTCATAGAAGGGATTCCGGTGCCCGTTCTTGTTGCGCTTCGGTGACCAGAGATAACCTCCCTCGATCTCCTGGCGAAAGGTCTGGTTCTGGTTGACCCACCAATAGCGCACTGGTTCGTTCCTGCCTACTCAGCCTCGCGATCCGTCCATCCACTCATGGCGCTGCAGACTTCCTTGCCGAATGCCAGCGCCGCCGCGGGTCGCTGGGGCCGGAGCCAACCACGGCAATGAGTCCGCGCTGTTCGAGCTCCGCAAGCCGATGCTGCGTGGCACGTGTTGACAGTCCGACGTGCCTCGCGATTGCTGCGGTGGAGCGGCCTTCCCCCTCGGCGATGTAATCCAAGATACGCTTTTCGGTGGCATCAAAGGTGGCGGGACCGATCGGCTCGGTCCTCAAGATGACGCGGAAGCGAAGTGCCACTTCCGCGAACTCGGGTTCGGGAAGTCCTGCACGCGTACACGCGTCCACCATCCGCCGTACGCCCGTCCCCCATTGTTCAATCAGTCCCAGCTCATTGAATACCCGCGCAAGGACTCGATTGCGCACGCGGGAAAGCCCCTCGTGCAATTCTTCAATTGTAAGACCCGGCAGCAGGATGCCCGGGTTCTCAATCTCTACCCGGTCGTCAAATATTGCCACTCGAATGGGGGCACCGCGCTGGGCATAGTCGGCATGCACAACGGCATTCACCAGTGCTTCACGCAGGGCTGCGGGAGGGACAGCGGGTACCTCGTGGCGCTGTAATCGTCCGATGCTCATCCCGAGTCGCGTGTTTCGCTCGACGAAAGACACTGCCTGCTCGAGTGCTGTCACCGGGTAGTCGGTCAGGTTCGCTCGGTCTACGAGTTCAGTCCGATCCGTACCCGCAAACCGGCCGGCCTGGATCCAGGCGTCCGGATACCTGGACAACCGGTCCCGCCCAAAGAGCAGCAGTCCCCCGACAGTGGGTACCGTCTTTCCCTGACGGCGCGATACCAGGCCGAGTGCCTCGAGATCCTGCCGTCGCAGTGAGCGTCTCTCGACGAAGGACTGCGAAGCAACTGCGAAGTCGATCGCTTCGGAGTCCAGATCGAGGATGGGTTGCTCGTCGAAGGTCTCCGTGCTCGTCCGGCGCCCAAGCTCTGCAATCAGAGCGGCATCGGCTTCCCTGTTGGTCGAGCCGAGCCGAACATAAGTACCCCGCGCCGCGCCGACGGCCTTGATATGGTGGGGTCTCGAGCCGCTCGGATGCACAGTCGCCACCACGACCTGCGTCTTGCGCCAAGGCACGATCTCGATCTCCGGAACCAGGCGCGGCTCGATAGAATCGGCAATAAGGTTCGCCAACCGCTCCTCGAGATCCAGCGGAGCCTGGATTCCAACGACGGCGCGAGTACGATCCTCGACGCCGATCACGAGCCGACCGCCCGCGGAATTGGCGAAGGCGACCAGGGTCCGCAGCGCTGGGGCCGGCGAGGAGAGGTCGCGCTTGAACTCGAGCGTCTTACCCTCGTTTTGGCGCAGCAGGTCCTCGAGACGCATGCTGCGCAATATACTACGAAGTGATGAGTACGGTCTAGCTTCGTAGTACGATGCGTGGTCTGCCGGCACCCCCTTGCCGGAGCCCTGTTGGTCGTCTCAACGCGACACTCGTGTAAGGCATCTCAAATCAATATTTTTCGCTTACACATGCCGCTAGAAGATCGCGGGTAAAATGGCCGTATGCAGCGAGATAACGCCCTTCGCCTCCTACGCGAGCGCCGTGAGCAACTTCATGCTCTCGGTGTCGGCCAGCTTTTTCTATATGGCTCTGTGGCACGCAACGAGGCTCGCAACGACAGCGACGTCGATCTCCTCGTAAAGCCTTCAACTCAAGGGTTCTCAATATTCGACCTGGTGCGCGTGCGAGACGTCTGCCGAGCGGTCCTAGCCACGGCCGCCGATATTCACGACTACGATGGGATGCGCCGGTTGCCAGAGTTCCGGCGGCGTGTCGGCGACGATCTCGTCCGTGTCTTCTGACTTTCCCGCGGTGGACGTGCACCCACGCCCCGCAGCGCCGGGATGGCAGACCGGCTCCGTGCCGTGCCGCGTACAGCCATTCAATGTATGTAGCGTAGGTGGTCCGAGCCCCAGTCTACGAATGGCGTCTTCCGCAAGATATTGATCTTGTAAAGATGAGTACTCCCGACCAACGGTTGATACGACTTCTGGTCGGGGAAGCCTGTGCCAGGTTCAGGAGCGCGCCCGCAAGCGCCTGAAAGGAGACCAGAAGTTGGCGTCGCCTGGCCTGGTGCCATCGCCTGACTCAGTGTCGAGCCGACACGCGCCGCCCCCACGGTCGCCTGCCTAACTGTCCGGCAGAATGGATTTGCCGGCTGAGAGATTTGAACTCCCGACCAACGGTTTACAAAACCGCTGCTCTACCACTGAGCTAAGCCGGCATCGCCATGGGCGCCGCGG
>Ga0105240_10008209_pt1 | contig 14964 bp, 15 predicted proteins | sample KBSC54metaG_FD_80426 | JGI IMG/M metagenome (GOLD analysis project Ga0105240, IMG submission 80426) | Corn rhizosphere microbial communities from Kellogg Biological Station, Michigan, USA - KBS C5-4 metaG | ecosystem: Host-associated > Plants > Roots > Rhizosphere > Soil | place: Michigan, USA... | reverse complement strand
CCTCTCGACGAGGAATCACATGACATCGCCGACGACAACGCGATCATCAGCGAATCCGACGAACGCGTGCGCGCATTGCATCGATTCATCGACCAGCTCGACGCGCTCAACCGCGCATTGATGCTGCTCTATCTCGAAGACCGGAGTTATCGCGAGATCGCCGAAGTGCTCGGCATCACCGAAACCAATGTCGCCACCAAGATCAACCGCTTGAAACAACGCATCCGCACGGGCATATCGGAGACAGGACAATGAGGAGTATGACCATGGAACTCGACGACATGAAGACCGCGTGGCAGACATTGAACCAGCGCCTCGATGCACAGGAGGCGTTGGGCCTGCACGTGTTCAAGGAAGGCAAGCTCGACAAGTTGCGCCGCGGTTTGCGTCCGTTGGTCTGGGGGCAGGCGATCCAGATCGTGATCGGCGCGCTAATCGCAGTGTGGGGCGCCAGTTTCTGGATCGATCATCGTGACGCGCTGCATCTCCTGGTCGCCGGCGCGGTCGTGCATGCGGCTGGGATTTCGATGATCGCGCTTGGCGTGTTGATGGAGGCGCTGATCGGACGCATCGATTACTCCGCGTCGGTGCTGGCGATCCAGCGCCAGCTCGCGCAGCTGCGCAAGGTCTACGTTCGCGGCGGTCTCGCAGTCGGATTGCCGTGGTGGGTGCTGTGGGTTCCGTTCCTGATGGTCGCGCTCAAGTCGGAGGCCGGAGTCGACCTTTTCCTGAATGCGCCGGGCGTTGTCTGGACCAACGTCGTCGTCGGCATCGTCGGAATACTGGCGACGCTGGGTTTCCTGCGCTGGACGGGCGGGCGGCCGCGCCTCGCGCGGCAGGTCGATGACCTTGCGGCGGGTCGCAGCATCGTCAGGGCACAGGGCGTGCTGGACGAGATCGCGCAGTTCGAGAAGGAATGAGTCGCGCTGCACAGGCGGCCTGTTGCGGGGCCGCAGGTCGATGGCTCCCGTTCGGAAGAGCTTGATTTGATCTTCACCTTGCGCGCCCAATGATGGCGGCGATCCTCATCGCCGTCGGGTCCACCGGGAGCCATGCCATGAAATTCGCCAAGCGCCTGTTCTTCATCGCCGCGATCTACGGCGTCGTCGGCCTGGTCCCGCAGTACTTCATGGAAGCCAAGAACGGCCGCGACTTCCCGCCCGCGATCACGCATCCGGAATTCTTCTACGGCTTCATCGGCGTTGCGCTGGCATGGCAGGTGATGTTCTTCCTCATCGCGCGCGATCCGGTGCGTTACCGGCTCGCGATGCTGCCCGGCGCGTTGGAGAAGATCGGCTTCGGTGGAGCGGCTGTCGCGTTGTACCTGCAAGGTCGATTGGCGACGCTGATGCTGGGTTTCGGCATCGTCGACCTGGTGTTCGCGGCGCTGTTCGTGGCCGCGTTCCGCAAGATAGCCGCATGAGGGAATGCCGCCCGGCGACCGCGCATCGCATGGCGCGCGGTCGGTCGCTGCACGAGCGCGCATTCAACGCGGGTTGCGCTTGCCTTGATTGCCGCGCGGCAGCGAATGACCTTCGATGACTTCCGGTCGATTGCCGGGCGCAACCTGTGGCTGCGAAGCCGCGTGGTTCTCGGTCGTGTCGCCGGATTGCAAATGCGTGTGCGCGTCGCCAGCGGATGGATAGGTCGGCGGATGCCGGGCCTTTTCGTTTTTCGCTTCGAGCAGCGCCAGCGTATTCGAGAGGGCTTGTTCGGGCGTGACGTGCGCGGGGGATGGTTTCCTGCGCGCAGCGATGGCGCTTGCGGTCGCTTGCTTGCCCGATGATTTTGCGGCGATTGTTTTCGCCGGTTTTTTCGCGAGGGTTTTTCCAGGCTTGGCCGCGGCCTTGACGGTGTTTGACTTGGGGCCGGGCTTGTTCGATGCCTTGACGGTCGTCTTCCTTGGCGCATTCTTTTTCGCGGCGACGCCCGCGGCCTTTTTCGGCGCAGTGGCCGCCCTCTTTTTTACCGTCTTGCTTGCGGTCTTTTTTGGATGCTTGCTCGCCGGTTTCTTCGCGGCAGAGGCGGTGGTCTTGCGCGTGGCCATGGTTGCTGCTCCTTGTGCGAGGGACTGCTCCTGGTGAGGCCTTGCGGATCGCCCGTTGCTGCGGCGCCGGCGCTGCCTCGAACCCAGCATAAGCGACGAAGGCGCGATGTTTGCTTCGCGCGATCCTTCGATTCACGTGGCAGTCAATCACTGCGGATTAGAACGTCCGCAACCATGGAACAACGGACGCAGCCATGATCCGCAAACTGAAATCCGGCGAATACCGCTTGTATTCGCGCAAACTTGATCCGAAGACCGGAAAGCGCAGGAACCTCGGCACGTTCGACACCCGCGAAGCCGCCGAAAAACACGAGCGCGACGTGCAGTATTTCAAGCGGCACTGAACGCGTGGCATTGCAGTCGTGCAATAAGGGTTAGCGCGATGCACCCGCCGCTTCCAGCGCCGCCAGATAATTCGCCCAGCGCGTTTCCTGTTCGCGGCCCAGCGTGTAGAGCGTCGTCCAGCTGAAGATGCCGCTCGCGTGGCCGTCGTCGAAGCGCAGCAGCACGCCGTAATGCCCGACCGGTTCGATCGCGGCGATGTTGACGTCGCGCTTGCCGGAGACGAGGACTTTCTGCCCAGGGCCGTGGCCCTGTACTTCCGCGCTCGGCGATTCCACGCGCAGGTATTCGCAAGGCAGGCGGAAGGTCTCGCCGCTGTCGAACGCGACTTCGAGCGCGTGCGATGCGCGGTGCAGGACGAGATTGGTGACGCGAGGCGTGGTCATCAGCGCAGTGTACTTTCGATGTGCAGTTGATTGGCGATCTTGATGTACGGGAGGAGGGCCATCGCATGTGGCTGATTCTGCAACTCGTCGTATCCTGCATCCCATAGTTGGGGATGGTGTGCAGCCTTATAGTCCAACCGACCTGAATTTACATTCCGCCGCTAGCCCCATAACCCAAGGCCATCCATATGAACGACGACGAGGTAATTGCTCAATTCAACCCGTTTTACGCCGATCTCGGGGGGGCGGATGAATTTCCTGCTGCACGTCCACTTTTAGCGCACTACACGTCACTCGCCACACTAGAAAAGATCTTGGCGACGGACGAGGTGTGGTTTTCGAATCCGCTTTTGATGAATGATTTTGAGGAGTTGCGATTTGGAATGATTAGCGCTGCGGGCCTCATACGTGAAAGTGCCGGCATCCGCGATGCTTGTGGGAGCTCAGACAGAGCGAACCTCTTCCTTGAAAGTTTTGAAGCCTACTTCAAGCAATTTGAGAACGAACACGCCTTCGATACATATGTGCTCTGCCTATCTGAACACGACCCCGACGATTTTGACGGAGTCCTCTCCATGTGGCGCGGCTATGGTGGCAATGGAAGCGGCATTGCAGTTGTTATCGATACAAAACAATTCAACACAGTGGATGCTTCTCCTCTAATCGTTGCCAAGGTTCGTTACGGTTCGACGCAAGAACGACTCGATCAGCTCACAAGTCTGCTTGCGCTTTTTTCTGACATTCTTGGTACAGCAAGGATCTCGGACGAAAAGCTATATGTCGCTGCGTATCTACTGTTCGAGCGCGTCAAACTCTTTGCGCTGTATTCCAAGCATCGCGGATTTCAGGAAGAGGAGGAATGGAGAATCGTGGCCGATCCACAAAGGGATACAGCTAAGCGCCTCGCTTCCATGCTTCATTACGCAATCGGCCCGCGGGGAGCTGAGCCAAAGCTACGGATGAGGATTGCGCCAATCGACGGGCTAAGCCACGCAGATCACGAAATGAGTTTGGAGAAAGTCATTGAGCGAATCATATTAGGCCCAACTGCTTCGTCACCTATGGCAAAGAAGGCGGTTTTGCGAATGCTTGAAAAGCTAAAAAAGTCGTCTTTAGTAGGGCGCGTACATGCGTCAACAATTCCGTTTCGCTCGGCTTAATATTTGCAGTCGGTCACACAAGCTGATGCTGGCTCGCGAGAGTGCTTTTACGTCTTCCGCTTCGCCCGCGGATGCGCGGCGTCGTAGACCTTGGCGAGGTGCTGGAAATCCAGGTGGGTGTAGATCTGGGTGGTGGCGATGTCGGCGTGGCCGAGCAGTTCCTGCACGCCGCGCAGGTCGCCGGACGATTCGAGCACGTGGCTCGCGAAGCTGTGTCGCAGCAAATGCGGATGTACGCGCTTCCAGATGCCCTGTTGTTGCGCGAGCTGGCGCAGCCGCAACTGGATCGCGCGCGGACTGATCGGTGCGCCGCCGCGTCCCGGAAACACGGGGCGCTCGGCATCGGCATGCGCGGCGCTATTTTTCGCCTGCGACTCCTCGCGCCATGCGAGCAACGCGGCGCAAGCATGGCGACCGACCGGCACGATCCGCATTTTCGAACCCTTGCCGGTGACGCGCACCATGCCGGCGTCGAGGTCGAGTTCGCGCCAGCGCAGTCCGCACACTTCGGCTAGCCGCAATCCCGATGAATACATGAGTTCGAGCAGCGCGCGATCGCGCTTGCCGATCGTATCCGTATCTGGCACTTCGACGAGCCGCGTCATCTCATCCGGATCGAGTACCTGTGGCAATTTGCGCGGCGCTTTCGGCGCGCGCAGTCCGGTCGCCGGATTCGCGAGCAGCGTGCCGCGCCGCAACTGCCATGCGAAGAAACTGCGGCACGCCGACAGGCGTCGTTGCAATGAAGTCGCGCCAAGCCCGCGTCGATGCTCGGCGGCGACGAACGCGCGCAAGGTTTCGCCGTCGAGCTTGTTCCACGCTTTGATGCCGCGCGCATCGAGCCAATCGCATAGCGCCGCAAGATCGCGGCCGTAACCGTCGAGCGTATGCGCCGACATCCGCCGCTCGACCTGCAGGTGCGCAAGAAACGCATCGCGTTCGGCGTGCAGCGGGCTGGCGTCGGTCATTGCGTCAGTCGTCGTAGCGAGCCAAGGCCGCGACCAGCGTGTCGCCCATCAAGCGCAGGAACAGCGTGCCCATGCCCGGATAGAAACGGTTCGGGTCGCGGCTGCCGATCGCGACGATGCCGCGCGTACCGAGCGGCAGCAGCGCACACGATTGCACTTCGTGCACGCGCGCGCCGAACAGCACGTCGAGCTTGTCCTGTTGCAGGCGTCCGCACAGCGGTTCGTCGTTCTTGAAGAACTCCGCGAAGGGCGCAAGCACTGCGGCATCGCGCGGCAGCACATCCAGCCAGTCGGCGCCGCCAAGGCCGGCCACCGGCGCATGCAGCAACACGCGCACGAGTTCGCCCTGGAAATCCTCGGTGAGGCTCGCGACCATCGACTTCAACGTTTCCGCCGCGTCGTGCGCGCGCATCAGCGCGAGCGTGAGCTGGTGCGTGCGCACGGTGAGCCGTTCGTTTTCCTGCGCGTTCTGGAACAACTCGAGCAGGCGCTTGTTGAGTTCGCGGTTCTTGTCGCGTAGCACGTCGAGCTGGTAACTCGCGAGCGAGGTTGCGCGGCCTTCCTCGCGCGGCACCACGAGCCCAAGCGCGAGGTCGGGGAATTCGTTGAGGAAGCGCGGATTGCGGCGCAGGAATGCCGCGACTTCGGTGGAACCAATCGTATCGTGCGTATCGCTCATGGATTCCACTCTCCTTCGAAAACGAATGCGGTCGGCCCGCGCATGCTGACGGGCGCGTCGTCGCGCGGCCACGCGATGCGCAGTGTGCCACCTGGAAGTTCGACCGCGATATCGCGATCCACGCGGTTTTGCCTGACCAGAATGGCGACCGCCGCGCAGGCGCCACTGCCGCAAGCCAGGGTTTCGCCGACGCCGCGCTCGTATACGCGCAACGCGATGCGATCGCGCGCGCGCACTTGCGCGAAACCGACATTGACGCGTTCTGGAAATTCCGGCATCGCCTGCATCGCGGCGCCCAGCTTGTGCACGGGTGCTTGCGCGATGTCCTGAACTTCTACCAGCGCATGCGGATTGCCCATCGACACCGCGCCGAAACGTACCGGCATGTCGTGCACGTCGAGTTCGTAGTTCGGTTGTTCTGCACTCATCGCAAGCGGAATGTGTTCGGGCGCGAAGTCGGGGACGCTGAGCGCGACGGTGACATCGTTGTCGGCGTGCATCGTCACTGCAACCACGCCTGCGGGACTGTCGAGCGTGAATTCATCACTACGTGTTGCCCCGGCCTTTCGCAGCCAAGCCGCCACGCAACGCGCGCCGTTGCCGCATTGCTCGGCGAACGAACCGTCGGCATTCCAGATGATGTATTCGGCGACGCTGCCCGATGTTTTCGGATCAAGAATTCCGATAACCTGGTCGCAACCGACGCCGCGATGGCGATCGGCGATCGATCGCAACGTCGCGACATCAGGAGCCGGGGCATTCGCCCTCAGGTCGAGCATCACGAAATCGTTGCCGGCCCCGTGCATTTTCGTGAAGCGCAGCACAGGTGATGCGACGGCGCTCATCCTGCGGGCGAGGCAGGCGACGCAGATGATGACGCGGGTGAAGCGGGCGATGCAGAAGAATCCGTCGACGCTGGCGATGCGGCCTTGTCGGGCAGGACCAGGGCACCCTTGTTGCCGCAGGCGGCGAGCGTGGACAGGGCGGCGATCAGCAGGATGCGCAGGGCGGTTTTCATGCGCGCAGTATAATCCGCTCGAACCGCGCGGAGTCGCCATGTCCAGCCTGTTGATGACGCCGACCATGGTCCTGGTGATTCCCGGGCTGCTGGCATTGTTGATCGCGATTGCGCTGCTTGTCCCGCGTCGCTCCCGCCACGGCAGCGGCCATCGCCGCGGTTCGGGTTTCGGCCGTTTCCTGCGCGCGCTGTTCGGGCTCGGCTTCATGCTGGTCGCATTGGCCCTGCTCGCACTGGCGCTGGTGCTGCACGGCTACCGTCGCCTGCATGCGGATGTGCCGGTAGCGCGGATCGCGCTCAAACAAGTCGCGTCGCAACGTTTTTCGGCGATGCTGACGCCCGAAGCGGGCGAGCCGCGCACCGTCGAATTGCTGGGCGATCAATGGGAAGTCGATGCGCGCGTGGTGCGTTGGCAATTGCCGGCGCGACTGGCCGGCGTGCCGCCGCTGTATCGGCTCGAACGCATCAGCGGGCGCTATGTCGATATCCAGAAGGAACGCGAGGCGCCACGCAGCCTGTTCGACCTGACCGACGCGGGGCAGCTCGACCTGTGGACGCTCAAGCGCCAGTTCCCGCAGTGGCTGCCGTTCGTGGACGCCGATTTCGGTAGCGGCGCGTATTTGCCGATGGTGGACGGCGGCAGTTTCGATTTGCTGCTCAGCCCCGATGGCGGGCTCGTGGCCAAGCCCGCCGATCAGGCCACGCGCGACAAGCTGCGTGGCATGCATTGGTAGGCCGCTCAGCGCGCAAGTGGACTTGATCGCGCCGCATCGCGCGCAAGGCGGACGCGTGATTGGCGACGCTTGCCGGACAAACCATCGCCGGGCGCGCGACGCGCCTGCGGTCGTTGCATGCGGCGTGACGTGATCTGATTCGCGTGCAGGCGTCGATGCGTCGACAACAGATCCAGCAGCCGGTGCCGGAAGTGCATGGCGAGCGCACACAACGGAATCAGCACGCACCACGATGCAAGGGCGCGAGAATCCGGCGCGATTCGCACAATCGCCGCCGCGGTCGCGAGGCCGACGAATGCGAGCTGCCACAGCGTGCGACGCAGCGCTTGCACGGCAAAAGTTTCGTGATGGGAGATCGGGACCAGGCGTGGCATGACGGACTCCTCGGTGAACGTGGAGTCGAGCCTGCGACGTGGTCGTCTCAGCAGCCGAGACGGTCGCGCATCATTTTCGGTCGTAGGCAGCCAGCGCGAATTGCAGGGTCGCGCGCGCCTGTTCGCGCAGGTTGAGCGGTTCGACGATCTCGGCGTCCGCGCCGTAGCGCAGCACGTCCATCAGCAATTCCTTCGCGCTGCTGTACGGCAGCCGCAATTCGTAGCGCCCATCGGGCAGGAAGCGGCCTTCCTGTTTCGAATGCCAGTGCGCATCGGCGACCCAGCGCGCGGCTTTCGCAGAGAACACGATCGTCGCCCACGCCTTCGGCGCGCCGGAAAAAATGCCGTAACCGGATGCGAGATGCTCGTCGAGCACGCTGTCGGGCACGTCCTGCGCAACGGCATCGAGCACGTGCGCCGCGCTGATGCGATCGACCGCGAAACTGCGCAGCGCATCGCGTTCGTGATCCCACGCGTCGAGGTACCAGTTGTCGCGGTAGTGCGTGAGCCGTTGCGGCGACACTTTGCGATGGCTGCGCTCGTCGGTCGAACGCGCACGGTAATCGAACGCGAGTTGCTTGCGTTCGAGCACGGCACTGGCGGCGATGCGGAAACCGAGTTGATCCATGTTGCGCTGGCCCGACGCGATCACGCGCACGCGCTCGACCGGCCAACGCTTGCCGCCGGCCTGCTCGGCGAGCAAGGCGTCGATGCGCGTTTTCAGCGGCGCCAGCGCGCCCGACAGCACGCCGCCACCGGTGCGTTCGAGCAACTGGTGCGTCGCGAGCAACGCATGTAGCTCGTCGGAACTCAACCACAACCCGGGCAATTCGAAACGGCCGCCTTCGGCTTCGTCGTAGCGATACGAACCTTCGCCGGTGCTGTCCAACGGCGCGCCGAGCGCATCGCGCAGGAAGGCGAGGTCGCGATACAGCGTCGCGCGCGAACAGCCGAGTTCTTCCATCATCCGTTTCGTCGACACCGGATAACGGGCGGATTTGAGCAGCCGATGCAGCGCCAGCGCGCGTTCGTAGCGTTCCATGGCCTTATTGTGCCGGAACGCGACGGCTCAGGCAGGCATCACCTGCTCGTCTTCGAGCGCCATGCGCCGCTGGGCCGCGGTTTCGCCTTGCGCCGGAACGTCCTGCGCCGCCATCGTCGCATGCAATGTCGCTGCCTTGGCCTGGCCGCTGCCGGTGGTCGCCATTTCCCACAGGGTCTTGAATGCGATCAACGCGTACAGGATCGCAAACGGCGAGTCCGTCGCCAGCATCGCGAACATCCCGAGGATGATCGTCAGGTGCAGCACGAACACGCGTCCGACGCGCACCTGCACGGCGCTCTTGAGTGCGGCGTAGCTGAGCGTCTTGATGCCGGCCAGGTCGAGTGCGAGTTCCAGCGCAAGCACCGATGCGATCCAGCCAGCGCCCTGGCGGAATTGCGCGCCGGAAAATTGCCACATCGCGTCGTCCGAATACTTGTCGCCGACGACCAGCACGATCATTCCAACGAACACGCCATGGGCCAGCGTGAAGACGAATGACATCGTGGCGTATTCACCGAGCAGGCCGGCCTGCGACGGCTTGCCGTTGACCAGCAGGCCCAGCTGGCCGGGCCGCCAATGGCCGCGCTTGCGGGTGAGCTTGCGGTGCACGGCGATACGGATGCAGGTGAAGGCAGCGATCAGCAGGTTTTCGAACCAATACAGTACTAGCACGGTCGTCGCGGACCAGCCAAGTATCTTGACGCCATACAACGGCACGGCGTTGGCGAGCAAGACGAACAGCAGGTTGAGCCAGCGCATCGCCCGACTCCCGGATGGGCTGGCGCCAAGTATAGCGGCGCCGCAAGCAGTGGATAGTGTGTCGCGGGCTGCGATGCGCTCCATCCGCTACCATGCAGCGATGCAAGAGCCCAGACTCAATTTGTCGCCATCTCCCGGCGACCAAGTCAAAACCACCACGTGCTACATGTGCGCGTGCCGTTGCGGCATCAAGGTGTGGTTGAAAGACGGCAAGATCCGCTACATCCAGGGCAACCCAGCGCATCCGGTGAACCAGGGCGTGCTGTGCGCCAAGGGTTCGGCCGGGATCATGCAGCACTATTCGCCGGCGCGATTGACGAAACCGCTGCTGCGCGTCGGCGAGCGCGGCAGCGGCGAATTCCGCGAGATCGAATGGGACGAAGCCCTGCAGATCGCGACCGGCTGGCTCGCGCCGATCCGCGAACGCAATCCGGACGAACTCGCATTCTTCACCGGTCGCGACCAGTCGCAGGCGCTGACCGGCTGGTGGGCGCAACAATTCGGCACGATCAATTACGCTGCGCACGGCGGTTTCTGTTCGGTGAACATGGCCGCGGGCGGGCTGTATTCGGTCGGCGGCAGTTTCTGGGAATTCGGCGAACCAGACTGGGAACACACGCAATACCTGATGTTGTGGGGCGTGGCCGAAGACCACGATTCCAACCCGATCAAGCTCGGTTTGGGGAAGCTTAAATCGCGCGGCGCGAAGATCGTCGCGATCAATCCGGTGCGAACGGGTTACGGCGCGATCGCCGACGAGTGGATCGGCATCCGGCCCGGCACCGACGGATTGTTCGCGTTCGCGCTGATCCACGAATTGCTGAAAGCCGATCGCATCGATCTCGATTACCTCGTGCGCTATACGAATGCGCACTGGTTGATCGTGCGCAATCCCGGCGGAGCGGACGATGGATTGTTCGCGCGCGATGCGGATGGCAAGGCGTTGTGTTTCGACAAGACGACGAATGCGCCTGCCGACGCCGATGCCATCGATGTCTCACCGCAGGTCGTCGGCGACTACGCGCTTCCGGACGGACGCAAGGCGACACCGGTGTTTCACCTGCTTGCCGAGCGTTATCTCGATCCGCAATATTCGCCCGATGCGGTCAGCGAGCGCTGCGGGATTCCCGCCGATACCATCCGCCGCATTGCACGCGAACTGGCAGCGGCTGCGTTCGATAGCGGTTTCAAGTTGCCGATCGCGTGGACGGACACGCACGGCCGCAAGCACGGGGAAATGATCGGCCGGCCGGTGTCGATGCATGCGATGCGCGGGATCAGCGCGCACTCGAACGGTTTCCATGCCTGTCGCGCATTGCATGTGTTGCAGTTGCTGCTCGGCGCAGTCGATGCGCCGGGATCGTTCCGCTACCAGCCGCCGTTCCCAAAACCGATCCCACCGGCGAATCGCCCGGGGAAATCGCGGCGCGAGAACGGCTCGCTCGACGCGGGTCCGCTGGGTTTCATCCACGGCCCCGAGGATTTGCTGGTCGACGCGAACGGCGCGCCGCGCCGCATCGACCATGCGTATTCGTGGGCGTATCCGTTGGCCGCACACGGCTTGATGCAGAATGTGATCCGCAACGCGTGGGCTGGCAGCACGTCTGGCGAAAGCGGGCAGAAAATCGACACGTTGCTGATGTTCATGGCAAACATGAGCTGGAACTCGTCGATGAATACCGGCGAGACGATGCGCATGCTCACCGACAAGGATGCGAGCGGCGCATACAAGATCCCGCACATCATCTACGCCGATGCCTACGCGAGCGAGATGGTCGCGTACGCGGACTTGATCCTGCCGGACACCACCTACCTCGAACGCCACGATTGCATCTCGTTGCTCGATCGTCCGATCTCCGATGCCGACGGCGCAGCGGATGCGATCCGGCATCCGTTATTGGCGATGGATGCGGTCGCTCCCGGCATCCTGCCTCAAGCGACACTCGTGCATCCACGCACTTCGCAAGACAAACAACGCGACGTGCGCGGATTCCAGTCGGTGCTGCTCGAACTCGGCGCGCGATTGAAGCTGCCGGGCATGGTCGACGACGCCGGCGCGCCGGTCTATCGCGACTACGCCGATTACATCGTCAATCACCAGCGCGCGCCGGGCGTCGGCCTGCTCGCGGGCTGGCGCGGAGCCGATGGAACGCAGGAAGGGAAAGGGCCGCCGAATCCGAAACAGCTCGACGCCTACATCGCGAACGGCGGTTTCTGGCGAACGGAAATCCCGGAATCCGCGCGCTATTACAAGATGGCCAATCGCGATTACCTCGACTGGTCCGCACGCATGGGTTTCATCGCGAAAGCCGAGCCGGTCGTGCTGCAACTGTATTCGGAAACCTTGCAGACATTCCGCCTCGCCGCGCAGGGATTCGGCGCCGTGCAACCGCCGCAGCAACACCGCGAGCGCGTCGCGACCTATTTCGATCCGTTGCCGATCTGGTACGAGCCGTTCGAAGGCGTGCAGACGTCGTCGCAGGATTTCCCGCTTTCCGCCGTCACCCAACGTCCCATGTTCATGTACCACGCATGGGGTTCGCAGAATGCGTGGTTGCGGCAGATCGCGACACGCAACTGGATGTACCTGCACCCGCATACCGCCGCGAAACATGGCATCGCCGACGGCGACTGGATCCACGTCGATTCGCACAACGGCCGCATCACCGTGCAGGCGAAATGCGTGTCGAACATGCAGCCCGACACGGTGTGGACCTGGAACGCGATCGGCAAGCGCCGCGGCGCGTGGAAGCTTGCGAAGGATGCGCCGGAAGGCGCCAAGGGTTTCCTGATCAACCACCTGATTTCCGATCGCACGCCGAAGGGCGATTACGCGAACGCCGATCCGGTAACCGGGCAAGCGGCGTGGTTCGACCTGCGCGTGCGCATCTGCAAGGCGGACGCCGACACGACGTCCGACGAAATCGCCAGCAAACCGCAATTCGCGACGCTGCCGATGGGAACTGCGGACGACAAACCATTGCGCTATGGCGCCGGCATGCGGAAGCGATCGTGAGCGACGCATACGACTGGTATTTCGACGTCATCTCGCCGTTCGCGTACCTGCAATGGGTGCGGCTACGGCGCGATTATCCGCAGTTGCGCCTGCGTCCGCGACCGTTGCTGTTCGGCGCGTTGCTGCAGCATTACGGCCAGCTTGGGCCGGCGGAGATCCCGTGCAAACGGGCCTTCACCTATCGCTTCGTTTCATGGGAAGCACGCCGGCTCGGCATCGCGTTGCGATTCCCGCCGGCACATCCGTTCAATCCACTGGCCGCGTTGCGGCTGATCCTTGCGGCCGACGATGCGACCGCCGCAACCGATGCGGTGTTCGCGCATGTCTGGCGCGATGGACGCGCAGCCGATTCCGCGGCGGCGCTGAAGGATGTCGCAACGACGCTCGGCATCGCGGATATCGACGCTGCGATCGCGCGCGAGGAAGTGAAAGCCGCGTTGCGTGCGAGCACCGAGGAAGCGATAGCGCGCGGCGTTTTCGGCGTGCCGACGCTATGCATCGGCGATGCCCTGTTCTGGGGCAATGATGCGACCGGGATGGCACTCGACTATATTGCCAATCCGGCCGCATTCGCCGGCGAGTTCGATGCGGTCGCCGCATTGCCGGTCGGCATCGAACGCAAACGGAGTTGATCGTGGCAATTCGACCTGGAACGACGATGAAAACTGGAATGGATGCCATGCGGATAGCGATGCCACGCAAGCGCGTGCGAAACGGGCGCGTCGCACGATGAGTTGGCAGGCGTGGGAAGTGGCGTTGATCGTGGTCAGTGCGATGGCACTGTTCGCCAGCGAGAAATTGCGCTACGACGTGATCGCCTTGCTGATGCTTGCTCTCCTGCTCGTGCTCGGCATCGTGACGCCGGCCGAGGGACTGAGCGGATTCAGCAACGAGGCGACCGTGGTGATCGCGGCGATGTTCGCGCTCAATGCCGGTGTCGTCGGCACCGGTGGACTCGATCCGGTGATCCGCATGTTGGTCAGGATCAAACGCCCCTGGCTGCTGACGCTCTCGATCATGCTCCTGATGGTCGGGCTCGGCGCGTTCGTCAAGAACACCGCGCTGGTCGCGACCTTCCTGCCCGTGGCGATGACCGTTTGCGCGCGCACCAAGACCTCGCCGTCGCGCGTGCTGATGCCGATGTCGTTCGCCGCGCAGATGGGCGGCGTGTGCACGTTGATCGGCACGTCGTCGAACCTGCTTGCGAACAGCCTCGCCAAGCAACAGGGATTGCCCGGATTCTCGGTGTTCGAGTTCGCGAAGCTCGGCCTGATCCTAGCGGTAGTCGGCATCGCCTACATGATGTTGATCGGGCGCTGGCTGCTGCCGAAGACGAGCGAAGCCAAGCTCGTCGAGGACGTGGTGCAGGGAAAATACGTCGCCGAGTTGCGCGTGAAGGAAGGTTCGCCGCTGATCGGGCAGGCGCTCAACGAAGCCCAGCTCGGCGAGAAGTTCGGCGTGTACGTGCTCGAATTGCTGCGTGGCGAAGAGCGCATGTGGTCGCCCCGCACGCAGGTTCTGCAGCTCGGCGATGTGTTGCTCGCGCGCGGCGAATGGGATCGGTTGATCGCATTCCAGCGCGCGGCGGGCCTTGGCTTGCAGCCGACTCCCGGATCGAACGCCGCGCTCGGCAATGCCAGGCGCGTGCTGGTCGAAGCGCTGGTCGCGCCGAACACGCACATCGTCGGGCAGACGCTCGCCGAGCTCGACTTCCGCTGGACCTACCAGGCGACCGTGCTGGCCGTGCAGCGGCGCGGCGAAATCCTGCGCGAGCGGATCAAGAACGTGCGCCTGGATGTCGGTGACACGCTGTTGATGCTCGTCGACGAAAAGGACGTGCCTGAACTCAATCGCTACGCCGGACTCGTCGTGCTCGCCGAACGCGGCGATGGACACGAGTCGCGGCGCAAGGCTCCGATCGCGATCGCGATCCTCATCGGCGTGATCGCCGTGGCCGGCTTCGGCCTGCTGCCGATCGTGGTGAGCGCATTGATCGGCTGCGTGCTGATGGCGTTGACCGGTTGCTTCAAGTTCACCAGCGTGTATGAGGTCATGGACTGGAAGGTGATCGTGCTGCTCGGCGCGGTGTTGCCGCTCGGCATCGCGCTGGAAAAGACTGGGCTCGCGCAACACGTGGTGGATATCGGCATGTCGCTGGTCGGCGAACACGGGCCGCTGATGGGCCTGCTGATGGTGTACGCGCTGACCGCGTTCCTGACCGAACTGATGGGCCACAATCCGTCGGTGGTGATCATGATCGCGATCGCGGTGTCGGTCGCCCATGCGATGCACGTGAGCCCTGAGCCATTCGTCGTGGCGACCGCGTTCGCCGCCGCGACCTCGTTCGCGACGCCGGTCGGCTATCCGACCAACACCATGGTCTACAACGCCGGCGGTTACCGCTTCACGGATTTCCTGAAAGTCGGAATTCCGCTG
>Ga0105240_10008205_pt1 | contig 14968 bp, 14 predicted proteins | sample KBSC54metaG_FD_80426 | JGI IMG/M metagenome (GOLD analysis project Ga0105240, IMG submission 80426) | Corn rhizosphere microbial communities from Kellogg Biological Station, Michigan, USA - KBS C5-4 metaG | ecosystem: Host-associated > Plants > Roots > Rhizosphere > Soil | place: Michigan, USA... | reverse complement strand
CTGTGTCCCGCTTAGTGGGGCGGGCCCCACACGATTTTTTTACAGAACCGCAAGTGACCGGTGCTTTTCGACCTAGCCTCGTCCGGGCACCACATCGATTTGTAACATCGGATCGGCAGCGGGAACATAGCTCGTCGCAAAGCCGAGTTCCCGGCGCACAATATTCGCGCCTTGCGCAATGGCGCTCGCCTTATAGAACGAGATCTCGCGATTGCACCCGCCTCGCCCGAAGCCGCAATCGCTCGATACGATCAGCCGCTCCGCCGGGATATATTTCATTGCTTTGCGAATCTCCGCCGCCACATCCTCGGCACGATCCGCCTGCAGCGTCCGATGGCTCACCGTGCCGATGCAGACTTTCTTCTTCAGATCGTTCTTGAATGGCTCGAAGAGCTCCAGATCGCGTTGATTGCGATCCTTCATCTCCACCGTCCATACGTCGCCGCGACACCGCTCCAGATAGATCTCGATCGAATTCGCGTAGCTGGTGTCTTCCATCACGCGCTGCATATTGGGATTGCCCCAACACGTGTGAATCCACAGCTCGACATCGTCGAGCCCCTGCACTTCGCGATTGAACGCGTCGATCATGAATTTCACCTCGTCATGATCTTTGCCGTAGGTGTTGGCCATGAAGTGGAAGGTGGGCTCCTCGATCTGCATCAAGCGGCAACCCGCCTCGCGAAGCGCGAGCAATTCGCGATTCATCGCTTCGGCCATGTCCCAGATTACTTCGCGTTTGTCTTTGTACTTGGGCGTGTGGATATCAAGGAACAACGCCATCACCTGCGAGCAACACGTTCCGAACTTGACCGGCTTGCGCGTCTTGGCCTGCGCGAGCCGCCAGATTTTCGGATAGTCGAGCGGCCGGTGCTCGATCTTGTCCACCACGTGCGGCCATCGCCAACCGGTATAGATCTCGTTCAGCAGCGTGCCCGGGGGATAGTGCAGCCACGGAGCGGTGGTCGCTTCCGGCTGCAAATAATCACCTTCGAAACCTGCCCACCGCTGCAAGGGATAGTGATGCCACGCGCGCCCGGCCATATCTTCATCGACGTGAAGATCACCGTGCGTGACGATATCGAGTCCGGCGCGTTCCTGGTCGCTCATCACCACCGCCATCGCGTCCTGGAATTTTTCACGGAAGCGGACATCCAGCATGCAGGTGTCGAGCGGGCGCCCCCACATGCTCACATCGAACCAGCGGGGTCGCGGAAACGAGCCCGTCGTAGTGCTCGGAAGGATCATGCCTTCGGTTGCGGTAAACATGGCTCCTCAATTATATGGCCGCGACGTTTTACACTAGTTGATTCATGTCGAACCTTCTTGAAGGCAAACTCGCGCTCGTGACCGGTATCGCGAACCGTTGGAGCCTTGCGTATTCGATTGCCCAGGCTTTCTCGCGGGAGGGCGGCTCACTGGTGCTGACCCATCTCGGGGATCGCCAGAAAGCTTCCATCGAAGAGCTAGGCCGGGATCTGAATGTAGCTGCCATACTGCCTTGCGATGTCACGAAGGACGAAGAGTTGAGTTGTCTTACCGATTCGCTCAGAGCGTTGGGACGTCCGCTGCACGCGGTGGTGCATAGCCTGGCATTCGCCAATCGGGAAGATCTGTCGCGTCCGTTCCTGGAGACGGGACGTGACGGATTCCTGCTGGCACAAAATGTGAGCGCCTACTCGCTGCTGGCGATCGCCCGCGCCACTGCGCCGCTGATGACGGAAGGCGGGTCGCTCACTACGCTGACGTACCTCGGCTCCACGCGGGTGGTGGCCGGTTATAACGTAATGGGAGTGGCGAAGGCCGCGCTCGAAGCTTCGATGCGATATCTCGCGAACGACCTCGGCCCGCAAAAAATCCGCGTGAACGCCATCTCGGCCGGCCCCGTGAAGACGGCCTCCGCACGCGCCGTCAAGGACTTCTCGACAGTACTCGAAGTCGCGCCGGCGCGCGCGCCCTTGCGCCGCAACACCGACCCCGCCGAAGTCGCCGACACGGCTGTCTTCCTGGCAAGCGACCTGGGACGAGGCGTCACTGGAAATATCGTCTTCGTGGATTCCGGCATGCAGATTATGGCGTTTTGATCGAATACGATCGAACGAATTCGTCCAGTTCCGAAACGGTGTAATCGTCGCTGGCGCGGTTGTGGAGGTGGTTGTAGAACCGAACTTCCAAATCCGCGAAACACAAAGACGGCCTGCGTCGCTCGATCTCCCGTCTGGCGGCCCTGCGGACTGCTTTTGACGTCTCCGCCGAGTCCGTGGTTCCCTCTGCGACAGCTCTTAGGTACTGCGCTTCAAAATCGAGGAGGGCGTGTTGATACTCCGCCTCGGCTCGGACTCGCGCGTGGGGATCTTCCAGGAGTCTTGCGTAGACCAGAACCCTGAGTTGCCATTCGGGACTTGCTAAATCCTCGGGACTTGGGCGCTTATCCAAGACATCGAGAATTGCCCAGCGAGTGAGGTACTGGGCGCTGACGGCGGCTTCCTCGATCAACGCAGCGTCTTCTTTCTCCTCTAGCCAGAAGATTTCGAAGAGCAGTCCCGGAAGCAACAGGGGATCTTTCTCGAACTGAGCTTGAAATGTCCGCCGCAACGCGGGGAGGCTGGACTTGCTTCCGATTTTGCCGAGAGTGTAGATCGCCTGACTGCGACGGTGATGATTCGGTGCAGTGGTGAAGTCTTCCAGAGTGCTGACTACGGATGGTCCGCAGAATTGCTCCAGAGACTCGCACTCTTCGGGTTTTGGCCCGAGTAGCACAAGGTCCCGGATGAACAGGCAGGTATTGCCAAAGTACTCAGCGTTTTCAGAGCAGAGCAACTCCACGATCGATCGATCGAACACAGTCCTCTCGACCGAATGGAATACTTCGTCGAGGTATTGACGATTGTGGAGATGCGGATAATACTGCAGGATCGACTGCTGAAACTCGGCATGATCCGGCATTCTATGCCGCGACCGGCAACTCGTGATCTTCTTCTAACGGCGTCACGGGGTCAAGAAAGAGCCAACACACAATCCCCAGTGCGTAAATCGCCGCCGACAAATAGAAGGTCAAGTTCCAGTTGTTGTCGGACCACTTCAAGATGTAGCCGATCACCAGTGGGCACATCGCACCGCCGACATTTCCCAACATGTTCATTGCACCGGACAGCGTGCCCGCATGCGGTCCACCAACATCCATCGCCGAAGCCCATGCGCCTGGCATTACCAGATCGTTGCAGTAACTCGCCAGTCCGATCGCGATCATGGCATACAGCGGATCGTTGACGAAGGTCGAGAACACCAGGAAGCCGCTCGCGCCCGCGAATCCGAAGCATGCCAGCATGCGGCGAGATTTCGCTACGCTGCCGGTGACCCGAGTCAGCCAGGAAAGAATCACCACGGCAGAGGGATTCCCGAGCCCGCCACAGAACAAAGGCAAAATCCCCAGCAGTGCCGTCTGCGTGAGTTCCAGATGACGGCCTTCGCGAAGGTATGTCGGGAGCCAGGTTACGTAAAAATACCAGCCGTACGAAAGGCAGAAGTATTGCCAGCAGAGCAACCAGACTTGCGGCGAAGCCAGGAATTTCGCCCATGGAACGTCGCCATGTCCCCCCGCCAGCTTGGAGCTCTCGCGCAGCATGTCGCGCTCCCCCTGGTTTAACTTGGGATTCTGCATCGGATCGTCCCGATACCAGAAATAGAAGAGGACGGCCCAGATTACCCCAATGCTGCCGAAGAATTCGAAGGCGTGTCGCCACCCGATCCATGTGGTCACCAGCGCAACCAATGGAGGCGTGAATGCGCCGCCCCAGCGAGCAGCCAGCCACATGATCCCCTGCGCCCGCACTCTCTCATTCTCCGGAAGCCAGGTGGTGAATGCCTTGGTGAGATTCGGGAAGCAGCCCGCCTCACCCACTCCGAAGAGAAAACGTGTAGCGATCAGCGAAGGAAAATTCCAGACCCACCCTGTGGCAGCAGTGAAGAACGACCACCACACCACAATGCGCATCAGGACGCGCCGCGGACCCATCAAATCGCCGAGGTATCCGCCCGGTATTTCGAAGAGCGCGTAGGCCCATCCAAATGCCGTGAAGGCCCAACCCATTTGCACCGCGGAAAGGTTCAGGTCTTTCCGTATGAACGGCAATGAGAATGAAATGCAGACGCGGTCAATGTAGGTGATAACGGCCAGCGCCACCGCGAAAACAATTACCCAGTAGCGGACGCGGCTCGGCTCTTCGGTGAGATACGGACGAGGATCCCTCGAAACCATAGTCTCGCATCACATCATCTTTGCCCGGCAAATGCAAATCGGGTTTTGGACGGGAGGCTACTTTCGGATACCGAAGCGATAGATCAGCGCGCCGAGTCCGACGGTGGCGAAGGCGAGCAGCGACGCACGTGGCTGTTGGATCAGCCCGTAGCCCATCATGCACGTGCCCACCAGCACGTACGAGGCAGGAATCAGTGGGTAGGCGAAATCCACGACGCGCAGCCGTTGCCAGCCCGGCCGCTTACGGCGGAACAGGAACAGTGAGACTACTGAGAGCGTCGTGAACAGCGTCAGGCTCATCCCGATGTAGGTCAGCAGATCGCGGAATTGCGACAGCGTCATGAACATCGCGCAGAGGCCCTGGCTGAGGATCGCGACGACGGGCGTGTGCCAGCGCGGATGCACCGTAGCAGCGGCGCTGAAGAACGCGCGATTTTTCGCCATCGCATAGTACACGCGCGGGCCCACCGTAATCTCGGCATTCACCGTAGACACGATGCAGATCGCCATCAGAGCGGAAAACAGCCCCGCTACCCTCGGCCCAAACAGATGCAAGGCCGAGATCGATCCGACCGCGATCACGCCCTTCATGTCTTCCAGCCGCACCGCGTAAATGAAAATCATGTTCAGCCCCAGAAAGAGCGCCGCGACTATCGCAGTACCCACACCGAGCGCGAGAGGCAGCGTGCGCTCCGGCCGCCGAACTTCTTCCGCGACGTAGGTGGCCGCGTTCCATCCGCTATATCCCACCATTACCCAGAGCAGGCTCACCAGAAACTGTGTCGGCAACCCCACCGATGAGGTGCGAATGGCAGGTTCCGAAAAATGGCTCCAGCTTCCGTGACCAAAGGCGAACCCGAGCAGCACGAAGCCGACAATCACAACCATCTTCGTGGACGTCAGCAGGTTCTGAACTTTCGCGGTGCGGCCCACGCCCAGGCAGTTGAGGAGCGTGAACGCCAGAATCAGCGCGGAGGCCATCATCTGTCCCGGTCCCAGCCGCAGGGCGAATGCACCCGACCCGATCACCTTCGCATTCGCCTGCAAGAAGCTGGGAAAGAAATATCCCAGGTAGTCGGAGAAGGCCAGTGCTGCCGCGGCGATGGGGGCCGAGAAACCCGCGAAAAACGAGACCCAGCCCGTCATAAAGCCCCACTCGGGACCGAAGGCATGAGTGAGGTAAACGTACTCGCCGCCGGAGCTTGGGAAGTTGATGCCCAGCTCGGAATAGCTCACCGCACCCGCGAACGCCACAAGCGCACCCACTGCCCAGCAGGCTAAAATCAGCCCTGCGCTTCCCAGGTCGCCTGCCATGAAGCCCGTCGTACCGAAGATCCCCATCCCCACCATGTTCGAAATCACGAGCGCGGTGGCACTGAAGAAGCCGAGCTGGCGAAGCAGCCCCGGCTTTTGGCCCTGCAGTTGAGGTTTGGGCATCCGAGACCTTTGAGCTTATTCTAAATGGTCTACCCGAGTCGAGCCCACTGTATAATCGATTTCATGGATCTACGTCCCCTCCACGATCGAGTTCTCGTTAAGAGATTGGAAGAAGGCGAGCAACGCCGCGGTGGCATCATCATTCCTGACAGCGCGAAAGAGAAGCCTCAGCAGGCCCAGGTGATTGCCGTTGGAAGCGGAAAGTTGCTGGAATCGGGCGAGCGTGCTGCTCCGGAAGTGAAGGCCGGCGACCGTATTCTATTCGGCAAGTATTCAGGCTCTGAAGTGAAAATCGATGGAGATGAACTCCTGATTTTGAAGGAAGACGAAATTCTCGGGGTGTTGGACTAGCTCGGGAGGTAGCACTCTTCTGAGACTTCAACCCGGCGCGGCTGTGCTAATCTGAACGTACATATTTAATTCAGGAGTTGTTTCATGTCTTTACGAATGGCCGTCAGGCCGCTCTTGGTCTGTTCTGTGCTATTTGCCCTCGGTCAGGTTGCCCCCGCACAAACCAAGGTCGCAGTCGTGAACTTGCAGCGCGCGGTGTTTGAGTGCGCCGAAATCAAGAAGGCTGACGCCCAGATGCAGGCCACCTTCAAACCCAGGCAGGACGAAATCGACCGCCTGGACAAGGAAATTGCTGACCTGGCGAAGCAGCTCCAGGCCGGCGCCGGGAAGCTGACCGCACAGCAGGAGGCCGATCTGACGGCCTCGGGTCAAAACAAGCAACGCACGCTCAAGTACAAGAGCGATGACTTGAATGCTGACGCCCAAGCCTATCGCAACGACGTGCTGAGCAAGAGCTCGACCAAGATGAATGAAGTGGTCAAAAAGCTCGCCGAAGAGAAGGGGATGGATCTGGTAATCGATACCTCCACCACTTTGTACTTTAAGCCCGCTTTGGACCTCACCAACGACGCGATTGCCGCCTACGACAAAGCTTACCCCGTGACAGGCGCCCCTGCGGCGAAGTAATCTGGTAGCGGGGCTTAGATGGCCGGCTATCTCGATCAGTACGGCGCAGGCGTAGATCGGCGGTTGAAGATGATCAAAACCGCTGTTCTCTCTGCCGTGGCGATCCTCATCATCGGAGGAATTGCCTTATTTATCTTCCACAATTACCGTCAGGAACAGCAGGTGAAGCGCTTTTTCACCATGCTGGAACAGAAGAACTACCAGGCCGCATACGATTTGTGGGTGCGCACCGACTCCGATCGTAAGGGGTATGCGTTCGATACCTTCATGAAGGACTGGGGTCCGCAGAGCGAACACCGCGATGTGAGCGACTATCGGATCTCCAAGAGCCGCTCCTGCGGCAATGGTGTGATTCTGACGGTAGATTTCGGGAACAACGAAAAACAACGAGAAAAGCTTTGGGTGGCGAGAGACGAGCTGACAATCGGCTATTCGCCCCTGCCCGGGTGCCCGCCGCCGCGCTGACGGCTACGCCTGCGACGTGCGACTAGAATAAATTCAGAAGAGTGGACGGAGTGGAAAATGGGAACGTCAGTAGCAGGCCTGGAAGGCGTGATCGCGGGCGAGTCTGAGATTTGTTACATCGACGGATATCAGGGCATCCTCAGCTATCGCGGCTATAACATTCATACCCTGGCGGAAAACGCCACATTTGAGGAAGTCATCTTCCTCCTTTGGAACGGGTGGCTGCCCAAAGCAGCCGAACTGGAGCAACTCAAGAAAGATCTGGTTGCGACGCGGCAGCTACCCGCCCCGGTGATTGATTTCCTGAAGAGTGTGAGCAAGGGCAGCTCGATGGATGTGCTGCGAACCGCCGTTTCCATGCTCAGCCTCTACGACGACGAGGCGCAGGATATGTCGGCGGAGGCCAACCACCGCAAGGCCGTCCGCCTGATGTCCCGTACCGCCGATATCGTCACCGGTTTCGATCGCCTGCGCAAAGGCGAAGCCATCATCCCGGGCGACCCGAGCCTGGGCTTCTCGGCAAATTTCCTCTATACGCTGACCGGGAAGAAACCCGACGAAATTATGGAGCGCGCGTTCGACGTCGCGATGACGCTGCACGCCGACCACGAACTGAACGCTTCCACGTTCGCTGCGCGCGTTACAGCGGCGACTCTCTCAGACATTTATTCCTCGGTCACCAGCGGCATCGGCGCCCTCAAAGGCCCGCTGCATGGAGGCGCCAATCAGGACGTCATCAAGTGGCTGCTCGATCTCGGCGATGAAGATGCCGCCGTCGAACGCGTGAAGAACACGCTCGCCCGTAAGGTCAAGATCCCAGGCTTTGGCCATCGCGTCTACCGCACCGAAGATCCCCGCGCTACGCACCTTCGCGTCCTTTCCGAAGAACTCGGCAAACGCACCGGCCACGAGAAGCTCTATCGCCTCTCCAAGCGCATGGAAGAGACCGTGAAGGAGATCAAGCACCTCGATCCCAATGTGGACTTCTATTCCGCTTCCACCTACTATTCGCTCGGCATCCCGATCGACCTGTACACCCCGATTTTCGGCGTCAGCCGCATGTCTGGCTGGACTGCCCACGTACTCGAGCAATATCGCAATAATCGCCTGATCCGCCCGCGAGCCGAATATAAGGGTAACCCCGACGGCCAAACGTGGATCCCGATTGAGAAGCGCTAGGAGGCTGTCGATATGGACGAACGCGCATTTTATAGCGAAGCCCCGGCTACCAAGCCGGCTAACCTCAACTGCCCGTTCTGCCATACCCAGGACAGTTACGACCTCCGTTGGATGGTCCGCAAAAAGAAAGACCGCATCCCGCAAGGCGGCGATGAACGCGATCGCGCCAAGTTCGCCAAGGCTCAGAGCTATATGGTGCTTCTGGATGATAAGGTCGCCTGCAAAAACCTGCGATGCCGGAAACGTTTCGACATTTCCGGCGTCAAAACCATGGCGTTCATTTAAGCACCACCTATTGGTTGTGTGATTGATGCGGCCGCGCTACACTCGGAGTAGAGGTCCTTCATGGCTACTCGAGGTAACGGTCACGGCGAAGTGCGCCCGCGAACGGCAGTTCTCACCCGGGGGTTCGACCCCACCTTATCGGTAGGCTCCGCGCGGCCTGCTGTCTTCCGTAGTTCCACGTACGCCTTTGCCAGTCCAGAGGCTGCCGAGCATGCCTTTGCGATTACCACCGGCAAGATCAAACCGGCCGATGGCGAACGCGCCGACCTGATTTACTCGCGCTTCTCCCACCCCAACGCCGAGATCCTGGAAGACCAGATCGTGCCGCTCGAAGCCGGGGCCACCGAGGCAGCCGTCTTTAACTCGGGTATGGCGGCCATTATGACCGCCTTCTTCGCGTTCGCGAAGCCCGATAGCACCATCGTCTATACCACCCCTCTCTACGGCGGCACCACTGGCCTGATCCACTCATTTATGGAGCCTTTCGGCGTGAAGGGAATCGCCGTTCCTTCCGGAAAGACCGAAGACATCGATGCGGCGATCCGCGAGGCGAAGAACTGCTGCATCGTCTACCTGGAGACGCCGGCCAATCCGACCTTGATCATGACGGACATCGAACGGGCAGCGACTACAGCGGCAGCGCATCCGAATCGTCCCGTTGTGATGGTGGACAATACGTTCCTCGGTCCTAGCTTCCAACACCCACTCATTCTCGGCGCCGATATCGTGCTCTATTCGGCGACCAAATATCTTTCCGGCTTCAGCGATATGCTGGGCGGTGTCGCGATTACGAACAGTTCGGACATCATTCGGAAAATCCGCAGCCGTCGCGGCATGTTCGGCAATATTCTGCAGCCCGATGAGTGCTGGATGCTGGATGGGCGTCTCCCCACTGTCGCCCTGCGAATGAATCGTCAGAGCAAGAACGCTCAGCGCATCGCGGAAGCGCTCGTCGGCCACAAGAAACTCAGCCGCGTTATCTATCCCACCCTGTTTACCGACCCCGAACAGAAGCGCATTTACGAGAAGCAGTGTGCCTACCCTGGGGGCCTGTTTTCCATCGAATTCGCGGGTGGCAAGGACGCTGCCTTCGAATTCCTCCGAAATATTCGCATCGCCAAAAATGCCGTCTCCCTGGGTGGAGTGGAATCACTGACCTGCCATCCCAAGAGCACCACGCATTCCGGCATGAGCGCCCAGGAACTCGCAGAATCGGACGTCACCGATGGCCTGGTTCGAGTCTCGGTTGGCATTGAAGACTGGCGCGACCTGCTCGCCGATTTCGAGCAGGCTTTAGCCGCCATCGCCTGAACGGTCATTCCGGGCCGCTTCGAATGCAGCCGGACGTAGGGATTGCGTCCATGCCTCGTTTTCTCTTCTCCGCGCTGCCTCAGCGGCTCTGCGACTCCGCGTCCAATCTCCGAAGCAGCTTTCGACGCTACAATCGTATTTAGTCCACTCCAGAAGGAATCCCCGTGACAGGTCACGACATTCGACAGCGCTTTCTCGACTTCTTTGCCCAACGGAACCACCGCGTGGTCCGCAGCTCTTCTTTGGTGCCCGCCAACGACCCGACCCTGCTCTTCACCAACGCGGGCATGAATCAGTTCAAGGACGTTTTCCTGGGCCTTGAGAAACGCGACTACTCGCGTGCTGCCAGTTCGCAAAAGTGCGTCCGCGCCGGCGGCAAGCACAACGATCTTGAAAATGTCGGTTACACCGCCCGTCACCACACATTCTTCGAGATGCTCGGCAACTTCTCCTTCGGCGACTACTTCAAGGCCGAAGCGATCGAGTACGCCTGGGATCTGATCACCAACGTCTACGGCCTGCCCAAGGACAAGCTCTACGTAACCGTCTTCCGCGAAGACGACGAAGCCGAAGAGCTTTGGCAGAAAGTTGCCGGCGTGCCCAAGAGCCGCATCTTCCGCCTCGACGAAAAGGACAATTTCTGGCAGATGGGTGAGACCGGACCCTGCGGTCCGTGCTCCGAAATCCACTACGATCTCGGTGTTGAAGCCGCTGCGCCTGGACGCGAAAACGAGCAATTCCCCGATGACGGCGGCGGTCGTTTCGTCGAGATCTGGAACCTCGTCTTCATGCAGTTCGACCGCGATTCCAGCGGCAAGCTGACGCCCCTGCCTCGTCCGTCAATCGACACCGGCATGGGCCTCGAGCGTGTCGCGGCGGTGTTGCAGGGAAAGCTCTCGAACTACGACACCGACCTGATTCGACCGATCATCGACTTCACTGCCAATCTCGTCGGCGGGCGTTCCCGCAATGCCGAGGTCGATTCCACACGCTTCGATACGGCGATGCGGATTGCTGCCGATCACGCTCGCGCCACGGCGTTTCTAGTTCACGATGGCGTGCTGCCATCAAATGAGGGGCGCGGCTACGTGCTGCGCAAAATCATGCGCCGTGGCATGCGCAACGTTCGCCTGATCGGCTACGAGGAACCATTCCTCTACAAAGTCACAGGCTTCGTCGCCGATCTGATGCAGGGACCGTATCCGGAAATGCTGGAGAGCATCCAGCGTGTCGCCCGGGTCGTTAAAGACGAAGAGCATCGCTACGCCACCACGTTCCTCGAAGCGGAAAAGCAGTTCAGTTCTGTCGTGAAGTCGCTCTCCGGCGGCCACACCATTCCGGGCGCAGCAGCGTTCAAGCTATACGACACCTTTGGCCTCGCACTGGACGAGCAGGAAGATATGGCCCGCGAGCACGGGCTCTCCATCGACCACCAGGGCTTCGAGCAGGAGATGGACCGCCAGCGCGAACGCGCGCGCGCCAGCTGGAAGGGCGCGGAGAAAGGCGCCACCGTTCCTGCCTACCAGAAGCTTCTGGAACAGGGCCGCACCAGGTTCCTCGGCTATACCGAGCTGCAGGCGGACTCTCGCGTTATCGGTCTCCTGGTAGACAAGCAGCCCGTCGAGCAGGTTCCCGCTGGCGTAAAGGCCGAACTCGTCTTCGACCAGACTCCGTTCTACGCCGAGGCTGGCGGTCAGGTGGGCGATCATGGCGTGCTGTACTCCGCGGCCGCGGAGAAGGTTGCGGACGTGGAGACGGTATTCGCCGGCGTTCCTGGCCTCTCCGTGCACCGCATCCTAACGGCCGCCCCGATCGCTATCGGCGACATTCTGCATGCTGAGGTTGCCGCTCCCTTGCGCGATGCCACGCGGCGCAATCACACCGCAACGCACTTGCTGCACGCTTCCCTTCGCCAGGTGCTCGGGACGCACGTGAAGCAGGCCGGCAGCGTGGTCGAGCCCGGTCGTCTGCGATTCGACTTCACCCATTACGCCGCGATGGACCGCGCCGAACTGGAAGAAGTCGAGCGCCTCATGAACGAGCAGATCCTGCGCAACAGCGGCGTCGAGACTAACGTGATGCCGCTCGACCAGGCCATCTCCACAGGCGCAATGGCTTTGTTTGGCGAAAAGTACGGCGACCAGGTCCGCGTCGTGACGGTACCGGGCTTTAGCCGCGAACTCTGCGGCGGTACTCACGTACACCGCACCGGCGATATCGGCGTCTGCAAGGTGATCTACGAAGGCAGCATCTCCGCTGGCGTCCGCCGTATCGAAGCCATCACGGGCGAAGCGGCGCTGCGTCAGTATCAAGGCACTACCGACACGGTCCGCCGCTTGGCGGAACTCATCAAAACCTCAGAGCCCGACCTCATCGAACAGGTTGAAAAACTGCTAGCCAACGAAAAGGCCCAAACCCGGCAGATGGAGCAGCTGAAGGAAAAGCTCGCCCAGTCCGCCACTGGAGCTTTGGAAACGCAGACGCGCACCATCAAGGATGCTCGCGTACTGGCTGCACGACTGGACGGGATGGATCGCGCGCAGTTGCGATCTTTGGTAGATTCTCTCCGCAACAAGTGGAAGTCTGCCGTTGTGGTGCTGGCCTCTGTCGAGGACGGCGCTGTCTCGCTAGTCGCTGCCGTCACGAAGGACCTTACCGGCAAGGTGCACGCCGGCAAACTCGTCGGTACGCTGGCGCAGGCGGTCGGCGGTAAGGGCGGTGGTCGTCCCGACATGGCCGAAGGCGGTGGCAAGGACGAAGCGGCGCTCGGCCCCGCACTTGCAAGCGTCTATGCCGAGGTGGAAAGCAAACTGTGATCGAAACGTTCGACGCTCTGGTAGTGGGCGCGGGCCCGACCGGCCTCGCCTGCGGCATTGAACTGCAGCAGCGCGGCGTCAAGACCGTGATGGTGGAGAAGGGGTGCGTTGTGAATTCGATTTACAACTACCCCACCAACATGACTTTCTTCACCACGCCGGAGCTTCTCGAAATCGGTAACATTCCGATGACGAGCCTGAACGACAAACCGAACCGCCACGAAGCCCTGAAGTATTACCGGCGCGTTGCCGACCATTACAAACTCGAAGTCCGGCAATACGAGAAAGTGGACCGGATCGACGGCGAGAATAATGCTTTCGAAGTCTTCACGACGGATCGCCTCAACTGCCGGCACACCTATCGAGCCCGCAAAATCGTTTTGGCGACCGGCTACTACGACGTGCCGAATCGCCTAAATGTACCAGGTGAAGATCTCGACAAAGTACTGCATTATTACAAAGAGCCGCATCCGTACTATAACCACGATGTAGTCGTCATCGGCGCGAAGAACTCCGCCGCCATCGCCGCATTGGAGTTGTGGTGGACTGGCGCGCGCGTCACGCTGGTGCACCGCGGTGCCGCGATCTCCGATCGGGTTAAATATTGGATCAAACCAAATATCGAAAATCGGATTAAGAACAACGAGATTCCTGCCTATTTTCACTCCAGTGTTACAGAAATACTGCCCGATTCCATTCGCCTCGAGACTCCCAGCGGTGAGGTTTCGTTGCGTAACGACTTTGTTTTCGCTCTGGTTGGCTATCAGCCCGACTTGGAATTCCTGAACGCTACCGGAATTACCCTGGAAACAGAGACGCAGCGCCCGCGCACCAATCCCGAAACTCTGGAAAGCGAACGCGCTGGAGTTTATTTAGCAGGTGTAATTGTTGCCGGAATGCACACTAATGAGATCTTCATTGAAAACGGACGTTTTCATGGCCAACTGATTGCGCAATCAATAGCTTCCGAACTCTCTTCCTAGTACATTCACCGTAAGTTGACACTTGGTAAATGTCAGTTAATATACAACCACAGTACTTCTGTGCATGTTCTCCCTTGAAACGAATTGAATAGGTTTCGTATCTAATAAGTGAAGGGAGCCCGACAAATGCTTCAGTCACTTTTCAATTCGTTGTTCGGCTGTTCGCATCAACGAACCACCTTCCCCCTCACGCCAGGGCGGAAGAACACAGCATTCAAGGCCCCCAGCGCCACGCGAAACGGAACTTATGTAGTGTGCCTGGATTGCGGCAAGGAATTCGCGTACGACTGGGATGGCATGCAGATTGGCCGTCAGGTAGCCGCGGGTAAAACCGTGCCGGTTTCCGAAACGCAGCCTGTCTTCGCGAAGCACTAACTCACTTAGAACGTTATATCGCCGAGTAAAACGGAGTGTCTTGCACCTGTCGCCGATGGCAGGTTGGATGGGCTTCTGCGCCAAGTCTCATGGGCCAGAATGGCGAACGCAATCGCTTCCTTGGCGTCGGCATTTATTCCGTGCTCGGTCGTAGTCGAAACCGGCTCCAGCCGCGACATAATTCCAGGGTTGTGCACGCCTCCGCCGGCGGCAATTAAGTCCACTGGCTGGGTCGGCACTACAAGAGCGATACCGCGTTCGATTGTTTTCGCCGTGAGCGCGGTTGCCGACGCGATCAAGTCCGGCCATGCGAGTTTTGTCTTCTTCAGGCGGGCAATGAATTCCGATCCATACTGCTCCCGTCCGACGCTCTTCGGCCATTTCCGCCTGTAGTAGGAGTCTGCCAGGAGTTCTTCCAGCAACCCCTGATTGACCCGACCCGCGCGTCCGATCTTCCCGCCCCGATCAAATCGCAGTTTCCCCTTCGAGTATTCCCGCACTAGGGCGTCGATCACCATATTGCCCGGCCCCGTGTCGAACGCGATTACGTCTTCCGGCTTGGCGTTTGGCGGAATCACGGAAATGTTTGCAATGCCGCCGATATTCAATGCGACGCGAGTTCTCTTCGGGTGGCGGAATAGCAGGTAATCGACATACGGCACCAAGGGTGCGCCCTGCCCGCCCGCCGCGACGTCGCGCGCGCGAAAGTTCGATACCACCGGCATGCCCGTTCGTTCCGCGATCACCGCTGCCTCGCCGATCTGTAACGTGTGCTTGCCGCCTTCGTGAAATACCGTCTGCCCGTGGCAGCCGATCAGTTCCACCGCACCGAAGCGCTTCACGGCACGCAGGACAGCGCGCGCGTACAGCTCGCCCAGTTG
>Ga0105240_10008201_pt1 | contig 14972 bp, 9 predicted proteins | sample KBSC54metaG_FD_80426 | JGI IMG/M metagenome (GOLD analysis project Ga0105240, IMG submission 80426) | Corn rhizosphere microbial communities from Kellogg Biological Station, Michigan, USA - KBS C5-4 metaG | ecosystem: Host-associated > Plants > Roots > Rhizosphere > Soil | place: Michigan, USA... | reverse complement strand
GCAAAGATACAAAAAAGATAAAGCAACCGCTCCACGTCCCGGGTCGTATCTACTCTTGACAGACCACGCGTCCGTCGGCCCCGGGAGCCGGGAACCAACGATAAATCATTTCTACAGCCAAGTCCAGATCATGAACACTAGCAAATTTTTACTAGTCAGTCTTTTATTGTCCCTATTAGCAACCAATCAGGCCAGCGCGCAATTGAAGACCAATGCCGATGTTTTGGAAAGAGCCAGTCAGCTCACCGCACAAAAAGAAATAGCCCGGTACACCCAGCTGCAGACCCTTGCCCGCCAAAAAGGCTGGCCCACCTCCCTCAAAGGCAAAAAAGGACGCATCGCCATACTCAGAGATGTTAATGCCCACGGGGTTCCCATTTATATCACGACGTTGGATAACATTATATCCGCCGCCACCATCCGGACAAATCTTCTCTGGCCGGGAGGCAGCACCGGACTTTCCCTCAATGGATCATCCAGTAGCGTCAAAGCAAAGATCGCTATCTGGGACGAGGCCAAACCACTACCTACACATGTTGAGCTCACAGGCCGTGTCACCCAAAAAGACAATGCCTCCACCGTAAGCGACCACTCCACCCATGTCGCAGGCACCATGATCGCCGCGGGAGTGAACCCCCTGGCCAAAGGTATGGCTTACGGCCAGCAGCAGCTGCTCGCCTACGACTGGAACAATGACAATTCGGAAATGCTTGCCGCAGCACCTCAACTGCTCGTATCGAATCACTCCTATGGCGTGGTAGCCGGCTGGAATTACAACAGCGACAACGGCCATTGGGAATTCTATGGCGATCCGGGTGATACCGCCGACTATAAGTTCGGCTATTATGACGAAGACTCACAGATGTGGGACTCCATCGCTTACAACGCCCCCAACTATCTCATCATGAAAGCCGCGGGCAACAACAGGGGTGAAACAGGCCCTGCCGTCGGCCAGGCTTACTACAGATACAACAGCAGCGGCAATATGGTCTATGCTGGTCTCCGCCCCGCCGGCATCAGCAGCAATGACAGCTATGACTGCATCGCCACCAGCGCAGGCGCCAAGAATATACTCACCGTCGGAGCCGTCAACCCTATTCCGGGAGGATATTCCAGCGTCTCCGATGTCGTCATGTCCGACTTTAGCAGCTGGGGACCCACCGATGATGGACGTATCAAGCCCGATGTGGTCGCTGACGGGGTCAATGTCCTCTCCTGTGTCGGTACCTCCAATACAGCCTACGACACCTACAGCGGCACTTCCATGGCCACCCCTTCCGTCACCGGCTCACTGCTGCTGCTCCAGGAATATTACGCCAAACTGCACAGCGGCAGCTTTATGCGCTCCGCTACCCTCAAAGGTCTGGTCATCCACACCGCCGACGAGGCGGGGATAGCCGATGGACCCGATTATACATATGGATGGGGCCTCGTCGATGTGCAAAAAGCAGCCAGCGTCATCACCTCCGATACCTCAGCCCGGAGAGATCAGACCATTTATGAAAAGACACTGACCAACTCCACCGCGGACAGCTATAGCCTCGACGTTGTCGCCTCTGGAAATGGCCCTCTTACAGCCACCCTTTCATGGACAGATCCTCCCGGCCTGGTCAGCACCACCAATCTGCTGAACAACCCCGCCAAAAAGCTGATCAATGACCTGGACATCCGCGTCACCGATGGCACCACTACCTGGTATCCCTATGTGCTGGACCCCTCGAATCCCTGGAATGGCGCCACCACAGGGGATGACGCGATCAACAATGTCGAAAAAATAGTCATAAAGAATGCAGTCCCCGGTCATACCTATACGATAAAGGTCACCCATAAAGGCACCCTGGCCCGTGGCTCCCAGGCTTATTCGCTATTGCTCAGCGGCATCGGCGGATCATCTTATTGCACCTCTGCACCCACAAGCTCCACCGGCACACGCATCGATAAGGTCAGCTTCGGGGACATCCAAAACACCACTGCCACGGGATGTACAACATACAGGGACTATACCAGCCTCAGCACAGGTATCCAGCCCGGCCAGCAAATACCCATCAGTGTTACGCTCAGCAGCTGTGACGCCAGCGCCAACGCCCGCGTCATAAAAGTATTCATCGATTACAACCACGACGGGAGCTTCGGCACGGACGAGCTTGCAGCCGTTAGTGACGTACTCAGCGGCGGCGCCACCACTTGGTCCGGCACCATCACCGCTTCCTCTACCCTGACACCTGGCACTTCAGGGATCATGCGTATCATAGCCCAGGAGACGACCGACACCAGCGCCGTAACGTCCTGCGGCTCCTACACCGCCGGGGAAACAGAAGACTATACCGTGAAATTCCTTGCGCCCGTCAACAACACCGGCGTCACCGTCATCGTCGCACCTGCAGGCGCCGTCTGTTCAGCCGACACTCAGCTCGTCACCGTGACGGTCAAGAACTTTGGATCGGCAGACCAAAGCCAGGTAGGCATTACCACCGTCATCAGTACAGATGGCAACACCGTCGCCAGCCTCAATGCCGTCTACCCCGGGACCATCCCCGCCGCCGGCAGCGTCACCTATACCTATCAGTCAGGTTTTGCTATGATCGCCGGCAAGACCTATACGATCACAAGCTATACCACCCTGACCACCGATCAGCTACACAGCGACGACACCACCACCGCCTCCGTCAGTGTCAATGCCGCCGTAACCACCACCGGACAGGCAGAGATCTGCGGCACCGATAAGACCTTCCTCAAAGCCAGCGCCGGCACGGGCGACATAGCTTTCTGGTACGACAACGCCAGCGCTACCACACCGATCGCCACTGGCGCAGATACATCCACCACTATTATCCCCTCCGATAAGACCTATTATCTGCAGCTCAACGGTTCCGGCAAGGTAGGACCATCGACCAAAGAGGCATATGCCAGCGGCGGCTATAATGTCTTTAACGGCAATTTTGTGAATTTCACCAATTACGTGCCCGTCACCATCGAGAACGCCCGTCTTTATATCGGCTATCCCGGGAAGATCACATTTATCGTGGCCGATATCACCAACCTGGATACGGCCACCGGCAGCTACTCCTATACCGCCATTTCTTCCACGACCATCGACGCCTATGCAACGAATCCCAATCCGCAAGCCGGCAGCGTCACCGGCAACCCATCGTCCGACACGGGCGCCATCTTCCACCTCGGCCTGTCCGTACCCACCGCAGGCAACCACAGCATCATCGTCGTCAGCGACGGCAACGCCTCTATCTTTAGGAACAACAGTATCACCTCCCAACCCTATCCTTTTACCCTGCCCGGCATATTCTCCATTACAGGTAACAGCGCCCTTTCCACCTCCAATTCCAGCCTGTTCCAGCAGTATTATTACTTTTTCTATGACATGCGGGTCAATACCGCCAACTGCCCCACCGCCCGGACAGCCATCACAGCATCGACAGCTGCCGCACCCGTGATTACGATCTACGGAGATGTACTGACCAGCACACAGGCTGCAAAATATCAATGGTACATAAACGACTCCCTGATGCAAGGTCATACCTCGCAGACAGACACCGTCAACGTCACAGGGGTCTATACCGTTGTCGCCACAGATGCATTCGGGTGCGCGCAGACCTCCAATGCCATCAGCTATAATGCCGGCAAAGGCGCCATTTACCTGTCCACCCATCCGAACCCCAGCAAGGGATTATTCTATGTAAATTTCATTACCGGCAAGGCGGGCAAAGTCGACCTCTTCCTTTACAATGTATTGGGCCAAGAGGTATTTCATCAGTACCTGGGCAGTACGGCGGGCGTATACAGCGACATGGTTAATGCTCCGACCCTGGCGGCAGGCATCTACATGCTGAAGATCCAGGTGGGGAAAGACGCGTACACCGACAAAATACTTATTGTGAGATGAGTGACCCCGTGAACCATACGAGATCCACGGTTTCAGCGGTTCCTAATAGACAGGCGGCCGGCTCCCTTCAATGTGGCATTCAACTTGCGTTATTTTTCCTTTCACTACCTCCGCTGGTGCGAGATTGTTATCGACATCCCGCCGGGAGGCAAAATACCATTCACCCGACCTGGTAAAAAGGGAGTAACGGCCTTCCGGTAGACATATACAGAAATGCCCTGTACTGTCAGTATCTGCTACCGTGACCAGCCGGGTGCGCACCGATGAGTAATAAGAAGAGGAGCCTCTCCGTACCACCTGTGATATGTTTGTAAGGTCAAAGACAAAGACCTTTGTCTTAACGCCTTTCGAAGGTCCTCTCTTAATCCCCGGTACAGGCATCTGGTTACCCGACACCACCCGTACCACACCCTCAATACCCTGAGCTCCCGGGCAGGTCGTATCACCTCCGCCACGGCAGACCGTAGAACCTCGGCTACAAAAAGGGCCTGCAAGCAGGCATATAAGTCCCGGAGCCGCAGAAAGCGGCTCGTCCGAAGGACAGACATTAGCGGTTTGCGGCAATTGGGCTATTTTTTGCTGGAGACCAAATGCCGCACATATTAACATGAATTTCAACACCTCAGATACTAAAAATGGTTCTGAGTAAGTTAGGATATTATAGCCTTAAAAGCCAATAAAAACACTAATTTTAACCTCGATTTTAAACAATCCCTTATGACTAAATGTAGGGCCGCCTCCTTAATCCTGGTATCCATACTCCTCCTTTCCTCCCGTTTTGCAAATGCCCAGGTGATCACCGACAAGGCCGTCCTGCAACGAGCCAGCCAGCTAAAAGCGGCCCAGGAGGCCGACATGCACCGCATCGTACTTTCGCTCGCCGCCAAAAAGGGATGGCCTCTGACCATCAAGAGTAAGAACGGCCGCCTGGCCTATCTCCGCAGCGTCAGTTCAACAGGGCAACCCATCTATATCACAACCACCGACAATATTATTTCCGCCGCCACCATCCAGACCAATACCTTATGGGCAGGAGGCAGCACCGGACTCAACCTTAGCGGCTCCAGCAGCAATATGGCCGGCAGGCTGGCCGTCTGGGACGAGGGCAGAGTGCGGACCACGCACGTAGAGCTCACCGGCAGGACTACCCAGATCGACGGCGCTTCCGACCTCAGCGACCACTCCACCCATGTGGCCGGTACCCTGATCGCAGCAGGCGTCAACCCCGTAGCAAAAGGCATGTCCTATGGCGCCCAGCTGAAGGCATATGACTTTAACAACGACGAGTCCGAGATGTACAGCGCCGCCCAGAACGGACTGCTCGTCTCCAACCACTCCTATGCCGTCATCGCCGGCTGGTACTACAACAGCAGCCAGAGCCGGTGGGAATTCTGGGGCCGGTCAGGCGATACAGCCGACTATAAGTTCGGGTATTATGATGACGATGCCCGCGTCTGGGACTCCATAGCCTACTATGCCCCCAACTATTTGATAGCCAAGGCTGGCGGTAACAACAGATCCGAGAATGGACCCGCTGTAGGCCAGACCTACTGGCGATACAATTCCAATAATGTGATGTCCAATGCCGGCAACAGACCCGCAGGTATCAGCAGCAACAATGGCTATGGCATCATCGCCACCTATGGCAACTCCAAAAATATCCTTACCATCGGCGCCATCGGACCCATACCCGCCGGCTATTCGCAACCTTCCGATGCCGTGATGACCGACTTCAGCAGCTGGGGCCCCACGGGTGACGGACGTATCAAACCCGACCTCGTCGCGGATGGGTTGAATGTGCTTTCCACCATCAGCACAGCCGACAATGCCTATGACGTCTTCAGCGGTACCTCCATGTCAACCCCGGCATCGGCCGGCTCCGCCTTCCTGCTGCAGGAATATTATTCCAGATTGCACGCGGGCGCTTTTATGCGTTCCGCTACCCTGAAAGGGATCCTTATCCACACCGCCGACGAGGCAGGGACTAATGCCGGACCCGATTACCAGTTTGGCTGGGGAGTGATCAATATGCAAAGGGCAGCCTCCGTGATCACCTCCGACACTTCCGCCAAAAGGGATCAGCAGATACGGGAGAACCAGCTTGTCAACTCGACCCATGACGCCGACAGCGTCAACATCGTCGCCTCCGGCACGACACCCGTCAGCGCCACCATCTGCTGGACAGATCCCCCCGCTACCCCCGTCTCGGAGATAGTCGTCAACACCACCGCCAACTTCCACGATACCAACATCAAGCTCATCAATGACCTTGACCTTCGCATCATCGATCTGACCACCGGTGCCACGTATCAGCCGTGGATACTCGCTCCGGCGAACCCTTCCGCCGCCGCTACCAGGGGCGACAATATCCGGGACAATGTGGAGAAAGTACAGATCGACAGCCTCATCCCCGGCAGGACCTATAAGGTAAGGGTCTCTCATAAAGGAAATCTCTTTCAGGGCACACCCACCGGCTCGCAGGCTTATTCCCTCCTCATTAGCGGAGGCGGTGGTACCAGCTATTGCACCTCCGGAGGCTCCAGCCTGGGCACCTCCATCAGCAATGTGACCCTCACCAATCTGAATAATTCCACCACCGGATGTAATACCTATATCGACTACACTGACAAGGCCGCCGCAAGACTGCCCATCGGACAGAGCTCCACCATCAACGTAAGCTATTTGACATGCGGCAGCAGCTCCACCGCCAACATCGCCGTATACATCGACTTCAATAATGACGGTACCTTTAGCGGCAGCGAGCTGGTGGCGCAAAACGGATCCCTTCTCAACAGCAGCACCACCGCCGCCAACTTCACAGGCGCCGTCGCCGTACCCGCCACCGTCAAGGTTGGCACCTATACACGTATGCGCATCGTAGTTCAGGATGCCGCCTCCGTAGCCATCCCCGCCGCATGCGGCGCTTATACCAGCGGCGAGACACAAGATTATCGCGTGGTGTTCACCGCACCTTCCACCGACGTAGGCGTCACCGCACTCGTAGCGCCCATGCCTTCCAGCTGCGCCGACGATTCGCAGATAGTCAGCATTCGTATCCGCAACTACGGAACGACCAATCTGAGCAGCGTGCCCGTAACCACCGTCGTCAAGGATGCCGGCAACAACACCATAGCCACCCTCACCGCCACTTGCAAGGATACCATCCCCGCAAAAAGTGATGTTGTCTTTACTTACAACACCACCTTCCCAACCGTAGCCGGAGGCGCTTATACATTTATCAGCCAGACATCGCTCGGCAGCGATCCGAATACAGGCAATGATCAGAACACAACCACCGTCGCCATCAGCAGCGGCGCTGGCACTACCAACGGCACCGCCACCATTTGTGGCGCCAACAGCAGCACCGTGCAGCTCAGGTCTAACGCCAGCGGTATCGATCAGGCTTTATGGTATACCAGCCCCACCGCCACAACCCCCGTCGCCGCAGGCAACAATACCAGCACCACCGTCATCCCGTCCAATAGCACCTATTATGTAGGACTCAACGATCTGAAGGCGACGCTTGGTCCACCAAATAAAATAGCTGCCTACTCCGGTGGAGCAGGATCTTATTTCAGGCTGGGAGGCAATTATATCAGCATCACCACCGGAGTCCCGCTGACCATCAGCAGCGCCAGAATGTATATCGCACACAATGGACAGATCAAGCTGACGCTGGCCACACTCGCCGCCGTCACCAGCACAGGATTTACCTATACCCCCCTGTACAACACATCCATCGACGTATATGCGACGAAGCCCGTGCCCGACACCGCTCACCAGATCAATGTCTCGGCGGGCGATAACACCGATGTGGGCGGACTCTTCAATCTGAATATACCCGTGCCTACCCCCGGTGACTATATCATCATCATGGATTGTTCCGACAGTACCAGTGCCTTTATCAATGTCGGTAGTGCAGGCTCCGTGCCCTATCCCATTAGTATACCCGGAGTGATATCCGTCAACAGCAACAACCTCAGCGATGGCACGTCCGATACCGCTACGTATAGAAGATTCTGGTTCCCGTTCTATGACATCAATGTCCAGCTGACAGGTTGTCCGGGGACAGGTCGCACAGCCGTGGTGGCCGGTACCGAGCCCGCGCCCGTGATCACGCTCAACGGCAATGTGTTCACCAGCAGCTTTGACGACGGCAATCAGTGGTACCGCGGCGACACTATTTTAACAGGCTCCACCGGCAAGACGGATACCGCCATTTATTCGGGCAACTACAGGACCATCGTCAATGATGCCGTCACCGGATGCGCCCTGCCTTCCAATTCGATCCTCTTCCTGTCCACAGGGACCAACGATGTGAATGGATCGCCCATTGGATTAAAGATCTCTCCCAATCCGAGCAACGGCGTCTTCCAGCTGCAGTTTAATATGACGACCGCAGACAACACCAGCATCCTCCTGTTGAATACCCTGGGACAGAAGGTATATCAAAAAGATTATCCCAATTTCGTAGGGGCCTTTAACAACACCGTCGATGCAGGCTACCTGGCCAATGGGATGTATGTGCTGAAGATCATACACGGCAATACCACCTATGTAAACAAGGTCCTGGTGAAAAAATAAATTGCGCTGACAAAAAAAATTATATATTAGTAGTAACGATTGCCTGCTGAACGATGCGGACGAACCGCCGAAGGGCGGTTCGTCACATTTAAAAAATCTATCGCATGCCTCAACCTTGGCAGACTGGCACAGTTACCCGCATCGAGAATGAAACAGCGCAGACCAGACGTTTCTGGATCCAGATCCCATCCATGACATCTTTTGATTTCAAACCCGGGCAGTTCGTCACCCTGGACCTGCCCATACACGAAAAAATTAATAAGCGCATACGCAGCTATTCAATTGCATCCTGGCCCGATGGCACCAATACCATCGAGCTGGTGATCGTCCTGCTGGAGGATGGAGCAGGCACCAACTATTTATTCAAAGAGGTGAAAGTAGGCAGCGAGCTGATCCTTCGCGGGCCGCAGGGAATATTCACTCTGCCCGAGCCCATTGAAAAGGACCTGTATTTTATTTGCACCGGCACTGGAATAGCGCCTTTCCGCAGCATGGCGCATCACATCCTTAACAACAATATACCCCATAAAAATATTTACCTCATATTCGGATGCCGTCATTTCAGCGATTGCCTTTATGGCTCCGAGCTAAAGGCCCTTGCAGAGCAGATATCCAGCTTTCATTATATACCTACCTTTTCGAGAGAGGTCTCGAATGATCATCTGATCCGCACCGGATATGTCCATGGCGTGTACGAAGAGATATGCCGGCGGCACCAGGAAAATACAGGGGCGCTACAGGAAGCCTCCTTCTTTTTATGCGGGTGGAAGAATATGATCGACGAGGCCAAACAGCGTATCCAGGCCTTGGGGTATGACCGTAAATCCATTCACCAGGAACTATACGGGTAGGCCCTGGTCAATGCTGCCTCTCTTCGGGACGCCGCCCGAATGTTACTTTGTAGCCTTCTCTTTATTGGAGTTGTTGTCCTTCCCGCCGAGCTTCATGGGGATGACAGGGATAGATTGCTGTTGCAGCTGATTCTCCAGCTGTATGTATGATTTTTGCAAGTCGAGGATCTCAGCATGGCTGCTCATCATCTCTTTTTCCAGCTCTTCTACCTTGGCACGGCTATTGGCCAGCTTAATTTTGCCGATAATAAAACCTATTAGCCCCCCACTGATCGCTGCTACAAATAGGATTACAGGATTAACTATAAAATCAAGTGTAAAAGACATCTTAAAAAAATTTAAGGTTCTAGAGAACGAAGGGATAGGCTGTTCAAGGGGGATTCTGCGCAGGATTTTCAGGGGATATGGACATGCACGACCATCGTGCCATCCGATTCAAATATACTGCTAAATTAACACAAACGCAATAATTACATAAACATGGGATAACCAGAAATTATCCTCTATTTATCCACCGATCAGCCTGTTAACAATTGCAGGGATCTCAGCTATGGGTACCCGTTCCTGTTGCATGCTGTCCCGATGACGCAGGGTCACCGTTCTGTCTTCTTTGGTCTGGTGGTCGATAGTGACACAGAAAGGGGTTCCGATGGCGTCCATACGACGATAGCGTTTGCCAATGGTGTCTTTTTCCTCATAAAAACACCGGAATTGAGACTTACAGGTATCCATGATCTCCCGGCCTATCTCCGGAAGGCCGTCCTTTTTGGTCAGAGGAAGGACCGCCAGTTTGATGGGGGCCAGTTTAGGAGGGAATTTCAAGACCACCCGGCTATCCTGTTTTTCAGGGGTGCTGAGGTCTTCTTCCACATAGGCCTCGCTGAGCACCATCAGACAGGTACGGTCCAGCCCGATGGAGGTCTCGATCACGTAGGGGATATAGTTCTGGTTGATCTCGGGGTCGAAATATTGTATTTTTTTCTTGCTGTATTCCTGGTGATTTTTCAGGTCGAAGTCCGTCCGGGAATGGATGCCCTCCACCTCTTTAAATCCGATGGGAAAGTTGTATTCGATGTCACAGGCGGCATCCGCATAGTGCGCCAGCTTGACGTGGTCATGGAATCGGTATCTTTCCCTTGGTATGCCGAGACTCAGGTGCCATTTCATCCGCTCTTCTTTCCAGAACTCATACCACTCCTTTTGTGTGCCAGGACGGATAAAGAACTGCATTTCCATCTGCTCGAACTCTCGCATCCGGAAAATGAACTGGCGGGCGACGATCTCATTCCGGAAGGCCTTTCCTATCTGGGCGATCCCAAAGGGTATCTTCATCCGGCCGGTCTTCTGTACGTTGAGGAAATTGACAAATATACCCTGAGCGGTCTCGGGGCGAAGATAGATCTCGCTGGCTTCTTCGGACACGCTACCCAATTGGGTGGAGAACATAAGGTTGAATTGACGTACGTCCGTCCAATTGCTCGTGTCGCTGACACTGCATTTTATTTTCTGGTCTTCGATCAATTTCTTGAGTCCATCAAAATCGCTGGCAGCTAACAGTTTATCCATTGCCACCTGCAGATTTTCCGCCCCTTCCCTGTCGCCCTTTTTTTCCAGCTCTTCGATACGGCCCTCGATGAGGTGGTCGACCCGGTAGCGTTTTTTGCTGTCCTTATTGTCGATCATCGGGTCGCTGAAATTGTCCACGTGGCCACTGGCTTTCCAGGTGGTGGGGTGCATGAAGATGGCGGCGTCGATGCCTACGATGTTCTCGTGCAGCTGGGTCATGCTCTTCCACCAAAGGTCTTTGATGTTCTTTTTCAGCTCGCTGCCATATTGGCCGTAGTCATACACTGCACTAAGCCCGTCATAGATCTCACTGCTTTGGAAGATAAAGCCGTATTCCTTACAGTGCGAGATGATAGCCTGGAATTTGTTCGAGTCGTTTGCCATAGGCGGCAAAGATAAAGTCAATTCTTCAGATATTTCACCAACATCGCCCCCAGTTTATCATATCCATCCTCGTTGGGATGCAGTCCATCCGAGAACAGCTTCTCATCTATCTTCCCATCCGGCCGCAACAGCACTACTCCCGGATCGATGAACTTCACCTCGATGACCTTCCCCATGGCAGCCAGCCCCGCATTCAATCCCGCCACCCGCTGTTCCATATTTCTCCGGGGATATATTCCCGACAACAATATCTCCGCCGACAGCTGATGTTGTCGTATGGCGCCTATCAGGTATTTTATCCCTTCAATGATCTCTTCATCCGTATTGAGACCGAGATTATTTGTCCCGATGGTTATTAATATTTTTTTCCCCCTGTACCCATCGAACTCCCCATGATACACCCGCCACAGCACATTCTCGACCCTGTCCCATCCGAATCCCAGATTTACTATGTTCAAGGGCTTAAAATATTTATTCCAGGTTAATGGGCCTCTATTGGGGCCTTCCGGCAGACCTCCCCAAAAATGGGTGATGGAGTTACCGACGACTACAACGTCCGGCTGTTTTTCCTGCACCGTTTTTAAGACAGCCTCATGCCTTGTCATAAAATCATAAGTGCGCCAATCCCTTCGCTGGCGTATGGGCATGGTAGTAACAATAGGCCCTTTTTCTTCATGGATGATATTCCGGATGATATCTTCATAAGCATCCGCATATTTCATCATTCCTATGTCATTGGGATGTGTACCGTCCACCGTACTCTCCCCGTCGAAACCGATAGCCTTGTCTGTCAAGAGGAAGATATTGGCGACCCCATTCTTTTTCATTTCGTCGTAGGTCGTAGAAAGCACATCACTCGCCGCCTTATATTTCTTCACCAGTCCCGTATCGATGCCCGAGCCCGTCAGACCGCAGCAATGCTCGACAAGAAGTATGGGCGTGGCCGGATGTTTGGACTGAAGCCCCTTCACCGCCGCAAGTATACGCCCCCTCACCTCATCCCGGGGAAATTTATCCTGGTCCACGAGATTGGGGATGCAGTCCAACACGAATAATTTCGCATCCTGTTCGTTCATCAGGTCGATTAGGGGTGGTTCCAATTGCCCGTTACCGGAAAAACCAAGATTGATGACAGGCCTGTCGAGCTTTCTGCCCAGGATATTTGTCCATGCCAGGCCCGGACGCGTGGCACAGGCGCCTTGCAGGATAGAAGTACCGTACAACACCACAGGCTGCTCCTTGCTCACCGGGAATACGGTAAAGGTGGCGTCCGGGGGAACCCCTATGTTCATCCAGCTAACAGTATTGTACAGCGGTAGGTATAATCTGAATTCCTCCTCTTTGGCGGACAACGATAAGTTGTCAAACCTGTATTCGATAGTATCTCCGAAATGATAAATCCCGCGCGCCCATTGCCATGCGCCATTCACATCCCGCGCATATAGATCAACCCCGCTGACGCCCGTAGACGGCATATGCGGCATGGCCAGACCGCCTTTGACCTTATAACGCACCACCACAGAAGTTGCGCTGGTCTTAAAGTTGATGTATTCACCCGCGCTGTTCCGGCCCAGGTTCCACACGTCAGGTCTCACCAGTTTTTCTGCCCGTGCAGGCAGACGGCCATATACATTGGTTGAATCGCTCACCCGGGAATTCTCCCAGCCGCGACCCTCGATAACAGCAAAAGTGGATGATGAAGGATCATACCATTGTAGAGAAGGGGTTTGTGCGAGCAGGCTAGGGCCAAGGACGATGCAGACAATCAGAGAGAGGGCGAATCTTTTCATCCTGTAAATTAGGTAATTTATCTTCTCACTGCGGCATAGGCCGGTCGTTAAGTTCTATCTCAATTTTTCATTCCCCTTATGCCGCTCCCCATCCCGGATGTTCTTCTTCTCAAAATTCTTTTCCAGCGCAGCCGTCAGGTCCACGCCCGTTTGATTGGCGATACAGATCAGCACCCACAACACATCCGCAAGTTCGTCCGCCAGTTCTTTCCCTTTATCCGACTCTTTAAAGGACTGGTCCCCATACAGACGGCTCATCAACCGCGCTACCTCCCCCACCTCCTCCGTCAGGATCGCCATATTCGTCAATTCACTAAAATAGCGTACACCCGTAGTAGTGATCCATTTGTCCACTAGTTCCTGCACATCCCGGATAGTCATTGATTGTTCCGCCATAGGTCGATGTTGAATTTATTCCCATCGGAAGGTAGCTTATTTCACGAAGATATCCCCCACCAGGTAGGTATGTGCCTGCCCGCCGATAAATACCCTGTCCCCTGCCAGCGTGCAATCCAGCCACCCCTTTCGCCGCGACAGTTGGATAGCGGAGAGCTTATTCCTCCCAAGCCGCCCCGCCCAGAAAGGTATCATCATCGTATGGGCCGACCCCGTAACAGGGTCCTCATCGATGCCCGACTGCGGAAAAAAGCAACGCGAGACAAAATCCACGTCCCTGCCCGGCGCGGTTACCACTACCCCCCGCGCCTGTGCGCCCGCCAGTATAGTAAAGTTCGGACTCAGCTCCTCCACCTGTTCCTGACTGTCCAGCACCACCATAAAATCATGACGCCCCCGGTATAATTCCCGCTGCGCGATCCCCAACCCTTCAAATATCGCCTTGTGATCCGCTGGACGCACACTCGCCGCCACTCCCGTCCCCGTTCCCGCCAACTCAGGCATGTTCGCAGGAAAGTCCAGCTCCAGAGCGCCCACCTGGCTCGCCAGGTCTTTCGTCCCGTCAGCATCCCTCGTCCCGCCCGTCGCCTTCGACACTTTCAGGTCCCCGCTATACAGGCTTCGGAACACCACCACATCCCCCTGGAAACCCAGATGCTGAAACACCACCTGCCCCGACGCCAATGTCGCATGACCGCAAAGCTCCACCTCCACGGTGGGAGTGAACCACCGGATGGTATAGTCATAGTCTCCACCCGAAGCGCTCGCCCCCCGGTCAGCCAAGTCCCCCGCATCGGCCGAATCACCCGGACCCGCCAAGTCCCCCGGGCCAGACCGAGGCACAATAAATGCCGTCTCCGCCAAATTGTTCTCCATAGCAATATTCTGCATTGTCCCATCCGGCAACCACTCCGTCAACGGGACAACAGCCGCCGGATTGCCCTGGAAAAGGGCTGCGGCAAAAGCGTCTACCTGATATATTTTCATTTGAAAAAAGTTTTGGTCGGCACCGCCAAGGTAGGAAATCCCATCACATGGATTATATATCAGTTCATCCCTATGGGACAGTATCAGAAGATCCCCGAGCTATTGGAAAGGTGTATCTTAAGAGCCTATAGCCGAACCCGGTCATTCAATTATTTGACCAGATAGGTTGTTTTTGCCTCCTGGTAAATTGGTTTATTTTTTGTCAGATTTTGGTACTCAGAGTACCAAAATCCGCTTTTTTTTAAACCAAAAAATATCCTGCTAAAAACACATCATCCCCGGAAGGGTCCGAAACCTACTCCCTCCCCTTCGTATCCACCCATATCGTCACCGGCCCATCATTCAACAACTCCACCTTCATATCAGCCCCAAACTCACCCGTGCCGATATTCTGCCCCAGATCCACCTCCAGCCGCGCAATCAGATCATTATATAAAGGAACAGCCACCTCCGGCTTGCTCGCCCGTATATACGAAGGCCGGTTGCCCTTTTTCGTAGCCGCATGCAGCGTGAACT
>Ga0105240_10008200_pt1 | contig 14972 bp, 13 predicted proteins | sample KBSC54metaG_FD_80426 | JGI IMG/M metagenome (GOLD analysis project Ga0105240, IMG submission 80426) | Corn rhizosphere microbial communities from Kellogg Biological Station, Michigan, USA - KBS C5-4 metaG | ecosystem: Host-associated > Plants > Roots > Rhizosphere > Soil | place: Michigan, USA... | reverse complement strand
GCGCCATCGCGACCGGTGGCTGTCGTCCGCGGTCGACGCAGTCTCGGGCGCCGATCTCGTCTTCCTGGACCCCGACACTGGATTCGCGCCGGACTCGGCCTTCCGCGCCGCGACGGGCTCGCAGAGATACGTGTTTGCAGAAGAGGTGGCGCAATTCATCGGACGCGGCCAAAGTGTAGTCGTCCACCACCATCAGGCGCGCAACGAAAACCTCGAGCTCCAACTCCAGCGCTGCTTTTCGATGCTGCGCGCCCGCGGTGCCCAACATTATTGGGCCGTGACCTTTCACCGGCAGCCCGTTCACACGTTCTATATCGTCAGCTCACCCCAGCACGTCGAGCGGCTCGAATTGCGATCTCGTGAGCTGATGACCACGCCGTGGGGCACGCAGGGCCATTTTCAATTGCGAATGCCGGCCAGCGAATGGAGCAAGATCGAGGAGACTCAGGCGGCCATCCAGTCCAAAAAGGAACTCATGCGCCAACGCCGCAAGGCCCGCTCCGGCCCGGCAAAAACGTAGGCACGCTTCCTTTGTGTGGTCGTCGAGGTATCGCAGACCTCGCGGCTTTACCGCCGGATCCACGCGTCCCGCCCGCCGGGCCGGCAGGTAAGCGGCAACCGTCGCCAGCGCCAGAATCGCGACTCCCGCCAGGCTGAGCGTCCACGCATCGTTGGCGCTCACCTCGAACAGGAGCGGCGCGATCACACGCCGTCCGGCCCATGCCGCCAGAATTCCCGCCATCACGCCTGCCACCGCCAATCCGAGAGCCTGCCGCACCACCAACCCCGTGACGTCGTACAGCCGGGCTCCCATCGCGATGCGGATTCCAATTTCGCGCGTCCGCTGCCGGGTCGAGTAGGCAATCAGAGAGTACAGGCCCGTACCCGCCAGCAGCATTCCCGCCAGCGCGAACGCCACCAGCATGCGCAGGCTGAATCGCTGGCGCCCGAGCGCCCTTTCCATGTACTGGTCCATCGTGGATTCCGCCACCGCAACATCCCCGTCCACCGCCGCGACTTCGTGGCGCAAATGGACGCCGGTCAAAGCCTTCGTGCGCACCGTCCAGAAGAAATTGCCGGCCAGGAAGCGCGCCAATCCAGGCTGAACCTGCCAGACCGGTACAAACACGCTGGGAGTGACCGGATCGTCCAGCGCCGATTCCCGCATGCTCCCCGATACGCCCACCACTTCCACATCGCGCGGCGCCCCGGAGGCGTCCTCCAACAGGATGTGCGTCCCTACCGGGTCGCGACCCTTCCAGTAGATCTTCGCCAGCGCTTCGGAAACAATCGACACGGCGGTGCTCTTCTGGTTGTCGGCATCGGTGAATTCGCGGCCGCGCACAATCGGCACGCCCATCGCGTGCAAGAACGTCGCATCGACCATCCGATATTGTGCGTTAGGTTTTTCCTTTGCCGTGGCCGGCGGCAGACCCACGATCGTGAAGTCGCTGCTTGCGAATCGCCCGCCACTTGAACCCCGCGACTCTAAAGGCGCTCCCGCTCGGCCGTCGCGGCTACCATCGGAAATGGTGCGCCCTCACCATGAAGACCCGCCGCCCGCCTGCCCATCTCGAATGTTTCGTCGACCTCCTCGCCGAGAAGGGCGTGCTCCTGTGAGATTTCGTAGGGTAGGCGCTTTCGCCTGCCCGCTTGCTCTTCCTGGGCGTTTCCTCTGCGTTTTCGGCGTCTGGCGGTGAATATCCCCGCGCCCCGTATTATGCTGAATGCGTCATGCGCTTCCGAAGAATAAACCAGGCCTTGTTGCTTGTGGGCGGTGTCGCCTTAGGCCTCGTGGCCCAACAGGTACACCGCGACGGGTACAAAGACACACCAATCCTGCGGAATCAGAAATGGCACGTCCACGATCCCGACCGGCCGTATCCGCCCGAAGTGACTCCAGGCGCCACCGTCGGAGCCGCTCCCAGCGACGCCGTCGTCCTCTTCGACGGCAAGGATCTCTCCAAGTGGCAGCAGCGCGGACGCGGCGCCGACCGCGGCAAGATGATCGACGCAAAGTGGAAAGTTCAGGACGGGTACATGGAGATCGTCCACGGCACGGGCGACCTCGTCAGCCGCGACAAATTCGGCGACTGCCAGTTGCATGTCGAATGGCAGGAGCCCGCCGGCATCGAGGGCGAAAGCCAGGAGCGTGGCAACAGCGGCGTGTACCTCATGAGCCGCTACGAGATTCAGGTGCTCGACAACTACCACGCGGCCACCTACGCGGACGGCATGGCCGGCGCGATCTACGGACAATGGCCGCCGCTGGTGAACCCCTCGCGCAAACCCGGCGAGTGGCAGAGTTACGACGTGGTATTCGAGGGTCCCCGCTTCGACGGCGACACGGTCGCGCGCCCGGCCTACGAGACGCTCTTCTTCAATGGCGTCCTCGTGCAGAATCATCAGGCGCTCAACGGCCCCACGGAATACAAAGTCTCCTTGCCGTACAAAAAGCACGACCCCGAAGAATCCCTGGTCCTGCAGGATCATGCCTCTTCGCGGCCCGTGAAATACCGCAATATCTGGATCCGGAGGTTGACCCAATAATGCTCGCCGCTACAGTTGCACTGACGCTCCTGATGCCGATGCCCCGCCTTGCTACGCCTGCGGATGGCAAACTGCCGATCACCGGAGACTTCACCGTCGCGGCCACAGGAGTTTCCGACGAGCGCATGCAGGCCGCGATGGACCGCCTGGTCTCGCGCATCTCCCGGCAGACCGGGATCTGGATCCTGGCGCCGAAAGCTGCCGACCCCGCACGCGCCACGCTGCGGATCGAGTGCGCCGCAGCGGGCTCCGAATACCCGAAACTCGGCGAGGACGAATCCTACACGCTCGACGTGACGCCGCAGTCCGCCATAGTCAAAGCCGCGACCGTCGATGGCGCTATGCACGGCATGGCGACCTTCGAGCAATTAATCAACGCCGGTCCCGACGGTTTTTCCGCGGCAGCCATTCACATTGACGACCGGCCGCGATTCCCGTGGCGCGGCCTGATGATGGACTCGTCGCGCCACTGGATGCCCGTCGACGTCGTCAAGCGCAATCTTGAGGCTATGGCAGCCGTGAAGCTGAACGTCTTCCACTGGCATCTCTCCGACGATCAGGGCTTTCGCGTGGAGAGCAAGCTCTACCCCAAGCTGCAGCAGTCGGGCTCGGACGGCCTGTTCTACACGCAGGAGCAGATCCGCGAAGTCGTGAACTACGCACGCGATCGGGGCATCCGCGTCGTGCCCGAGTTCGACATCCCCGGCCACACCACGGCATGGCTGGTGGGCTATCCCGAAATCGCGACCACGCCCGGTCCGTACGAGATCGGCCGCCATTTCGGCATCTTCGATCCGGTGATGGACCCGACCAAGGAAGCGACCTACGCGTTTCTCGAAGGCTTCCTCGGCGAGATGACGCACCTCTTTCCCGACCAGTATTTCCATATCGGCGGCGATGAGGTGAACGGCAAGGAGTGGACCCAATCGGCGGCCGTGAAGGCCTTCGAGAAGGCGCACAACCTCGCCAACAACGACGCGCTCCAGGCATATTTCAACCAGCGCGTTTTGAAGATCCTGCAGGCCAACGGCAAAACCATGATCGGCTGGGATGAGATTCTCCATCCCGACCTGCCCAAGGCCTCGGTGATCCAAAGTTGGCGCGGTGCCAAGGGACTCGCAGAAGCGACCAGCAAGGGCTACCAGGGCATCCTGTCGTGGGGCTATTATCTGGACCACCTCCGTCCCGCGGCGTACCACTACGGCATCGACCCTCTGGCCGGCGAATCGGCGGACCAGGCGTCGCGCGTACTCGGCGGCGAGGCTTGCATGTGGGCCGAACTCGTGAGCGCGGAGACCGTCGATTCGCGCATCTGGCCGAGGGCCGCCGCGATCGCGGAGCGCTTCTGGTCGCCGGCCGAAGTGAAGGACGTCGATTCGATGTACGACCGCATGTCGGCGGTCAGCCGTCAACTCGAGTGGACCGGCGTCCAGCACCACGCCGATTACGCACCCATGCTGGACCGCATGGCGGGCGAACAACCGGCCCCCGCGCTGAGGGTGCTGGCCGATGCTTCGGAGGCGTTGGGATTGGGCCCGAGGCGAGGCGGCAGGTATACCACGCTGATGCCGCTGAACCGCTTCGTCGATGCCGCGCGGCCGGAAAGCGAATCGGTCCGCGCTCTCGAATCGGCGGCACGCCGCATGTCGCCAGACGATGTGACAGCCCTCCGCCGGCAGTTCACGCTGTGGGCCGCCAACGACGCGCAGTTCCAATCCATCGCCGGCCAAAATGCGCTCCTGGCCGAGTTGAAGCCTCTTTCGAAGGATCTCTCGGAACTGGGCACGATCGGCCTCAAAGCGCTCGACTACCGGGCGTCGGGGCAGGGAACTCCCGCCGACTGGCTCGCCACCCAACAGGCGGAAATCGTCCGCATTCAAAAGCCTAATGCCGAAGTGATCCTGGCCGCATTCCGCCCCGTCAAGATCCTGCTGGATTCGCTAAAACGGTAACACCGGCGATCTTGTCGAGGGTTGCCGAGCGCCAGCTCGGCCGCCACCCCGGCACGAATCGGCCGCACGCCCGTCAGTATCCCTTATGCGCTACGCCTTACGTTCGATGCGAAAGAGCCCCGGATTCGCCTCAGTCGCGGTGCTGACGCTCGCATTAGGCATCGGCGCCAACACCGCGATTTTCAGCGTCGTGAGCGCGCTCTTACTCCGCCCGCTCCCAGTGCATAATCCCGAAAGCCTCCTCGTGCTCTCCAATTCCAACGCGCGACGTGGCATGACGGGCGTGCCTTTTTCTCTATCGACCTTCGAATCCGTCCGCGACCAGAACCAATCGTTCTCCGGCGTATCGGCCTACTGCAACGAGACTTTCACGCTCACCGGCACCGACCATCCGGAACTCCTCGTATCAGCCCGCGTCGCGCCCAACTATCTCGACGTGCTGGGCGTGGTGCCGGCGCTCGGCCGCGGGTTCCTGGCCGACGAGGGCCAGCCCGGCGCGAAACCCGTGGCCGTCATCAGCACCGGATTATGGCAGCGGCGCTTCGGGGGCAATCGCTCCATTCTGGGCGCCAGCATCAACCTGAGCCAGCACGCGTACACCGTCGTCGGGGTAATGCCCGCGGGCTTCGCCTTCCCCTATCCCGGAGTGGACGTCTGGGTTAGCAAAATCATGGACTACAGCGGCTTTCATCCGGAGCAGGTTCGCACCGGCGCGGGCTTCCTCTACCCGGTCGCCCGTCTCAAGCCCGGTGTATCCAGCCGCCAAGCCGAAGCCGAACTCGCGCTCCTCGACGAGCGAATCCACGAGGACCGCCCCGGCAACCCATCCACCGACCCCGACTCGCACGTCGACGCCGTGCCCATTCAGGAAAGTCTCGTTAGCGGCATCCGCCCGACCCTTCTGGTGTTGAGCGCCGCGGTGGGAGTCGTCCTGCTGATCGCGTGCGCCAACGTGGCCAGCCTGATGATGGCGAGAGCCACCGGACGCGCGCGCGAAATCGCATTGCGCGCAGCCCTGGGCGCCAGCCGCGGATTCATCGTACGCCATCTCCTTGCGGAGTCGCTCGTGCTCGCTATGGCCGGCGCGACTCTGGGAATTGCGCTCGCGCAGGCCGGTGTCGCGTGGCTGTCTCGGAGCGCCGCCCCGAATCTGCCCGGCGCCGACACGGTACGGCTGGATCTCCCCGTGCTCGCCTTCGCGGTGGCGATCTCGCTCGCCACGGGACTGGCCTTCGGGCTGGCTCCGGCGCTGCAAGCTTCGCGCCCCGACCTCAACGGAGTCCTGCGCGATAGCGGCTGGGGCACCACCGGCGGCGTGCAGCGGCATCGTGCGCGCGCCATCCTCGTGGCCTCGCAAATCGCGCTATCGATCGTGCTTCTCATCGGCGCGGGACTGCTGATCGAAAGTTTCCGCCGCCTGCAGACTGTGGACGCCGGCTTCCGGCCGCAACATGCGATGAAGATGACTCTCAATCTTCCGCCCACCAAGTACCCCGACGATACGCGCCGCGCCGAATTCCTCCACGAGTCCATCGATCGGTTGCAAGCCCTCCCCGGCGTGGAGAGCGCCTCCGCATCGCTCGGCCTGCCTCTTGGCGCGCCCGTTATGGCGCCCGTGTTGGGCGACAGCCAGCCCATGGTCCCCGCTGGCCAGCGTCCCCTCGCCACCTGGAACGCCATCACTCCTGGCTATTTTCGGAGCGTCGGCACCACCCTTTTGGCCGGCCGCGACTTCACCTGGGCGGACGACGCGAAAGCCCCGAAGGTCGCGATCATCAGCCAGAAAATGGCGACCAACCTCTTCGGCAGCGAAAACCCGATCGGCCGCCATTTCATTTACAGCCTGCGCAGCGCGACTGTCGAAGTCATCGGCGTCGCCGCGGACGTGAAGAGCCGCGGACTGGCGTCTGACACAGGCATGACGCTGTACACGTCGTACGCGCAGTTCTCGTGGGCGCGGATCAATCTGACGGTGCGAGTGTCGGGCGACCCTGTCTCCGTAATGAAAATCGCGCCGGCGCAAATCTACGCGCTCGATTCCGACCAGCCCGTCGTTGGCGTACAAACGTTGAACGACTATCTGGAGTCCACATTGGCCCAGCGGCGCCAAACCATGGAACTGATCGCCGGATTCGCCGCCATCGCGCTGCTACTGGCAATCATCGGACTGTACGGCGTGATGGCGTACTCGGTGTCGCAACGGACCATGGAGTTCGGAATCCGCCGCGCCATCGGAGCGCAAACTTCGGACGTGCTGCTGATGGTCTTGCGGCAGGGCCTCGTGCTCAGCCTCGCCGGAATCGTCCTGGGCATCGCGGCAGCGTTCGGATTGACGCGGCTGATCTCCGGCATGCTGTTCAATGTGAAGGCCGCCGACCCGTGGACGTTCGCGGGAATCTCCGCGCTCTTTCTGGTCGTCTCGCTCGTCGCCAGTTGCGTCCCCGCCTGGACCGCCACCCGCGTCGATCCCCTAAAAGCTCTCCGCCGGTAAGTAGCGTAGGCCTCTGGCCTGCGATCTTCTTTTACTTAAACCGAATCGCGATCCGAGTTTCCTTCGCCCCGTACACCAGTTCCATGTCCTTGAGCTTGTGTTTTTCCATCGCGAAGTACAGCAGCCCCGACACCGGCTGCTCGATACTCCCTTCGCGCAGAATTTTCTCGTTCAGCGTCTTCTCCAGCGTCGGTTTGCCCGCATCGCGCTCGTCCTTCACCTTGGCAGGCGCATTGTCATACTCTGTCGTCGGACCGGTCAGCCCGCCCATGCCGCCCACCGTGAACCGCGGCTTGTTCTTGTGTTTGCCATCCTCGTCGCCGGCCTTGGCCACCACCAGCGTGCTCTGCCCCGCGATCTGGCTCGCCACGAACGGCCGCGCTGTGTCGTTTCCATCGAAGCAATGCAATTGAAAATCGTCGCGCGAGACGGCGACCGTCTTCCCGTACTTCGGCTGCACCTTTACCGCCGCCACGAAATAGTGGCCATCCAGATCCGACCCCACCAGATCCTTAATATCGGCCGGATCGGTGTACAGCGTCGCCGTGAGGATCAGATCGTCGTTCTCGCCCGTGGCGGTAGCGGTCTTCTTGGCCGCCCCGAACGCAAAAAGCGCCAGCAGCCCGGAAAAAAAGATGAGACGAAGCGACATGCGAACCCTCTAGTTAAATTATAGCGGCCTCCGCTGTTACAATTGGACTTTCACCTTTTCTTCGAGGAGTCATTCCCCATCATGGACGAGAAAGAACGCGCGCGCGCATTGGACCTGGCCCTGGGCCAGATTGAAAAACAATTCGGCAAAGGCTCGATCCTGCGCCTCGGCTCAAAGGACGCTATCGTCCCGGTTTCGGTGATCTCGACGGGGTCGATTTCGCTCGATGCGGCGCTGGGTGTCGGCGGGTTGCCCCGCGGCCGGGTCATTGAAGTTTTCGGACCGGAATCGTCGGGCAAAACCACCATCGCCCTGCAGGTGATCGCCGAAGCCCAGAAGAAGGGCGGGATCGCCGCCTTCATCGACGTGGAACACGCGCTCGATCCGGCCTACGCCAAAAAGCTCGGCGTGGATATCGACAACCTGCTGGTTTCGCAGCCCGACTATGGCGAACAGGCCCTGGAAATCACCAACACCCTGACCGCCTCGGGCCAGATCGATGTCCTGGTCGTCGACTCCGTGGCCGCGCTCGTTCCCAAGTCGGAACTCGACGGCGAAATGGGCGACAGCCACATGGGCGTGCAGGCGCGCCTGATGTCCCAGGCGCTCCGCAAATTGACCGGCGTCGTTTCCAAGTCGCGCACCTGTCTTATCTTCATCAATCAGATCCGCGAGAAGATCGGCGTGATGTTCGGCAACCCCGAAACCACCACCGGCGGACGCGCGCTCAAATTCTATGCCTCCGTGCGCCTCGACATCCGCCGCATCGCCGCCATCAAGGACGGCGAGCAGGTCGTCGGCAACCGCACCAAGGTCAAGGTGGTCAAGAACAAGGTTGCGTCGCCCTTCCGCGAGGCCGAGTTTGACCTCATCTACGGCGAAGGCGTCTCCCGCGAAGGCGATTTGCTGGATCTCGGCGTCGCCCAGAATATCGTCGAGAAGAGCGGCTCCTGGTTCAGCTACAAGGGCGACCGCATCGGCCAGGGTCGCGAAACGGCGCGCCAGTTCCTCAGGGACAACGTCGACATTCGGACCAACATCGACACGGAATTGCGCAAGACTCTCGGGCTGATCAAGTCGGATGGGCCGCCGGTACAGCAGGAAGCCGCCGCCGCGACCGCGCCCCCGAAATCCGGTCCCGGCAGAAGGTAGGATAGGCCCATTGGCCTGCCCCTACCTGGTTCCAGTATGCGCGAGGACGAACGGCAGCGGGTAATTCGGCAGAAACTCGCGCGCATGGAGTGCCGCGCCGTCGACGCCATTCCAACGGGCTTCTCCGCGCTGGATGGCGCCATTGGCGGAGGCCTCCCGCGCGGCCGTATCGTCGAGATTTTCGGAGCGTCGTCCACCGGCAAAACCACGCTCGGCTTGCAAGTCGTCGCCCAGGCGCAGCAGGCCGGGCTCTCCGCCGCTTGGCTCGATGCCGACCATCAGTTCGACCCGGCGTACGCCTCCAAACTCGCAGTGGATCTCGACAAGCTGCCCGTACTGCAGCCCGAATGCGCCGAGGAAGCCCTGGAGATCGCGCGTCAACTGACCGTCTCGGGCGCCGTTGACCTGCTTGTCCTGGATCCCGTTGCCGCCCTCGTCCCGCGCATGGAACTCGAAACCGCCCTCGGCGACAGCGGTCCGGGGATGCAGGCGCGGGTCCTGTCTTCAGGACTCCGGAAACTCTCGGCCACCGTCGCTCGCGCCGGCATCGGGGTGTTGTTCCTCAATCAGACGCGCGGCGGAAATACCGCCGAAAATGAGGTCAGTGCAGGTGGTCCCGGGATGAAGCTTTACGCCGCGATCCGAGTGCTGGTACAGCCCGCCGGCCGCGCTGGAGTGCGCTTTCGCATCGTGAAAAATAAGGTTGCAAAGCCGTTCACGGAAGGCGAATTACAGTGGGCGAAGGTCCCTGGATTCGCGAAAACCCCGTAAAACGGCCCTTTCGCAGGCCCTAATGCAAAAAAAACCAATAAAATCGGGCTTTTTTCGGCCAATTCGCTTTACATCAACATAGCCTTCACTTATGATTGATATCGTTTGCGGCTTGTGCGGCCGCACTCAGGCCTGTTTCGACGGAGAATCATAAGGAGATATATGGCAGCTCAAAGAATGACCCAGACGCAACTGGTGCGATCGCTCGCCGAAGGCTGCGAAGTCAACAACAAAACGGCTCGTGCATTTCTGGATTCCCTCTCCAGCATGGCGATTGCCGAAGTCAAAAAGAACGGCGTGTTCGTACTCCCGGGAATCGGGCGCTTGGTGCGTGTCGACCGCAAAGCCCGCACGGGGCGCAATCCCGCGACCGGCGAGTCCATCAAGATCCCGGCCAAGAAGGTCGTGAAGTTCCGCGTGGCCAAGGCCGCGAAGGATGCGATCGTTCCGCCGAAAAAAGCCAAGTAGCGCTACCACTACGCCAAAATGAAAACCCCGCGAGGCCCAATGGGCTGCGCGGGGTTTTTGGTTAGTTGCCTAAAATCTGAAGCCGATGAACGCTGCACAACTTGCGGGCAGTTTCAGGAAGCTTACGCTTGCTTCTTCGCTTCGAGCCTCGCTTCGTCGTCGAGTGCCTGCTTTTTTGCGGCGAGCCGTTCCTCTTCGCGCTTCAAGGCCTGGCGTTGATCTTCGAGCTTCTCTTCGTCGCTCTTAATCGCCGTCTTGAAGTTCTTAATTCCCTCGCCGAGACCTTTACCGAGCTCGCCGACTTTCTTCCCGCCGAACAACACTACGGCAAGAATCGCCACTGCGATCAGTTCGGGTCCGCCCAGGCCCAATAAACCTGCAAATAATACGGGGTCCATCCTGGCCTCCTTACACCGCTATTGTATCGAATTCCGCGCTCCAGCGTGCACTCACCGGAACATCGACCGGACCTCCTGCAGGTCGTCCCGCATGTTCGCCGAATAAGGCGTCATCAAAATATTAATGGCAAACCAGGTCGTGCTGATCGAGAGAAGCACCTGAGTCACGCGGTTTTTTCCGAACATCAGTCGCAGACTGATCGCGAGCAGGAACGGCGCGATGGCCGTGGCGACCCGTGCATGCGGGCTGAGATCATCGAGCAAACTAGCCGGCAGCATGTTGCATCGTACCGTACCACCCGGAGGCCCGATCAAGATATCGTCAGATAGGAACCCGCCGTCATCCGACGGCAGGCTCACCGACGTCATCATCCCCCCGCTGCGGGATAATATACCCACAGGACCACATGGACATCCGCGACCAGGTACGAACTTCGGTAAACATCGTGGACGTCGTCGGCGAGTACGTGCGCCTCAAACCCTCCGGTCCCAGCCGCTACATGGGACTCTGCCCCTTCCACAGCGAGAAAAAGCCGTCGTTCACTGTCCACGTCGTCCACCAGTTCTACAAATGTTTCTCCTGCGGCGCCGGAGGCGACGTCTTCAAATTCGTCCAGGAGACGCAGGGCATCAGTTTCTACGAAGCCCTCAAACTCCTCGCCGACCGCTGCGGCCTCGCCATGCCCAAGCGGGCCAACTACTCCGACGAGGACTCCCGCCATCGCGCCGCCATCCTCCGCATCCACGAAATCGCGCAGGAGAATTTCCGCAACAACCTCCGCAGTTCCGCGGGCGAGCCGGCGCGCGCCTACCTGGCCCGCCGCGGCGTCGCACCCGAGGTCATCGAGCACTTCGGCCTCGGATATTCCGACAAATCGGGCCGCGCTCTCATGCGCCTCTTGGAAGCTCAGGATTTCTCGGCCGCGCAGGTCGAAGATTCCGGACTCGTCGGCAAGCGCCAGGACGGCAGCATGTACGACCGTTTCCGCAACCGCCTCATGTTTCCCATTCACGACGAATCGGGCCGCATTATCGCTTTCGGCGGACGCGCGCTCGCGGCCGACGATGATCCCAAGTATTTGAACTCCCCGGAAACGGCCATCTACAAGAAGAGCCGCGTGCTCTACAACCTCCACCGCGCCAAAGAGGCGATCCGCAAGGAAGACCGCGTGATCCTGGTGGAGGGCTACATGGACGCGATCGGCGTCTCGGCCGCGGGCTTTCGCGGCGTCGTGGCGAGTTGCGGGACCTCGCTGACCACGCAGCAGATTCAATCCCTCAAACGCCACTCGCAGAACATGGTCATGAATTTCGATCCCGACCCGGCCGGTGCCAACGCCACCGAAAAGCGCATCGAGGGCCTGCTCCAGGAAGGCATGCAGGTGCGCATTCTCGAACTCGAAGACGGCCTGGATCCCGACGAATACTGCAAGGACCGGGGCGTCGAAGCGTACGCGGATAAGTTGCTTCACGCCAAAGGCTACTTCCACTGGCTCGCCGACCGCGCACGCGGCAAGTTCGACATCCACACCAGCGAAGGCGTGGTGTCCGTCCTGAAATTCTTATTGCCTGCCGTCCACCGCATCACCGACCGCCTCGAGCGCGTGACGGTGGCCAACGATCTCGCGGGATACATCGGCGTCGATCGCGGCATCGTGCTCGACAGTTTCCGCAAGGCCGTGGCCGATCGTCAGGACAATGCCTTCGAGCGGCCGCTCGTCGCGCTGCGTCACGATGAGCGCATGCTGTTGAGCGCGATCCTCAACGACGCTGCGATTCGCGACGAAGTGATGGAAGAGTTGCAGACCATCGACGCGATCCAGACGTTCCCGACGCATCGGATTTTTCAGGCCATCTTCGGCCTGCACAACAATCAGGGCCGCATCGAATTCGACGAGGTGCACGCGCGCCTCGAAGAGGCCGATCAGCGCCTGCTCGCCGAGGCCGTGTTGAATGACGACGGCCAGGCATCGCGAGAAGAAGTCATGGCGGCCGTAGCCAGCATGCGGCGCTCGCATATGGATGAAATCCGCCGCCAATTGAAGTTAAAGATCAAAGAAGCGGAGCGCGCCGGAAATTGGGAAGAGGCGTTACGCGCGACCGCCGAGTTGCAAAATCTGGAACGTGACATGCGACAGCGAAGATGACATTTTGGCAGACGCTTGTTCTTCCTGCCGTGGTGTACAATAATCTGGATTAACTAACGTACCGCGGGGGGTACGGGGCTTCAGTGGCGTTTGATGACAAATTCGATGGGCTGCAGCGGCTCGTACAGATGGGCAAGGAGAAGGGCTACGTCCTGTACGACGAAGTAAGCGAAGTTCTGCCCGGCGATATCAGCGCCGGCTCCGAACTCGAAGAAGTGCTGGCCGGATTGGATGTCGCGGGCATCGAGATCCTCGAAGAAGCGAAGGATTTCGAAAAGAAGCTCGAAGACACCGAAGAGGTGCTCGATCTCGAACTGCCGGCCACCCTCAGCGGCGAGAAGATCAACGACCCCGTGCGCATGTACCTCCGCGAGATGGGCACCGTCCCGCTGCTCACGCGCGAGGGTGAAGTCGAGATTGCCCGGCGCATCGAACGGGGACAGAACACCGTACTCAAATCGCTCTCACGCGCTCCGCTGGCCATCCAGGAAATCATCCTGCTCGCCGACGACATGACCAAGGAGTTGATCTCGGCGCGCGACGTTGTCCAGATCGCGGACCCCATTCTGACCGACGAACTGGTCGAGGAGAAGCGGCAGGAATTCTTCCGCACCGTCGAAGATCTGGGCAAGCACTACAAAAAGATTCTGCAGTGCCGCCAGAAACTCCAGGCCATCCCGCGCGGCATGAAGCCCAAGCAGTACCGCCGCCAGCTTTGGGAACTCGGCCGCCTCATGGTGAAGACCAGCCACATCGTCCGCACCATGCGCTTCCAGACTCCGGTGATCCGTCATCTCATCGATCGCATTCGCGCCGCGGTGGAAGAACTCAAACCGGTAGAGAACGAGATCGCGCGCGTTCAGAAAAGGCTGGAAACCTGGCCCGGCGCGCGAGCCGACGGCATGAAGGATCTCCGCAAGGAGCAGCGCGCCGTCGGTCAAAAACTGCTCCAGAGCGAGGAACGTTTCGGCGCATCGGCCGGAGAGTTGAAGCGCACGCTGGAGATCATCACCAAGTCGCACGTCGAAGCCGAGGCGGCGAAGAAGGAACTGATCGAGGCCAACCTCCGTCTGGTCGTCAGCATCGCCAAGCGCTATACCAATCGCGGCCTGCAGTTCCTCGATCTCATTCAGGAAGGCAACATCGGCCTGATGAAGGCCGTCGACAAATTCGAATACCGCCGCGGCTACAAGTTTTCGACCTACGCGACATGGTGGGTCCGGCAGGCCATTACGCGCGCGATTGCTGATCAGGCGCGCACCATCCGCATCCCGGTGCACATGATCGAGACGATCAACAAGTTGATCCGCACGTCGCGGCAGATGGTGCAGGAACTGGGGCGCGAACCTAGCAACGAAGAACTGGCCAAGCGCCTGCAGTTGCCGGTAGCGAAAGTCCGCAAAGTGCTGCGTGTCGCGCAGGAGCCGATTTCGCTCGAAACGCCCATCGGCGAGGAGGAGGAGTCGCACCTCGGCGACTTCATCGTCGATCAAAACGGCATCTCTCCGTCGGACGCGGTGATCAATCTGAATCTACGCGAGCAGACCGCGCAAGTTTTAAAGACGCTGACGCCGCGCGAAGAGAAGATCATCAAGATGCGCTTCGGCCTGGAAGACGGCAGCGAGCACACCCTGGAAGAAGTCGGCCAAAACTTCGCAGTGACTCGCGAGCGCATCCGCCAGATCGAGGCCAAAGCCCTCCGCAAACTCCGCCACCCCAGCCGCAGCCACCGCCTCCGCGCGTTCCTGGAAAACGGCACCCGCGGCGTCTGACCGCTGGATTCCGAACATTTCCGTGCGCCCGTCGGTAACACCGGCGATCTTGTCGCCGGTTGCCGAGCGCCAGCTCGGCCGCACAAGTTACAGGCTACGCTGCCACTTATCTCCAACCCCGCTTTCCGCCTAAAACGACAAAAGCCCGGGAGCGTTGCTCCCGGGCTTTCTCAAAACCTACCAGCGAGGCTCGCGACGTCCGCCGCCACCGCCGCCGCCACCACCAGGACGCCGGCCGCCACCGCCACCGCCACCCGGTCTGCCACCGCCACCGCCGCCAAAGCGACCGCCGCCACCGCCTCCGCCAAATCCGCGATCCGGCTTGGGGCGGGCTTCGTTCACATTCAGGGCGCGTCCGTCGAGGCTGTAACCATTCAGCGCTTGAATGGCCTGGTCCGCTTCCGACTCGTTCTCCATCTCCACAAACGCGAAACCGCGGGAACGGCCGGTGTCGCGATCGGTCATAATCCTGGCGCTGTTAACGGCGCCGTATCTCTCGAAGAGACTACGTACCGACTCTTCGGTTGCGTTGAAATCCAGATTCCCTACGAAAATATTCTTCACTCAAATCCTCCAAAACAAATTTGAAAGCGGGGCTCATCGGGAGGAAGCGCTAGCG
>Ga0105240_10008196_pt1 | contig 14974 bp, 14 predicted proteins | sample KBSC54metaG_FD_80426 | JGI IMG/M metagenome (GOLD analysis project Ga0105240, IMG submission 80426) | Corn rhizosphere microbial communities from Kellogg Biological Station, Michigan, USA - KBS C5-4 metaG | ecosystem: Host-associated > Plants > Roots > Rhizosphere > Soil | place: Michigan, USA... | reverse complement strand
TCGAATTCAGCGCGTGAGTACAGGCGGGGGAATACCATCTTCACTTCCTTGTTACAGGCGTAGGCGGGGACCAAGGCATCAGGCTGCAGGCAGAATCCAAGCGAGATCACGGTACCGCGAGGTGCAACACGGTCGACGGCCTGACTGAGTAGCCCCGCTCGCCCAACGCATTCCACGACGATCTGCGGTGCCTGCGGATCAAACGCGACCTGCATGGACGGCTCACTCATTGCCGGTGGGGCTACGCTATCGGCACCCATCTGTCGGGCGATAGCGGCTCGCGCCTCAACCCCTTCCACCACGTCGACCCGCCCGGCGCCCAGTCGCTTGGCCCAGAACAGCGCGCAGAGGCCAATCGGTCCGGCGCCTTGAATCAAGACACGCGCACCGGGCCGCAGCTCGGCAGCGGCGATGCCGTGAAGCGCCACAGCCAGAGGCTCCGCCAGCGCGGCGTCCCCGCTACTCAAGCTCGCAGGCAGAGGAATTGCCGTCACCGAACTGGCGCGGGCGTATTCGGCGTAGCCGCCAAACGTGTACGCGATCGAAGTACACCAGGCGGGCGTATCCGCAAGGCAGTACCGGCACCGACCACAGCCGATGATCGGCATGGCCGCAATCCTGTCGCCGACGAACAAGTGCTCGACGCCTGCACCGAGCGCAACAATCTCTCCAGTGAACTCGTGCCCCAGGATCGTACCGCTGGGAACGGTGTAGCCGTGACCCTCGGTGATATGGAGGTCGCTGCCACAGATGCCGCAGCGGTCCACCTCGACGACCACTTCCGTCGGGCCGGGTGTTGGATCTGCGACCGTCTCGATCTGCAGCAGGCGTCCGGGTCGATCGAAGATCGCCGCTTTCACAGCTGCCGGTCGGGCACTTCGACGGTGAGGCCGTCCAGTGCCGGGGTGACCACGATCTGGCACGAGAGCCGACTGTTTGGGCGCAGCTGCGCGGCCGTGCCTTGCAGCATGTCGGATTCCTGCTGTTCGGGGGCGGGGACCTTCCCGACCCAGTCTGAATCAACGTATACATGGCAGGTCGCACAGGCGAGCGCGCCGCCGCAATCGGCTTCGATGCCAGGCAGCCCATTGGTCGTGGCGCCTAACATGACACTGCGGCCGGCCGGAACGTCGACCTCCCGCGAAGTGCCATCGGGGTATTTGTAACGGATGCGTGCCACTCGCGCGTCTCCAGTATCCCAATCAGCCGTGTCGGATGATCACTTTGCCCACGTGCTTCTGCGAGGCGAAATACTCGAAAGCCGCCGGCGCGGCCTCCAACGGGAAGGTCTTATCGAGAACCGGCCGCAACGCGTGGTAGGCAATAGCCTTGTTCATCTGCTCGAAGTGCTCGCGGCTGCCGGTGGCGGTGCGGTAGGTGCTGGCAATCCAGCTCATGAAGTCGAATCCCGCACCTCCCGTGGCACCGGCCAGCAGGCCCACGATCGCGATCCGGCTATTGGCATGCACGCTGCGGAACGATCTGGCGAGCGTGCCGGCGCCACCGACCTCGACGACGAGGTCCGCGCCCAATCCCCCGGTGAGGCGTTTTACTTCGATCTCCCAGTCAGGCGTGCTCTGGTAGTTGATGGTTTCGTCTGCGCCCAATGACTTCAGGCGAGCGGCCTTGGCGTCGCTGCGGGTCGTGCTGATCACCCTGGCACCGAAGAGCTTCGCAAACTGCAGCGCGAAAATGGACACACCGCCCGTGCCAAGGGTTAGAACGGTCTCTCCCGGATAGAGGGGCTGTTGACCCACCAGGGCGCACCAGGCTGTCACGGCGGCACACGGCAGGCTGGCCGCTTCTTCAAAGCTGAGATGGGGCGGAATGAGGGTGGCCGCCTCCTCATTCACGACCATGTAGTCCCGTAGGGTGCCATCCGTCTCGGCGCCCAGTCCGAGGACTTTCGACATCTCGGTAGGTCGCTTGCCGGCGGTCCAGTGACGATTGAAGATCGGCATCACGCGATCGCCCGTCTTGAATCGGGTCACTCCATCCCCGGCCTCTACGACTTCACCGGCGCCGTCCGAGAGCGGGACCACCCCTGGTTGTACGAGTGGCCCGAACGCGCCGTTCAAGAGCATTCCATCGCGAAAGTTCAGCGATGAAGCCCGCAAGCGGATGAGGAGCTCGCGCGGGCCCGGCCGCGGGATCGCCTCCTCCTTGAGCACCAAGCCGGCTGGACCCTTGAATTCCTCGAGGCGATAGATCTTCATGGGACCCCTTACAATCGACCCTCAGGCACCCTGGCCGCTTTGCCGGTCACGGCCATCGTGCCGCGAATCCCCAGGCCGTCGGCCGCGTTGATGACCTCTCCGGTCGTGGTGGCGGCGTTGGCTCGAGAGGCCAACGCGACATACAGTCCCGTGTAGTCCTCGGGCTCCATGCAAGGCAGCGGAAATGCACTTTTCACTGCGTCGGCGATCGCGGCGACTTCCGGGGAGAAGACCGTGTTTTGCATGCCCAAGGCCCGACTGCCTCTCAAGTCGGTGCGCATCGGGCCGGGTCCGACCGCATTGACCCGGATGTCCGGTGCGAATTGGTAAGCGAGCTCGCGCACCACACCCACGACGGCATGTTTGGAGGCCGTGTAGAAAATGCCACCTCCGCCGGGAATGAAAGAGGCTGACGAGGCTGTGAACACGATGCTGCCGCGAGTCTTGACCAGGTGCGGCGCGGCGGCGTAGGCAGCGAGGATGTAGCCCTTGACGTTGACGCCCATCACTTCGTCAAAGGCCGCGTCCAACCGGTCCTCGGGGAGTTGGGTCAGCAGGGTTGGAAGATCCATGATGCCGGCGTTGCCAACCAGCACATCGAGCTTGCCGAACCGGTCGAGGGCCGCATCAACGGCGCGACGGTTGTCACTCAACGAACGCACGTCGCCCACGACGACCGTGACCTTACCTGCAAAATCGCGCGTGAGGGCAGTAGCCTTCTCGTGGGAGGCTTCCAGCACCGCCACCTGGCAGCCTTCCTGGATGAAACGGGCTACCAAAGCCCGCCCAAGGCCCGAGCCGCCTCCCGTGATCAACGCTACATCGCCATCCAACCATGCCACGGAGTGTCCCTCTGTATGCCGCCAAGTATCTCGCCAACCCAACGAGCTCAACCCGCGCAGCAATAGCCGCCGTCCACTGGCAGCGTGACGCCCGTTATGAACCGCGCGGCTCGCGAGCAGAGGAAACGGATGGGATCTGCCAATTCGGCTGGCTCACCAAAGCGGCGCATGGGCGTGCGCGCTGTGATGGCGGGTCCCCATACGGGGTCCTCCCAGACAGGGCGGGCCATCCCCGTCTTGATCCACCCGGGGGCAACGGCATTGACCCGGACATCCGGTGCCCAGGCCACCGCCAGCGACTTGGTGAGTTGGACGACGCCTCCCTTGCTTGCCGAATAGCCGGGCGCTATGGCGCTTCCAAATATGGCGTACAGGGAGGCCACGTTCACCACGGCGCCGTTGGATTGGGTGAGCAGCGCTCGTGCCGCCAGGCAGCAGCGCATCGTGCCGGTGAGGTTGATATCGACCGTACGTGCAAATCCGCTCGCGCTGAACTCGTTGCCCGGATCCGCGAGGCCGGCGCAATTGATCAACGCGTCGAGGCGATCCAGTTTCTTGAAGAGTGCGTCCACGGCGAGCTCGTTGCGCACATCGAGCACGACCGCTTTGATGGCGGCATGTTGGGGCGTGCTCTGGATCTCTTCAGGCGAGACACCCGTGACGGTGACTTCGAATCCATCCTCCACTAGAGCGAGTGCCGTTGCCCAACCGATACCCTCGGGACTGGCGCCGCCCGTGATGACGGCATGTTTCATCCTCTCACCCGGGCACTCGAGACTGTCGCGCGGATGGATTGAGCAATCTCACGCAGCGCCTCTCCAGCCGCCCCGACCGTCTGCACGGAATTGATGAAGCCGTGCGGCAGCGAATCGTATCGTAGGAGCGTGACCTCATTGCCTGCCGCGCGCAGCTGTTGCGCGTAGGCGATGCCTTCATCTCGCAGTGGATCAAACTCGGCGATCACTACCAGGGCCGGAGGCAGGTTGCGGTGGCTCGCCGCCTGACAAGGTGAGGCCCTGGGATCCTCGCGCTGGCTTTCATCCTTGACATACTGACTCCAGAACCACTGCATGTCGCGGCTCGTGAGTAACCCACCTTCAGCCCGCTCAGCGAAGGAGGGGCTGGAACACCTCCCATCCGTGACCGGATACAATAACACCTGGGCGTCGATCTGAGGTCCCGACCGGTCGCGGGCGATCAGCGCCACTACGGCCGCGAGATTGCCGCCGGCGCTATCGCCAGCGACCAACATCGGCTTGACGCTGCCGATCAGGTCGGTTTGCCAGGCCTGCGCCCACACCAGCGCGGCATAGCAGTCCTGCAGACCCACTGGGAAGGGATGTTCCGGAGCCAGCCGGTAGTCGACCGACAGCACGGCTGCGCCGGTCATGTTGGTCAGGGCGCGCAGCGGCAGGTCATGGGTTTCCAGACCTCCGAGAACCCAACCGCCGCCGTGAAAGTAGACAATCAGCGCCGTGGGCTCGGTGCTCGGGCTATACAGGCGCGCGCCCATGGTCCCGCCGGCGACGGGGATCTCGAGCTCGCGAATCGCCCCCACCTCTTCGGGCTCCCCAAAGACGGACAGGTCCCACATGGCGCGGGCGTCCGACAGACTCTGGCCCCACAGCGGGGGCAGTTTTCCGAGGGCCTCGATGAAGGGAACGAATTGCGGGTCGAGCGCGGGCTTCGATTTCATAGGCCGGTGAACATAGCGCGTCGGCCCTCGGGCCATATACTCCAAACGGACGACTTCGAGGGCAGCTTGCCTCACAGGAAGTAGTCCTCGATCGTGCCGCCCATCAGCAAATCACCATAGGCGCGGCCATACAGCCGAAATTGAGCCGCCGCATGCTGGCGGGCCGTGAGCATGTTGCGGTAGATCCGCCCCATCCTGGAACGGTTGTACACGCCTCCGCCGGCGGAGACCTGAAAGAGGGGCTCAGCCAACCGGATACAACGCTCGGCCACACGCGCGCTCTGGAACCGGAATTGATGCCGCAGCTCCAGCGGCGGGACCTCCTGCATCGCGGCGTATTCCTCCATCACGGCAAAGTTGGCGAACATGCTCTTCTTCATTTCATCGATGCCGGCGGTCGCCTCCGCGACGGCCACCTGCGCATCGGGATCCTTTGCCGTCCGGCTGCCCATGAACATCTTGTCCTTCGCATAGTTCTTGAACAGGTCCAGGAGGGCCTGCAAGGCGCCGATCTGGCCGTTGGTAATGCAGCGCATGAATACGAGCATGAAGGGCATCCGGTACAACGGGCCGGTGTTCCAGGCGAGACCGGGATTGCGGCAGTGAAACCCATCCAACGTCTTGTAGGTGCGATGTTCGGGCACAAACGCCTTCTCCACCACCACGTCGTGGCTGCCCGTCGCCGCAAGTCCCGTGGTGTACCAGGTGTCGAGCAGCTTGGCATCGACCCGGGGGAGCAGGAAAACACGGTGATCCGCGAGTTGGGTCTGTCCTTCGACCATGCCGCCCAGGAAGGTCCAGGGACAATGGTCGGAGCCGCTCGAATAGGCCCAGCGGCCACTGAGCTCGTACCCTCCCGGCACCGGCTTGGCCATTCCGCCCGGCATGTAGGGCGAGGCAATGACCACCGAGCTGTCTTCAGACCACACATCCTGGGCGGCCTGATCGTCGAACAGGCACAGGTGATAGGTGTGCACACCCAGTACGCCGTAGACCCAGCCGACCGACATGTCGCCTTCGGCGAGCGTCATCTGGATCTCGGCGAAGGTCCTTTGACCGGATTCATAGCCGCCCCACCGTCGGGCCTGGAGCACTCGAAACAATCCGGCGTCCTTGATTCGCTGGATGGTGTCGGGATTGATGGAGCGGTTGCGTTCGTCCTCGTCCGCCCGCTCTTGCAGGAGTGGGACGAGCGCGCGTGCGCGTGCGAGCAGCTCCTGGTGGCTCGGAATGTCGGAAGTGGATTGATCTGCTGCTGTTGCGAGCGCCTTAGGCATGTGTCCGTCACCGAGATCGCGTTAGACGAGGGAGGGCCTGAGGGGACGCTATCCCGTTGCGCCGCCGCCAACATACTCCGCACGGACTAAGCGAACGTTCAGACGGGCGTGTAAAAAAAGTCTTCCGCTTGACCCGAGGGTGCTTCTCAATGGGTAGCGACGAGCAGATGAGGACGTTACCGGATAACGTCCCGGCTGAGCTGGTGGTGGACTACAACTTCTACCGCCAGTGCGGGCACCACGATGTTCAGCGGGATGCCGCGTGTCAACTCCACGCTGGGCCCGAGATCGTCTGGACCCATCGCAATGGGGGACATTGGATTTTCACACGGGCGGATGACATCGAATTCGCGCAGCGCAACTCGGACCTCTTCTCGATGCGCGAGGTGTCCCTGCCGGCCGGGACGACGCCGACTCCCTCCATTCCTTTGGAAAGCGATGAACCGGAGCACGCTCAATACCGTAAGGTGCTGGCACCGGCATTCGATCCGTCTGCCATTCTCGAGCTCGAGGCGGGTGTGCGCGAGCTGGCTGGAAATCTGATCGAGGGTTTCAAGCCCAGAGGCCGCTGCGAATTCGTCTCGGAATTTGCCGCGCTCCTGCCCATAGTGATCTTCATGCGGATGGCGAACCTGCCGGCGCAGGATCGCGCGATGCTCGTGAAATGGACCAACGCCGCGGTACGGCCCTCCTCTACGGAGGCGCGAATCGAGGCGTATGCCAAAACGAACGACTACATCGCGCAGCTCATGGAGAAGCGGCGCACGGGAGACGGGCAGGACATCGTCTCCATTGTGATGCGTGGCCGGATGTCCGAGCGGGAGATGACGGATGTCGAGAAACAATCCATGATCCTGAATGCGCTCTTCGGGGGACTCGATACCGTAACCTCTGCGATGTCGTTCGTGGCCCGATCTCTGGCGATGAGTCCTGAGCAGCGGCGGCAGCTCATTGATGAGCCCGCCCTGATCCCCCGCGCGGTTGAGGAACTGCTACGACGGCATGGCATTGCCAACACGGCGCGGGTCGTCACGCGCGATGTCGAGCACAAGGGAATCCGGTTCAAGACCGGTGACCGGGTCCTCGTCCAGGCGATGTTGCATGGCTTGGACGAGCGTCGGTTCCCCGATCCCACCCGGATCGATTTCCGGCGGGCCAACATCCGACATGCTACGTTCGGAAACGGGACTCATCGCTGCATGGGTGCCCTGCTCGCGCGCACGGAGCTCAAGATTTTCATTGGCGAGTGGCTGGCGCGGATTCCGGACTTCGGTCTCGACGAGGAGGATCCGCCGCGTATTGAAGGGGGCTTGGTCAATAGCGTGGTGCATCTGCCGCTGCGCTGGAGCGTTTGAGGTGATCGTCGCGCTCGAGCAGCTCCGCGCGTAGCACATGCTTGAGGATTTTCCCGGCGACGTTGCGGGGCATCGAGCTCCGCAGCTCGACACGTTCGGGAAACTTGTATCGCGCAACACCTCGAGCCGAAAGATAGTCGCTCAAGCTATTCACCGTCGGTTGCGCCCCGGCCCGCGGCACGATGAAGGCGCACGCCATCTCACCCGTGCGCTCGTTGGGAATTCCGACGACGCAGATTTCCGCGATATCGCGATGTACGGCCAGGATGTCTTCGAGCTCCTTGGGGCTGATGTTCTCGCCGTGCCGGATAATGAGGTCCTTTTTTCGTCCCGAGATGACAACAAAGCGCTCATCCACCAGTCTGCCTAAATCGCCGGTGTGGAAAAAACCGTCTGTGTCGAACACGTCGGCTTCGTCTTCGGCGTGCAGGTACCCCACCAACATCTGGGGACCGCGCGCGCAGATTTCGCCCTCGCCGCCCAGCCCCTGTGCAATCTTCAGCTCGGCGTAGCCTATCTCCCCATCAGTTTCCGCCGCGTGGGCGAGATCGCCCGGCCGCATGGATCCCACCGTGATGGTCGGTACCTCCGTCGAACCATACACCCGGGTGACCGCGCAGTTCGCAAAGGAGCGGGTGGCTGCGCGTATCAGAGAGGGCGGAACCGAAGCGCCCCCACAAATGAATACCTCGAGGCTGGGAAGGCGCGTCCCGCGTGCTCCAGCGGAAGCTAGAATCTGTTGCAGGAACGGTGTTGCGCCGGCGGCATGCGTGCAGCGTTCGCGGTCGATCAATTCAACAGCAACATCCGCGTCCCAGTTATCCAGGAGCACGGCGGTTGTCGCGAACAGGAGAGGCAGTTCGAAGGCATAGATGGAGCCGCCGATATGACTGATGGGTGAAGGGATGAAGAAGCGAGTCGCGGAGCCACAATTCCAACGCTCATGGATTTGCCGAACGACGGCATTCAAGGTGTTGTGGGTATGCAGCACGCCCTTGGGGCGACCCGTTGTGCCGGATGTATAGAGGACCATGCGAACGCTATCGGGATCGACCCGGTCAAATGGGAGGGTCGCCGGTTCGTGCGCCAGCAACTTGTCATAGGACAGAAAGCGCCCCGGTTCTCCCCGAACGACAACCACCGCCGGCGGGGTGGGAAGGTCCCGGCACACCGCGCCCAACATCGCTACATAGTCGTGTCGGCGAAAGCGCGCCGGAATGAAGATCATGCGGCTGCGACAGTCGGCGAGCATGAAGGTCAACTCGGAGTTGCGGTAGGCCGTCACCAGCGGGTTTGCGACCAGTCCGGCGAGCGCTGTTGCGAGATAGATGACGCAGGCCTCGTGCCAGTTTGGCAGCATGAACGACACGACGTCGCCGCGCTTCAGCCCCCGCTCGCGCATCGCTTCGGCCAGGCGCCGGGCACGCGAATAAAGGTCCGCGGCAGTGAGTCGGTGGACACCGTCGACGACAACAACATGGCCTGGATCTGTCTGGGCAAGTTGAGCCGCCGCCTCTGCGATGGTTGTGTCGAGCCACCATCCCCGCTCTCGAGCGCGCTCAGCGCGTGCGGTGTCTACGCGAATGGACCACCCGTTGATCTCACGCCGCATATCGTGCACTTCCAATCTGCGTCACTTTACGCGCTGAGCGGCGAGCGCTTCCTCACTCAGATACTTTGTCGTCGTCCAGCCGCCGTCCACCGCCAGAACCTGACCGTTGATGAATCCCGCTGCATCGGACAATAGGAAAACAATAGCCTGCGCGACATCCTCCGCTGTGCAGGTCCGATTCATGGGCGTCATTTCAAAATTCATGCGACGGAAGCGCTCGTTGTTCCAGTTATAGGCCGTCATCGGCGTCTCGGTGACTCCCGGGGCCACGACGTTGGAACGAATGCCACTGGGGCCATACTGCGCGGCCATGTGCTTCGTGAGGCCGATGACACCGGCCTTGGCGGCTGAGTAGGCGCCTCCGCGCAGGCCGCCGACGATTCCATAGGTCGAGGAGAGGTTGACGATCGCGGCTCCGGCCTTCATGACCGCCAGCGCCTCGCGGCAGAAACGAAACGGGGTGCGCAGATGGATGTCGAGAAACAGATCCAGGAGCTCGTCCGGGGTCTCGTGGACCGGCGCGGGTTTCCCCAACCCGGCGTTGTTCACGAGATAGTCGAGGCGGCCGAACCGGCTTGCGGCGCGCGCAATGGCCATTTGGGCCGCATCGCCGCCCGTCACGTCCATGGGAAGAGTCAACACATCCGCCTGGCCCCGCACTTCGGCGGCCAGGGTTTCCAGCGGGCCGATCCGGCGGCCGATGGCGACAAGGGAAACACCTCGGGCGGCCAGCAGGCGTGCCGTGGCCAGGCCGATGCCCGTTCCGGCGCCCGTGATGAGGGCGACTTTGCGCTCCGGGTCAGCGATGGGCAGCCGCGGGGTAGTCATGTCGCCCCGTTTTCAGACAGGAAGGCGAGGCACTGGTGGTTGAAGTCCTCCCGCTCCTCGATCATGTACCAGTGGCCGCAGCGGCTCGAGATGATGAGTCGTACGTTTTTCGCGCGTTGTGTCAGGACGGCTCCGTGGGAGACGGGGACGAATTTGTCCTTGGCGCCCCAGAACGCGAGGATCGGGCAGTGGATCTCGCCCAAGCGCTCGGCATGGTGGCCCACTCGCATGCGGGTCCAGACTTCACTCGGCTGCTCGAGTGCGATCGGGTAGCGCTCCCGAACCGCGGCCTCATCCAACGCGGAAGGGTCGTGCACGAGAAGTGCCAGCATGGCCCGGAACGAAGTCTCGTCGGTGGGACGCCGGGCGACCCAGGAGAACATGGCGTGCAGTCCCACCTGGAAGGGAACATAGGTGCTGGCCTCAGCCAACCCGCCGGGGGCCATCAGGATCAGTTTGGGGACCTTCGCGGGAAAGGCGAATGTATAGGCGGTGGCCAGGAGTCCGCCCAGGGAATTGCCGATCGGCACGACCTGTTCGATGTCGAGGGCGGTCAGGAATTCATCGAACTGCTGGACGTAAAACGGCGTCGAGTAGTCGAGATCCGTAGGCTTCGAGGCGTAGCCGTAGCCGGGATAGTCGATGACCAGGCAGTGGTGGCCGGCGGCGGCCAACACGGGGTAGTTGTGTTTGAAGTTGCTGTAGCCACTGGCGCCTGGGCCGCTGCCGTGCAGGAATAGCAGGCTGGGTTTGCCCGCGCGGCGCGGGCCGGCTTCGTGATAGTGGATGGTTTGTCCACTTGGGGTTTTGAGGTATTTCCCTTCGGGGATCGGCCGCTCGGGTGCCATGGGTTTGTCCGTTCCGGTGTCGCTTGCGCCGCGGGGATTGTCGCGCGCGGCGCGGCGTGGCGACTCGTCCAAACGGACGGGCCGAGTGGGCTCCCGGGGGGTGTAGTCCTTTCAGAGGATGGATCCGCAAGCTGCTTGGGCTATCAACTGGCCTGGAGAAAGGGCTGCGCTGGAGCGCGAGCTGTTGCGCGGCCCGATGGCAACGAGTGGAGGAACGCAGACATGGCACGCATAAAGGCGGCCATCATCGGGTCCGGCAATATCGGCACGGATCTGATGATGAAGATGCTGAATTATCCGCTCCACATGGAGCTGGCCGCGGTCGTGGGGATCGATCCGCAGTCCGAGGGTCTGGCACTCGCCCGTCGGCGGGGCGTACCGGTTACGCACGAGGGCTTCAATGGCCTGAAGAAGTTGCCCGGCTACAGGGACATCGGGATTGTGTTCGACGCAACCTCCGCCTATGCGCACGCTGCGCACGATCAGGCACTTCGTGCCGATCGTAAGCGTGTGGTTGACCTCACGCCGGCAGCTCTCGGGCCCTTCATCGTTCCGCCGGTGAATATGCACGCGCTGCTCGATGCGCCTAACCTCAACATGGTGACCTGTGGGGGACAGGCGACGATTCCGATCGTTGCGGCCGTCTCTCAGGTCTCCAGGGTGCACTACGCCGAGATCGTCGCCTCCGTCTCCTCCCGCTCGGCCGGCCCCGGGACTCGGGCCAACATCGATGAATTCACACGTACCACGGCCAAAGGCATCGAGCAGGTGGGCGGGGCGGCCAAAGGCAAGGCCATCATCATTCTCAATCCCGCCGAGCCGCCGATGATCATGCGGGATACCATTTTTACCTTCTCGGACCCCGCGGATGAGGCGGCCATCCGGGGGTCCATCGAGGCCATGGTCAAGAAGGTTCAGGCGTATGTGCCGGGCTACCGCCTGAAGCAGAAGGTGCTGTTTGAGAAATTCGGGGCCGAGTCGCCCTTGAAGATCCCGGGTCTCGGTCAATTCATCGGTATCAAGACGTCTGTCTTTCTCGAGGTCCAGGGCGCGGGTGACTACCTCCCCTCTTATTCAGGGAATCTCGACATCATGACCGCCGCTGCGAAGGCGACGGGCGAGCTGATCGCACAGCGGGTGCTGGCAGGGGAAATCGCATGAGTTTCGATCCGAGACGCGAGAAGCTTTATATCCAGGACGTCACTTTGCGTGACGGGATGCATGCGATCCGGCACATGTACACGGTCGATCACGTGCGAGCCATTGCTCGCGTGCTCGATGACGCGGGGGTGGATGCGATCGAGGTGGCACACGGAGATGGCCTGTCCGGGGCGAGCTTCAACTATGGGTTTGGCGCGCATACCGACTGGGAATGGCTGGAAGCCGTCGCCGGGGTGTTGAAACGGGCTGTGCTCACTACCCTGATTCTGCCGGGTGTGGGCACGGTTGATGATTTGCGCCGCGCGCGTGAGTTGGGTGTCCGTTCGGTGCGGGTAGCGACTCACTGCACCGAGGCTGATGTCTCCAAACAGCACATCGGGATGGCGCGCGATCTCGGGATGGATGTGTCCGGGTTTTTGATGATGGCTCACATGATCGATGCGGAATCGCTGGCACGGCAGGCGCAGCTCATGGAGAGCTATGGAGCGCACTGTGTGTATGTGACCGATTCGGGCGGCGCGTTGGACATGGAGGGCGTGCGGGATCGCTTTCGAGCCTACGATCGGGTGCTCAAACCGGAAACGCAACGCGGCATGCACGCGCACCATAACCTCTCGCTGGGGGTGGCCAATTCGATTATCGCCGCGCAGGAAGGGGCCGTTCGAATTGATGCGAGCCTGGCGGGGATGGGCGCGGGTGCGGGTAATGCGCCGTTGGAAGTGTTTGTGGCGGCGGTCGACCGGAAGGGTTGGGACCACGGGTGCGATGTCATGGCTTTGATGGATGCCGCTGAGGATCTTGTGCGGCCGCTGCAGGATCGTCCGGTGCGGGTCGATCGGGAGACGCTTTCGTTGGGGTATGCCGGGGTTTATTCGAGCTTTCTGCGGCACGCTGAGAAGGCTGCCAAGGATTTTGGGCTGGATGTGCGCTCGATTCTGGTGGAGCTGGGGCGACGGAAGATGGTGGGAGGGCAGGAGGATATGATTGTGGATGTGGCGTTGGATATGAGGAAGGAGCGCGAGGGGGCGGCGCGGTAAAAGCGTGCTTCCAGCGTCTACTTGCCCTTGCCGAGGTCTGCTCGTAACGCGTTGCGGTGGGTGACTGGCTTGCCGGTGTCATCCGTCATGGTGATGACTCGCTCGGGGCAGCTCAGCGCGCCGTTGAGGGCATCCAGTTCCTGGCCTGGCGGGACTTCGAAGCCTTCGCTGCCGATGTAGCCGTTGGAGTCCAGCGAGTAGAGGCCGGGGGAGCGGGTGGCGCAGCGCGCGTGACCCTGGCAGGCTTTCTTGTCTATGCGGATCTTGTAGGGCACTGGATGATTTCCTCAAAGTTGCTGAGGCTGCGGCCGTTCAATACTCGATTTGCAGAATACGCTGACGCTCGGCGTCGTTGGGCGCCCAGGGGAGTCCGGGAATGCGGTAGGTGCCCTCGCTGCGCTCGAGGTACTTGCGGGCATCCTGGCGTGGGTTGTAGAACTGCTTGTACCAGGTGCGGACCTTGGCGAAATTGCCGTCTCCCGGGACTTGCATCGGGTTCAAGCAGGGGCGCTTGTTGGACCAGATCTCGAAGTCCTGCGAGAAGGCCATGCGGCTGATGCCCTGGTATTCGCGGGCGGCTGCCATGTCGGCGTCGGTAGGTGGCGCGTGGGGTGTTTTGCTCAGTACGCCGTGCCAGACGCACACGACACCGTCGTCTACCGGTGTATGGGTGATGAACATCAGACCCGGCTTGTCGCCCTCGAAGCGCGAGATCAGGATTCCCGGTCCGGTATAGAACGTGTTGAAGTCCGCTGCTTCCTGTCCCACTGCGAGATACTCATGGCGGCCACCAAGGCGTTGCCAGACCCTGGGGCCGCGAATCTCGCTTTCAAAGTAGGCAGGGGTGGTTGCGTGGATCGGTAGCAGGTGGTGGATGTCGCAGATGTTGTCCACGACCTCGATCGGATGGAGTTGCATAGTGCCCAACTCATCGAAGTGCCAGCGGGCCCACTGGGGGTCGTCCCACTCCTTGAGATGGGGCAGCTCGTACTCCGGCTCGCCCCCTTCCGGGTCGTGCCAGTAGAAGATCCCATTGTAGCGCTCGATGACCGGATAGCTTTCCAGCCTGGCATTTGGCGGGATCGTCTTGGAATACGGTATGTGGTTGCACTTGCCGTCCGGTCCATAGCTCCAGGCGTGGTAGGGACAGCGGATGGATTCCCCTTCTACGTGTTTCCCCTGTTGGACGATGTTGGAAGTGGTGTTCCTCCCGATGTGCGTTCCCATGTGGGCGCAATAGGCGCTGACCATGTAGGCCCTGCCGCTCGCGCCGCGGTAGAGCACCAGGTCCTTGCCAAAGAAGCGCACGCTGAGCGGCTTTTGCGTGAGCTTCTCTGCATCGGCCACCATGAACCAACCGCGTGGGAAGGTGAAGGCACCCAAGCCGTATTCAGCTGCCGTAGCCATCGTCAGGTCCTCTGATTCATTGCCGCCAACCCTTACCCGCCCCGAACCGAAATCAGGATCCGGTTGTAGCCGGCGACTGTGCCGATGTCCTGCGCCTTTTCAACGCCACTTTCGATCAGCCGGTAGTGCGGCGCTTTTTGCAGCAAGGCTTCGATACACGCCTTGACTTCCAATCGGGCCAGATGCGAGCCGAGACAGCGGTGCGGACCGACTCCGAATGAGTAGTGCCGGTTGTTTTCGCGGCGAAAGTCGATCTCATGGGGGTTGTTGAATTCATCCGGATCCCGGTTGGCGGCGGCCCATGACATGAAGACGTGCTCTTGCGCCTTCACCAACCGTCCACACACCTGCACATCCTTCGTGGCACGGCGTGAGTTGCCTTGCGTCGGCGCAAAGACGCGCAGGAACTCTTCGATCGCACCGTCCATGAGCTCCGGGTGGTCGATCAGCTCCTGGCGGCGGTCCGGATTGCGACCGAAGTAGACAGCGATCATGCCGACGAGCGCCTGGGCCGTATCGAGTCCACCGCCCAGGATGATGAGTACGATGCTGTCGATCTCGTCGAGTCGCAGTGGGCGGCCGGCCATCTCGACTTTGTGGAGGTGCTCGATGATCCCGCCTGGCATGAGCTCACCCTTCTCGCGCCGAATCTCCTCTCTCATGCGCCCGACCATGACGGCCATGCTGGCGCGGCG
>Ga0105240_10008195_pt1 | contig 14975 bp, 15 predicted proteins | sample KBSC54metaG_FD_80426 | JGI IMG/M metagenome (GOLD analysis project Ga0105240, IMG submission 80426) | Corn rhizosphere microbial communities from Kellogg Biological Station, Michigan, USA - KBS C5-4 metaG | ecosystem: Host-associated > Plants > Roots > Rhizosphere > Soil | place: Michigan, USA... | reverse complement strand
GGATAGAAGATCTAAACCAGCTTCAGTCCGAGACGCTTGAAACGGCCAAAGAAGACGGCGACCTCATATTGCTTGCTGATACCGGGTCGGGGAAGACCCTGGCCTTTCTTTTGGCCGTACTGACTTTTATAGACGAAAAGACGGCATCCACACAAGCCCTGGTCGTCGTTCCTTCCCGCGAACTGGCGCTCCAGATAGAGCAGGTAATTAAGACAATGGGCACCGGGTTAAAGGTCACCTGCTGCTATGGCGGCCATCTCAGAGAGACGGAAGAAAACAATCTGATAGAAGCTCCGGCGCTAATCATCGGGACGCCCGGCCGGCTGGCCGATCACATTCGCAGGCACAACATACAAACCGGCGCCATCAGGACCCTTGTTCTCGATGAATTCGACAAATCCCTGGAATTGGGCTTCGCGGATGAAATGTCTTTTATTATCGGCTCTCTGCGGTCCTTGAACAAAAGGATTCTCACCTCGGCGACAGCCGCCGGGGAGCTGCCCGATTTTGTCGGTCTCGGGTCAGTGCAGACCCTGGACTTCCTATCCGGCAAAAAGACAGAAAGGCTTACCATACAGCAGGTATTCAGCCCCGACAATGACAAGATCGATACATTGTTCCGGCTCATCTGCCGGATAGGAGACCGGTCCGCGGTCGTCTTTTGCAATCACCGGGATTCAGTGGAAAGGGTCAGCGCCCTACTAAAAGAAAAAGGGATTGTGAATGTATACTATCACGGCGCTCTTGAACAGCCCGAACGCGATAGTGCTTTGGCCAGGTTCCGCAACGGCAGTTCCAATATCCTGGTCACCACCGACCTTGCCGCGAGAGGTCTGGATGTGCCGAATATCCGCTATATCATCCATTATCACCTCCCTGCCACGGCAGAAGTATATACCCATCGCAACGGCAGGACCGCCCGGATGGACGCCAGCGGAACGGCCATTCTAATCCTTTCGCCCGGGGAAACCCTGCCGGCATATATTCAGGAACAGCCCGAGCTGCTCGATATCCCTGCTACCCCAACGCTTCCGCCTAAACCCAAATGGACCACTTTATTTATTTCCGCCGGTAAAAAAGATAAAGTCAACAAGGTCGATGTGGTAGGGTTTTTCACCAACAAAGGACAGCTGAAGAAAGAGGATATCGGGCTCATCGAAGTCAAAGATTATTTCTGCTTTGTGGCCATTCGCAAATCCAACGTGGCTCATACCTTGCAACTGATAAAGAACGAACGGCTCAAGAATAAGAAAGTGAAGATCGATGTCGCGAAATAAGCCGCACTCACCCCAAAGCATTTTCCGATGATTCAGTACGGATATCCGATCCGGGTTAGCATCTCCTCCAACTTATCCCTGGAGAACGGCTTATAAAAGAATCCCAGGACGCAAGGATAGGCAGACACGCGGTGGATCTCTTCGGGACAGGCGGCGGCAGATAAAACAAAGACATGGAACCAAGCCAGCATGGAGTTGAACCTGCTTTCCATTCGCTCCAGCAATGCGAAGCCATCTGTCCCAGGCATATGTAAGTCCGTAAGAAAGATCGTATCCTTACGCCTGGAGATAAACTCTTCAGTCCCTATATACCGGATAACATCTTCTGCGGCCGTGAAAGTGATCGTCTCCGCACTCCGGCTATAGCTCCCAATGATCTCTTTTGAAAATGCCAGGGCCCATGCGTCATCATCCAATAAAATAAAGCTTGGTACATTCTTTTCGTTTCTCCGTTTCATTATGGCATCGGTTTGTTTAAACAGGGCCGGATGGTCAGTGGCATGGTGATACTCATCTTAAATCCCCTTCCGGGGCTGGTCGTTATGTCGGCCGTTCCATTGAAAATGGTCACGCGGTCCCTGATATTCCTCAACCCGATGCCTTCCGGCTTTGTTCCGGCCTTCATGCCCTTTCCGTTGTCAGAAATGATCATATTGAATTCGGTGGGTGTCGTGCGCAATGACAGATACACCGATCCGGCTTCGGCATGTTTGATAATATTGGTCAACTGCTCCTGCGCAATTCGATAAATGACCAGCTTTAGTTCATCGCTGAGCAATTCCTCCCGTAGACCGGAGGTATCCATTGTCACCCGGATATCCCATCTCCCGAGCATTTTATCGCTCAGGTCTGTCAGTTGCTCCTGGAATGGCTTCGCCTTGAAGTCAGGGACAACAAGGCCCTGGGCGATCTTCCTGTTCTCCTGAATGGCGCTTTCGATATTCTCCTGGCAGGCCACTAAAAGTTCCGGAATATTTTCCGCATGATATTTCGCGACGGAGAGAAGCATCTTGGTGGCGGCCAATAGTTGGTTCACATTATCGTGCAGCTCGCGTCCGAGGTAGTTCCTTTCCTGCTCCTGGGTCTTTAAGATAGCCCTCGCTATCTCCTTTTCCATCATTTTCCGTTGCGTAATGTCGCGCGAAAAGCAGGCAACCCCACTGATGGAATCCCCGGTATAGATCGGACAATAGGATATTTCCGTCCAGGTGTTATCGGGTAGCGCGGTGTGCTCGATCTCAGTAAAACTTTCACCGGAAAATGCGCGTTCATAATATTTCCTGAACCGGGTCAGCTGTTCCGGTCTGAATTTCCCGGTAAGGATATCGGCTCCTTTCGCAATCGTCGTTCCGGTCATGTTCCGGATCACCCGGTCAAAAGCAGCGTTGGATGTGATCAGCCGGAAGTTCAGGTCCACGCTCCACATAAGATCGTTGGTATTATTGATCAGCGCCATGAGGTTATTCCGGTCAAACTCTTTTTCCCTTTCGAGCTTTCTTTTCTCGGTCTCCACCCGGTGTTTTTTCACGGAAGCTATAATGGCGGCAGGCAGCCTTGTCATCCGGTCTTTAAGGATATAGTCGTCTACACCTGCCTTGATCATCTGTATCGCAAACTCCTCCGAGATGGTGCCGGTCACGATGATGAACGGGATATCCGGGAATAGTCCACGGGCGATATGCAACGCCTCTTTCGAGTCGAATTGCGGCAGGGAATGGTCGGACAAAATGACGGAGGGACAAAAATCATCGAGCGCCTGCAGATAGGCAGCCTTATCCATCGCCAGCCGAAACCCGCAATCGAATCTGGCGTCCATCCCCAGTCGCCGCACGATCTCCTCTGCATCGTACAGACTGTCTTCCAGTATCAGAATTTTTAACGCCTCTGTCATGTTGCCGACCGGTTTTTTTCGGAATCTCGGATTTAAAAACGGGCCGGTTGCAAGATATTAAGGGACCCTTTGCATATGATGTAGACCAAAATATGAAAAAGACTATAGAGGAAATTGGGAAGGGAGAGCCGGCATCAGATCAATTTATTGGTCAGCGCGTAGCGTATTAATTCGGAGTTCGTCTTCATAGACATCTTGGCCAATATCCTGGCCCGATGGGTGCTTACAGTGGTGGTACTCAACGAGAGCGTTTCGGCAATTTCGGAAACCGATTTGCCGGATGCGATCATTTTTAAGATCTCGAATTCACGGTTGGAAAGGGCTTCATGAGGCGTCGCATCGGCCCCACCCTGTCCCATATCTTCCACGATCATTGCAGCAACGGCGGCCGAGACATACTTTCGGCCCTGCAATACCATTCGAACGGCTTTTACCAGTTCTTCGGTCGCGGCGTCTTTGCTGACATAACCCGCCGCCCCGGCCCTCAGCAGCCGTTTGGCATACTGTTCCTCCGGGTAGATGCTCATGATCAGCACTGGTAATTTAGGGACGATCTCCTTGATTTGCAACATCGCATCCAGACCGCTTCTTCCCGGCAGATCGATATCGCAGATCACGACATCCCACTTTGCGGAGCTGACTTTTGCTACGAGGGTGTTCCCGTCGCCCGTCTCTTCTATCGTCGCCGAAGGATATTCTTCCAGCAGGAGTTGCCGTATTCCTTTCCGGACGATAGCGTGGTCGTCTGCTATAAGGATATTCATAATTTCTTATCGGGAATTATTCATGTTGTCGTACGGAACAGTCACTGCAACGGTTGTACCTTGTCCGGGTTCGCTGTAGATCGCATAATTCCCCCCCATCATTTCAGACCGCTCGCGCATGCCCAGGATGCCCAGTGTCCGTTTGGCGGCGATCTTTTCCGGGTCAAATCCTTTCCCGTCATCTTCGATGGTCAGGGTAAGCAATCGTTCTTCCAGCTCCAGACGAACAATGACCTGGGTTGCATTCGCATGTCTGCTGACATTGGTCAGGGATTCCTGGAAGATACGGAACAGCCCATTCTTTACCGGGTCCGGGATCTTTACTTCCCCGGTGGCTTCGATAAAGGTGGTCTTGAGACCGGCCCTTTTCCCGAATTCTTTCAGGTGCCATTCGATGGCTGCCTCCAGTCCAAGGTTATAGAGGAGGCTGGGCCGTAATTCAGAAGAGATCCTTCTTACCGATCGTACCGTCGAATCCAGCAGCTCTATGATATCCCGGATCTTTTGTTGTATGGCCGCATCCGATTCACCCAATTTTTTGCTCAACCCCAGCACGTCCATCTTTAAAACGGTCAACTGCTGACCCAGTTCGTCATGGATTTCTCTCGCGATATGGGACCGTTCTTCCTCGCGGATATTCTCAAGGTGGCTGCTCAATTGTCTGACCTCCTCATAAGAACGGTTGAGGTTTTGCTCCGCCTTTTTACTTTCAGTCACATCGTGCACCAGGGATAGGATGGTTATCACTTTGCCCTGCTCATCTCTCAGGACGGAACTATGCCACTCGCAATAGATGACCTGGCCATTTTTGGTGTAATTCCGGTTAGCGATCAGACTCCTGTTCACGGTGCCTTTCGTCAGCTCTTCGGTGACCCTGTCAACGGCCCTTCTATCCTCCTCGAAGATGATCCGGAAATCCGGATCGTGTGCATTCCTTCCAAGGGCCTCCGACGCCTTCCAGCCGAAGATCTCTTCGGCCCGGACCGACCATCTGGTGATCGTCAGATCTTTATCGAACTCGATCACGGCCAGCGGCGTATTTTCAACATGGTAGTAAAGGCGCTGGTAGGCTAACCGGAGTTGATCTTCAGCCAACTTCCGCTCCGCGGCCTGCTGCCTGAGCGCCCCATTGGTTTCCCGTAGCTTGCGAACGAGCGGCGCCAGGACTGCCAGCGCGCGCCGCAGGGACTCGGTCGTCGTCTTTCGCGCCCCGATCAGAAGAGCGACGAAAAGGCAGGACAACGTGAAGATGACAAAACGGGGTAATTCCCTCACCTCGATCGTCCATGGATGCAGGGGAGGACCGACGAAGTAGATCTTGAATCCGATCACCGCTAGCACCATGGCAAGCAAACCGGGCATGACCCCGCCAAACCAGGCGCTGAAAATAACAGCGCAAAGGAGCAGAGACACCGGCGCAGTTACCTCCAGCGATTCGGCCATTCGGAAGGCAAGGATCAGGGCGACAAAGACCGACAAAACAGCCGCCAGGTAGCGAAAGAGCCGAAGCCCCGGCCTCTGCTGCTTGACGGCCTTTAACCCTACCGCAATGGCATTTACGGCTCCCCCGGCCCGTATGACTTCCGGACTCTCGAGTAGTTCCCATTTCCGGTGTCGTCTCCCGATCGCGAATTGGTGGGCCTGTACAATGTCGAGTACCTCGGCGCCTCCAAACTTTGACAGGGGATAGGTGCACAATATTATCGCTTGCTGCCCGGCAACGAAGTCGTGGAGGTGTTTTTCATAATCATAAAAATCCTTCCAGTATTTCTGCCCGAGCCAGTACACATCCCCGGAAGCCCGCATTCCGTCGTATCCCCGTGACAGCGCGCTTTCGAGCCTTTCATGCCATGCTGTTAATGCTGTCTCCATAATGAACTCCTCATTCCGAAGATACCAATTGGGCCCATCGAAGATCTCGATTTGACCGTTCGCGATCCGTCGCGGGAGATCGGGCACCGCTTGTTGCAGGGCAGCCGTGGCCTCTTCCGCTGAAACGAAGTGGGGACCGGAGATCAACCATATGACACACTCGTTATTCTCCAATCCCGCCTTAAAAAAGGGAATGAGCGCGTCGAGCAGATCCTGTTTGGTCTCGTAGAAGAGACACAAATGCGAACCCCAGGATATATCCCCCAGTATTTCAATGCCACTTTTTCTCGGTTTTGACATCGGCTGCAATTGAAATTTCCCCGATACCAACCATCCCATGATCCTGCTGCCTCCCGGCCCACGCCGCCGCTTTTCCGCCGCCCTGCTGCTTCTCAGCCACACTGCTGCTTCCCGGCCACACACCACAAAGATAAATTGTTTCTACGTTTCATCAGGCAGAGCCATAATTTCCAATCTCTTGTCACGACCGCACGTAATGAAGCGTGACGAATCCCGATTTGTAAACCTTCGTGTCGACAAGCTTTAACCGCAATTTCTCCTGCATGCTAATGCCATCCATCAACCGTTTTCCCTTTCCGGCAATGACCGGCATAATGGTAAAAATGAATTCATCGACCAGGCCAAGCCCGATTAGGTAGGAAGGGAGCGCCACCCCGCCCACATAAATATTCCCGCCTTCTTCCCGTTTCAACTTTCGGATTTCGTCCTCCGCCTTAGTACGAACGATCCTCGTATTCTTACTTTCAGCCTTCTCCAGCGATTTCGAGAAAACGACCTTTTCGACGGCGTCGAAGGCCTCCGCAAAATCAACATCGGCTTTTGTCTCTCCGGCAGGGTTCTTGGCGATATCCGGCCAGTAGGGGACCATGATCTCGTAGCAGGTCCGCCCATACACAAGCAGGCCGGCATTTTTTACAAGGTCGAAAAAAAAGTCAAATAATTCTTCATCGGGAACCCCGATGGTATGGTCGAAGCAGCCGTCCAGGCTGAGACTGATCGTGTAAATTAGTTTCCTCATTTGCCAAACGTTTAATTTTATTTAGTACCTCTAAATTAAACGATGGCCGTCAACCTGAAAAGGTGTCCAGGCGTCAATTTTAGGGTAAATTGCGACATAATTCCAGTCTTCTGCCTTGTAAATAAGCGACGCACCGCGCCAAGTCTGCCCGGTTAGAACAAATTGGCTCATGACGGCAGGGCGATTGGATGTGATCTTTGATGGGTGGAGTGGCGGAGAACCAAGAGAAATCCAAATTTTCATTAATAAGGGGAACAGCTATAAGAAGATATTTTCCGATATGCAAGCTATATATAAAATCGAGTGGCGGGATAACCGCCTTTCTAAGCTATACATATTCGACTGGGGTTGCTGCGAGGAATACTCATTATATTGGGTCTCACTCTTTATTACTTTATATTTCATCTTTCCCATATATCTTTCCGTTTAATAGCGCCGAAGGCTCTAATCGTCAATTCCTTAATCAAATGTACTCTCATAGCAAATACAGTGATTTTTCTGTTGGTTCTCTAATAAAGAACAACTATAAAAGGGGGAAAACAATAAGTTCTCCAAAAAAGAACCCTTGCGGTAAAGTTGATTAGAATCAGAGCGCGAGGGGAATGCAAACTTACAAATTGCGAATAACGCAATGCGTGTCATATGGCACAATCTCACGCACGTCGTGTAAAGCAGAACTACCGAAGCCTTATTTGCACTATATTTATGGGAGGGAGACAATGATGGCAACCAGAGCAATAATAACGTTTTTTTTTGCAGCAATGTTGACCTGCCATTGTTCGGGTCAAAATCTACAGGGAACTGTTGTAAACAAAGGTCTCGGGACCAATGCGTCATCACGAATTGTGAAATTTTCTTATTTAGATGGCTTTACCACGGTAAAAGATAGTGCTTACGTTTTTGCGAATGGGGCGTTTAGAAAGAAATTCGGATTTTCAAGTCCAGTATTTGTCACAATGATTTATGGTACTTTTAGGCGAGTTATTTATGTCTTTCCAGGGGCAAAATTGAGAATTAAGTTCGATCCGTCAAGCCAGGAGAAATTTGAGGAATCGTTCGCAGTAATCGGCGATTATGGGATCAGCAGTTATTTGGACTCGATCGAGCATTCCAATATGTTGGGAAACTATATCAACAGCAGGGTTAACGTTAAAGGATCAATAGACGCGGTGAGCCAGATATTAAAGAATTACGACGTTTTCTGTGACTCCTTCAGAAATGCCTGTTTTTCGGGATTTAAGGTTAAGCCCGAGGCATTAAGGGAATTTTGTATTTCCGACAGCGTGAACGAAAGGTACTATGGAATTTTGTCGGCGTGTGATTATCTCACCATTGTTAAAAACGGGGACAAGACCCGATTTAGGACACGAGAAATTACCTCTAAAATTACGTTCAGCAACAGCGATGCCTATATGATTTCGGAATATTACCGGCATAGCTGGCTTTTTGTGCTCAGAAGCTGGTATGACTCCGCAATGCAAGCAAATAGCGGAAATTCGGGCCCCGAAGCAAATTTTACTTCTTTTTCGCTCGACTACATTCGATCGCACAATGTAACTGGTCCAGTGAAAGGCTTGATATATTCTCAGCTTCTTGGTGACATTTTAAGGACGTACTCGCGACTAACTCCGCCGCTTATTTCCAGATATGACTCATTGATCGTTGTGTTGGAAAGTGGCATTGATGACAGAAAATTTTTAGCGGAGTTTAATAGACATTTTAATGAGGAGAAAGGCTTTCAGGGCGATCACATGAAGGGCAAACCAGCGCCCGACTTTATCGCTTACGATACCTCGGGCAGGATTTATGACTTAAGCTCATTTCAGGGAAAGGTACTAATCATGGATGTTTGGGCATCCTGGTGTCTTCCATGTATTCAGGAGTTCCCTTATCTGCGATCTTTGGAGCAGAAGCTCGATTCGGGTAAATTTCGATTAGTGACCATATCGGTTGACAATACCAGAGATCGATGGATTCGAGATGGAGTTTCAATGGTAAGGCAGCCCGGGCTGCCTCTGTGGGTTTCGACCGCCGACACCGAGAGATTCATACGGGATTATAATTGTTCACTTATACCTGATCTTATTTTGGTGGATAGCCAGGGGCTCATCGTGAATTTTACCGCGCCGCGAGCAAGTGACAGTGATAGGCTTTATCGATTAATTGTAGACACAATTCGCGGAGCCAGCCGCTAGCTCCAAAAAATACCTAAGTAAGAAATTGAGCTGTTACCCAAACGCCCTGAATGGGACTCGCACCTGCACATTTGCACGTTAACCGTGATATTTTGGCCGGTGGCGACTACATTTTTATCACCTTGAACGGAGATTTATCGAACCACGCGATTAAACGAAGCGGTCCCTCAAATCTATCAGATAGAGAAAGAATTGCAGAAAAATGAAAACGGCACAAGCGAAGCAAATTTTGACTTGTGCCGAACGGCGAGAGGGAGGGAAATGTGCTCGCTCTCCAATATGCTGGTTTTCAAATTCTTGTTGGCCTGGGCCGGGTTGCGGCATGAATTCGGTGATGTGAAAGAACGTAGGCGAATTAATTGAGTAAATTTAGGTAATTCGCGCTAGAAACTGGCGACTTATTATGGCAAATCAGATCACCCCAAACGACCGAAATTTAGTAATTTACTGGTCAACCCTTAGTCCTTTGTACTTTGGTTTAGGGCGAAATTCTGGGTAAATTTGCAAAAACATTCCTTATGGCAGCTATATCCGGTTTAGATAATGAATTCATGCAATACTGGCTTAAGCTTTCGCTAGGTCAGAAGGAATCTTTATTAAGTGTTGCCAAAAATTTCGTTGGTCTATCCGATGAGCCCGACGTTGTTGATCTCCGTAAAAAGCTCATTCAGGAGGAAAGGGAAAAGTATCTCGGAGGGGAGGGAAGGTCGTTTAGTTGGGAGGAAGTGAAGAACATGGCTCTCAATAAAGACCAAAGGAATGGCCTATAAGCTTGAGATCAGGCCTTTGGCGACGATGGAAATCCTAGAGGCCTTTGATTGGTATGAACAGCAAAGAGAAGGCTTAGGAATTGAATTCCTAAAAGAATTAGAGATATTTTACACCACCTTATTACGTAATCCGAATTCTTACGGGTATTACGATAAATCGGTGCGGCAAGGGAAAATTGATCGCTTTCCTTATGTCGTAGTTTTTGAAATCTTCGATGAAGTTATCGCAGTTTATAGTGTATTTATGACGCGACAAGATCCTACAAAGAAAAGGTTAGGATAACAATCTCTATACTGAAAAGGGTACGAATTCTCCTGCTCCAAATTCCGTCATTAATTTCTTATGTCAGGTCTGGCGAAACACGAGCCCACCTAAAAAAGGGTGTTTTTACGGTTGTATTTCTCACTCGTATAATTTAAATTTCGCGTCAAAGTTGCATAGCTCCAGAGCTTTGCAGTCATTTATTGATGGGAGAGAGGTAAGTCATGGGAAGTAGCCACATCCCTTATTTTATGCGGATCAGGGAAAAAATGTCCGGTCAATGATACATTCCCTACGGGTCGCCAAAGCCGAACCGCAGTTTGGCTTTGCACTTCCGTCAATCGGCTGCGGCTGCTTGCACAATGCTCCAGCTTTGAAAGTATGGTATCGGTCAAAACTTCAGTAGTTTGGGCATTTTGCTCAGATATGTGCGAACTCTTCAAGCGTTGGAATATTTCAGAAACTGGGGCGTTTTTTCTTTTTCCTTTTTCGCTTCTCTTCAGAGCTAAGTTCACCGGTACCCCCGGTGCCTGCTCCAGCGAATCTTGTTTGAAACAAGATCTGTGCTGCCCTCGACATTCCAGTTTCAGCGGCCTCTTTGGACAAAGCCTGGGAGGTCGAAGCCAATTTTGTAGGCTGAAAGGGGTTTTGCATTTGTCGGGGCTTTTTGAAAATCCGCTCGGAATTTAGCGGGGGGGAGATTTTTTTAGTCCCTAAGAGCTTTTGCTGTAGGTCAAGAATTTTTTGCAATCCGGGTAGTGAATACTTCCGATCGATCTGACTGCCCTTGAAAGAAATGTTCCCTATCTTGAAACTGATCCCCTGTTTTTCCCGGGTTTGCCCTTTAAACTTGTAGAGGACGTCAATTCCAAGTTTTTGAAGGCGGTCTTCAAGTTCATCCATAGTCCCGCACCGGGATATGTTTTGGGCTATGGCCTGATAAATCTTGTACTTGATTGCCTCCGACTTACTCAGGGCGTCCAGGTGAGTCCGCCGCAAATCTTTTCTGATTGCCGGAATCAGCCCATATTCCTCGGTGAGCTGCTGCGCAACCTTTTTGCCCTTCAGACCAATCCAACTATCGGAAATAGCCTTACCACTATTATCCACCAGATTGGCGACGATATGCAAATGCAGGTGGGCCTTGTCTGTATGCTTGCTGACTGAGAACTGAGTATTGACGATGCCGAGCCGATCTAAATACTTCCGGGCTATTTCCTTCAACTGTTCATCCGAAGGATTCTCGTCGGGGTGAAAGCTCAGGATGGAATGAAAGACGGCTTTCCCCTTGGACGGTCTAGTCTGCTGCTGCCGTAAAAAGTCTTCAGCCATTAACTTATAGTCATGCCAACGGACCCCCTCAGCTATCAATACCTCAGCCCCCTTTTTCTGGCAGACGTACCGGCAGGTGTGGTAGAAGGAATTGGCGGGAAGTGGCTTGCTGATCATGGCTTCAGCTTTTTTAGTATTTCGTCCAAACTTGTAGTCAAGCTATGAAAACGGAATGCTGCCAGAGGAATGCCTTCCACATGACAGCACTTGATGAACTGATTTAGGTTGTTCGCCATGCCAATTAGGTTTCTGGCAATTTCCCACTCTTCAAGCGTAAGGCGGGTATTAATAATATTATGAATTCCCAAATGCCGGAGGTAGGCTGACGGTTTCATTCCAACTTTTCCAGCTTTCTCTTTAATTATAAGATATTCCGGCCGGGTAAACCTAATGCAAGCTCTGACCTCTCGTTTAATGGCCTTAACCGGTCTGCCGGTTGGTTTTATTTTATGTCTACCTTGTTCCATCTCCATTATTATTAAATAACTGATTGTTGGGTCTTTCTCCCTATGCGACCACCGGAAGCATAGGGACGAGCGTTGCTGTCGAGACGTTTTCGTCCGACAACAACACCGCTCGCCCTAAAAACTTCGAAGCTCTAGCCTGTTAGTAGATCGCTTAATGGCTAGCCGGGGAACCATCTTCTGGGTAACCTTCCTTGGAGAAAAATCAGGAGGCTATTTAGGAAGCCGCTTGGGGCTGGTCAGGGTTAGGTCAATTTCGGCCGCGTCGTAAAACATGAGTCCACCGACGCGCTTGTAAGGCAGTTGCCCGGTCTTGCGAAGGGTGAGCAGTGTACCGCCAGAAATATTGAGTAATTTTTTGACTTCGTTAGATTTTATCCAGCGCTTTGGCGGTTTTGCCCGCTGGCCATCCAGCATCTTTTTAATATCCATTAGTAATTTGATCCTGAATTTCTCAAGATCGTCGAGCGTCACCAATTGATTCCCGGATGGCTGCTTTTGTTCTCCGGGTAGGTATAAGAGCTTTCCCATACTGCTTTTGATTCAAATATACCGTTCTGAAATGCCGTCGTATCAGTATGGGGAACGAGTACGGAAAGATTAATTTAAAAAAATGTGTTAAAGTGTAGCCGCTTTTACTAAGTTGAAAACTTGGCAAGCGTCACCGAACCATATTTGGCAGATCTACGGAAGTGTGCTAATTTTTAACCATGGACGTTTATCGCAACAACATAAAACTAAACATGAACGATGAAGAAGTTTGGGTTAGTCTCAAATGGTTTCGGGGGGCAAGTCGCTATAACAATGGCTGTGCACGTTACGGTAAAAAATATCATTTACGGTGGGTTATTGGGTGAGCCAAAGCGCTTTCAGCCAAAAGTAATGAGAAACCGGATAGTCGATTACATCGAATGTAGTTTTTGGGCTTAAAATTCAAAATCATATAGATGAAGGTATTGTACACGGCAAAGGCAAAGTTTGATAAATCCAGCGAAACAGATCCAATGGCTTGGGAAAAATATGTGGAGTGGAGTAGGCTCTCGCAACTGATCGAGTTGATCTCGCTTGATGGGATGCTAAATAAAAGATTAATCGAACCCGATAGAAATGAAGAAAAAGAGTGGGATTATATAGTTATTGATAATATGTACGAAACGGGCTTTTTTACGACGCTAGACTACGTCTTAAAAAGGATGATGGGAAAAGAAAAATATAATTTATTGGCGGTTATTATAAATCCCGCTACGGATTGCCGACTTATTGAGATAGATAGCTTTGAGTTTATAGGATACGATCTTCTAGACAAATATTACGACATAAGTGCGTTGTGCAATTGTGGCGGTTTCGATGAAACGTTTAGACCCGAAGAGTTAAACCGCTTCGGCTTAATCGAAGATTTTGATCGAGCTATGGAAATAAGAGAAAATCTCCTGGCAAACAACCCTGAAGAGGATCACGCTGACACGAATGCTATTGCAATCTGGCGACACCAATATTTGGGACGATAGTACCATAATAATATGGCATCTGGTAAAACTAATTTAGGGTATGAAAACCCAAGCCTTTCATTAATAGAAGGGCTTGGGCGCTAGCTATTATTTAACTGCTTTAAGGGACTCAACTCTTTTGTTATTTTCCAGCCGATCTTGGAGCAAATTCATATCCATCCCGATTTTGGTCTGCGTTACCTTAGCGTATTGCATGGTCGTGCTGATTTTGGTGTGGCCGAGCATTTTACTGATTGTCTCAATGGGGACCCCATTCATCAAAGTAACGGTCGTCGCGAAAGTATGCCGGGCTAGATGGAACGTCAGGTATTTTTCAATTCCGCAGATTTCGGCGATTATCTTCAAACTTCGGTTTACCTCCTGATTGCTCACGTGGGGGAAAACGGTGTCGCGCTTGGCCGCGTCGTCGTCGGAGAATTTTTCGAGTAGGAGCTGGGCGGGCTTAAGAAGGGGAACATTTACCGGAGTATCGGTTTTGGCCCGCGTTGTCTTGATCCACTTGATTTTGTCAATCCCGGTTAAAATCTCCGAAGGCCGTAGGTCCATCAGATCAACATAAGATAGCCCAGTGTAGCAACTAAAGAGAAAAAGGTCCTTTACCCGATTTAGCGTGAAATTTCCGAAATCCTGATTTTCCAGCGTCGCCAGCTCCAGATCGGAAAGGAACTCCCGTTCCGTATGTTTGAATTTCAACCGAAAGTTGGAAAACGGGTTTTTATCGATCCATTCATTCTTTAGCGCCCAGGTCACCATCTTCTTTAGCCGCTCCAAATGTTTCATGGTCCCATTGGTCGTGCAGGGATCGTTTTCTTTCAATGAGTTGTTCCGGACGAAAAATTCGAACCCGGATATAAATTCATAGTTCAGGTCTTTTAACGGCATGTCGGGCTTTTTGTACCGTGCCACCAAAAACAGTTTTAGGTAACTTTCAGTGGCGTGGTAGTTTTTCATGGTCCCCGGCTTCAAGACCTTTTGCATCATGACCTCGTGCTGGTTGACCAACCAAAGCAAGGAATAAGAAATCTCCTTCTCCTTCTCGATACCGAGAAAAGCCGACTTGACCGCCGCCGCCGTTAAGGGTTCGTCTTCCAATAAGAGGTCGCGGTAATGCCGATGTAGCTTTCCCTGCATTTCCTGCAAATAACTGTTGAAGGCCCTGAGCTCAGGATTTTTCGGTTTGGCCTCTCCTTTGCCAAAATTCCAATCGGCTTTGGAAATTGAGTTCTTCATGGAAAACTCGGTTCTTGTTGCATTCACAACGATCCGGGCATAAACCGGAAATTTGTTGTCGTCGCCAGTCCTGCTGGTCCGCAGGACGAAATGAACACCGAAGGTGTTGTTACTTTTCATACCATTAGTTTTTTGCGTTATCAATCGCTCTTCGCATGATCGCAAAACCTAAGAAGTGACGTAAAGGCCCGTCGGATAAGGGTTTTAGGCGGTCAGGTGAACACAAAGCTACGTGCGCGTTGCTGTTCACCTGTTTGTTCGCAAACACCTTGATACCTTTCGTTGCAAAATGATATGGAATTGAAAGAAAAAGCCCGTAAAATCAGCGTTTTACGGGCTCCCGTCTAATGATAGCTTTAGACTCATTGTCG
>Ga0105240_10008193_pt1 | contig 14979 bp, 8 predicted proteins | sample KBSC54metaG_FD_80426 | JGI IMG/M metagenome (GOLD analysis project Ga0105240, IMG submission 80426) | Corn rhizosphere microbial communities from Kellogg Biological Station, Michigan, USA - KBS C5-4 metaG | ecosystem: Host-associated > Plants > Roots > Rhizosphere > Soil | place: Michigan, USA... | reverse complement strand
TCCGCCTGAGAGTTTAACCACGCTCTGCAGGGTATCACCGGGATTCACGCGATAAACGCCGGGGGCATTGACTTCGCCGCCGACGCGAACGAAGATTGCGTGTTTTTCCATCGGCAGTTCCAGATCAGTGCGGGAGAAGATTGTGACGACGTCGCCGGACATGAGCACTTGATTGTCGGCGGATGAGTGATCATCCACAGCGCTGGCGAGCCGGAACGGAATGAGATGCGTGCTTAAGTCGCGCGGGTCGAGGCGCTCAATGACCGCGTATTCCCAGTTGATCTCTGCGCTGATTTTTCCCACGGTTGCGATGGTGGGAGTCTCATCGGGATTGAAGGCCGCGTTCCGTTGATTCTGGTCGCGCGGTTGATTGAGGGGCGCGTCGGGCTGATAGGGGGGATAGGATTGATCTGCCTGATCGGATTGATCCGATTGATCATTCTGATCGGGCTGGAGCCTGGGCTGATTGTTCTGAAGTTCCTGGTTTTGCCTGGTTCTTGTTTGCTGCGAACGTTGATTGTTCAGATCGCTGGAGCGGAACTCACTTTCGGTCTGGGCGCCGGCTTCGACCTGTTCGCGGAGGCGCCTGCTTGAGGGTTGCGAAAAGGGTCGTGACGGATCCGGTGGGATGATGTGGTTCTTCTCGTTCCAATAGTCCCGCGAGATGAGGGAATTGCGATCTGGGATGAGGTCAGCAATTCGCATTCCCTCGCGCCAGGGGTAGCGGCCCGGGCGGGCGACGTTACCGCGCAGAGTCACCGCGTTCTCAAATTGAGGCGAAAGGGGCAGAATTCTCAACAGATCGCCATCCTGAACCCGTCTATCCAAACCCGAGGCATCGAGCGCAAACTGATCGACGCTACGCGCCTTATGGTCCTGCACGTGCTCGATGACCGCTTTCTGGGTATCGGCAAGTGCGGTGAGCCCGCCGGCGAAATGCAGCACCGAGCTGACCTGCTCGTCGGCAGAGAGCTCATAGATTCCCGGCTCCTTTACGCTGCCGAAGAGGGCGATTTGAGGACCGATCGGCGGGATATAGATGACGTCGCCGGGCAGCAACTGCGAGTCGTGGGTCTTATCTCCATTGCGCAGCAGGTCGTAGAGGTCGAGATCTGTGATCGTCTGGCTGCCGCGGCGAAGCTGGATGTGGCGCATCGAGCCTGTTGCGGAGGGTCCGCCCGCGAAGAAGAGGACGTTGACGAGGGTGCTTAGCGAACTGACCGTGTAGGTTCCTGGTTGACGGGCGCTTCCAAGGACGTAGACCTGGATGGAGCGGAGGCGACCCAAGGTTACATTGATCTCGAAGTCGCGATAGAGGCCGCCGACAGAGGCCCGTATGCGGTCCTCAACCTGGCTGAATCGCAGACCCGCGACATTCAGGGTGCCCACTTTAGGGAGGGATATCTGGCCGTTGCGATCGACGGTGAAATGCCCATCCATCCCGACTTTTCCCCATATCCGAATGAGGAGTTCATCGCCGGGGCCGATGACATAATCTGCCGGCACGGGAATCTGATCGGCGGGAGCGAAGGTGGTCGGGCCTTGATCGAAGAGTTCGCGTCCATATACGCGCAGAGGGCGACCCGCGGCATCTTCGGCGAACTGCTGGAAATCCGACTTAGGTATGGGAGGTCTGAACGGCCTGAAGTAGGGCGGGGCTGTTGTGCCATTCTGCTGAGGAGTCAGACCTGTCCCGGGTTGCTGGTAGGGATTGGAGTACAGGTATGGATAGGGGTTGGCATTGAGGTCGGCCGGCCCAACGGGAACGCTGGGGGGAATCTGCACTTTGGGGTTGTTGGTCTGGCCGTCGGAATTCGTCGGGTTCTGGTTGTCGGGATTGTAGGGGGTCGAGAATGTCGACTGGGCGGCACACACGGTACCGCAAAACAGAATGAAGATCGGCAATCTGAAGTTCATGAGATTCGAGAAGTTCAATCGCACATCCCTGGTAGGGTTTCAAATCCGTTCACGACGATCGAAGACGGCTGCATGCTACGCGCTCATCGCTTCTGAGGATGGGAAGGGTTCGATGGCCCGGTTTTCTGGTGCGGGAAGGAGAGCGCCAAGCCAGAATTGGGTGTAGGTTTCCAGTACCTGGCGGCTATCCATCCTGGACAGGTGGCAACCCTCGATGAGTTTCGAGAGCTCGGGCTGCGCGAAGACTGTCAAAGCGAGTCCAGTGGCAATGATTGCCGGATCGATGTTTCGGACACTTCCTCTGTCGATGTTTTCCTGAAAGTACTCCGTCATGGAAGCAAACAGAGGAGAGATATGTTCGCGACAAACGTCCTCGGCTTTTCCACGCACTTCGAGCAGAGCGACGGCCACAAGCCGGATGAGTTCCGGCGAGAAAGTGGCGGTATCGACGAGTAAATCCAGTGCTTTTCGGACGAAGGCGTGCGGGGTGAGGCTTTTGCCGTTCACCTGAAGAGCAGTGAAGCGCGGCTTCAGGGCGTCGAAACAGCTGCCGAGAGCTGCCCAGAAGACATCTTCCTTGTGCTGGAAGTAGCGGTAGAGGGTCACTTCGCTAACGTCGGCGAGACGAGCAATATCGCGCGTACTGGTGCCGTGATATCCCTGGCGAGCAAAGAGTGCGACAGCCGCGCGGACGATTCTGGATGGAACGTCAGTTTTCCTGGGCATAAGGCTCACAACTTCCCGAGTGGACATGGGGAGTGCCCGCGAGGAGTGAAGGTGGGATGCAGACCATCTGAGATGGAACTGTGAGGATTGGCTGGGTGCTGGTGAAGGGCAGGGCCTCTTGCGGGCCCTTTAGTTTCTGACTGCTTCCAGCTCGTCCGCTGTCATTTCAACGGCGGCGTGCTGGTTGATCATGGCGACGGTAAGGACGAAGCGAAGGCTGTTTCTTTTTTCGACGAGGGTTCCTTCGAGGCCTTGCATGGGGCCGGAACGGATCCGAACCCGCTTGCCGATCACCAGATCAAGGTAGGGCTCAATTTTCTTTCGGGTTGATTCGGACTGAAGGAACTCGATCTCCTGATCGGGGATCGGCATCGGAGTGTTTCGATTGCCAATGATGCGGATGGCGCCGGGAGAACTGAGGACAATGCCGCGTTGATCGCGACCGATATGGACGAAGATATAGGACGGAAAGAGCGGACGCTGGAGTTTTACTTTCTGGCGATTCTTCCAGACGCGCTGGACTTCGTAGGTCGGCACGAACGATTCGATTTGACGGATATCGAGCAAGCGGCGGACAGATTGTTCGCTCTGGGGCATGGTGTAGAGGGCGAACCAGCGGGGGGCCTGTTCGGAGGGAGCAGGGACGGGAGACTGGAGCGGGCGGCTGCCTGAAACGACTTGAGGGACCGATGAGGTCAGCATGGGTGTTTGGCGCGTAATCCAGAGACTGTTTTGACTACGTTTTACGCTGATTGCATGAGGCTTCGCCAAGGTGACTTAGCAGATGCTCTTGCCCACTAAGCCGCACACAGCCCCCTGATTCAGCGGTACCGCACAGCGACGGAGCAGCCAAACGACAACATTGGGGGCACAGAATAGTGACTTCATCTTAACTCAGCACTTAAGTTAATCTAGCTGCCAATAGGCGCAGATAGGTGTCAATGAGCGACAAATCGCGCCGAAATTGCCGAAAAGGTACACCTATTGGCGATTTTGGTAACCTTCATCACCTTTGAATCGTACTTTTCTGGTCACAGACAGGTGTGTTGGCGCTCACTAAACTTTTGGAGAGAATCGGTTGAAAATTCAACTTTCTGTTTATAGATATTCTGCTACCTTGGGATAGTTTGGCTCGAAAGCAGGAAGAGCAGCCGGGGCTGGGGAGTGGCGCTGAGACTTATGCGTCGTGGCGAACGGCATTGGGCTCATAGGGATATGGCCTGAGAGGCGGAGCACGTGGGGTTTTCGCGGGAGTTTGTTGACACGCGGCTGGACACTTGGAAGCTGATAGCGAAGTATCTTGGGCGCAGCTCGCGCACGGTGCAGAGATGGCATGCAGAGTACGGGCTGCCGGTGCATCATCTTGGCGGTGAGGCGAGCTCGGTATACGCATATACAGACGAGCTGGATCTGTGGCTGAGAAGGCGCGACGGGGCAGAAGCTGAACGAACCGCGCGTCTATCGCGGAGCCCGAGCCGGGTGCCTCTGATTACTCTGCCGGACAAGCGGGCAGACGGGGGCGAGGGCAATCGAGAACCTGTATTTGCCGGGCAGGATGAAGCGCAGCAGCTGGTCTCACAAGCTGAGAGGCTTTGGGAGTCAGTATCCGCAGCCAATCTGAGCACGATTGCGCGGATGTATCGACGGGCCATCGATCTGGATCCAAGAAGCGCCAAGGCGTATGCGGGTCTGTCGCAGGCACTGATCGCGCAGGCGATATTGGGGAATCTACACCCGTCGGGAGCATTTCATGCGGCCCAGGTGGCTCTGAGCCGGGCACACGAGATCGATCCGGGATTGTTCGAGGCGCAGTGCGCATCCGCCATGCTGAAGGTGTGCGTTGAGCGGGACTGGAGCGGCGCTCGCGAGTCCCTGGATGAGGCGATCAGAAAGCGTCCAAAGGCCTCTCAAGCGCTGGTTGGGCGCGCCTTTCTGATGATCGCTCACGCGAATCTTGACGAAGCGAGTGACGAGTTGAGGAGGGCTGCGCTCGAGCGGCCCTTGAACACGTCGGTGGCCGAGCTGATGTGCTGGGTGGAGTATCTTACCGGGCGTTTCGAGTCGGCACTTGCGCTGATTCAGGATGCGCGGCAGACGGGACACAGCGGCGCAGTTCTCGATACGGTGGAAGGGTTCTGCAGAGTCCTCATTTCCGGTGCAGAGAGCCAGATTCAGACGCTTGAGGCGGGGCTGGCGGGTTGTTCGCGGAACCACACGCTTCTCGGGGTGCTCGGTTACGCGTATGGTCGAACGGGGCGAACGACATCGGCGCGGCAGGTTCTGGACTCTATGACACGGATGGGGCTGACCGGTGTTTTTGACTTCGCGTATCCGATCGCACTTACGTTTCTAGGGCTGGGCGAGCATGGAGAAGCTGCGAGATGGCTGGCGCAATCGTACAAGCACGGGTCACTTTGGAGCCTCGGGTTCGTCTCCGATCCGATATTGCAGGCGCTAAGGACGGACATAAATTTCCGCGACTTCTGCGGGCCGAAGAACTATCCCACGCAATCCCTTCATCACGGCCTGGGCGTGTTGCAGGTTTCCTGATGCACAGTTTCTTTTCGTCGGATGACGGAAGCGGCGCACTCGTAGATCGCTGTGATGCGGATCATGAGCCGCTGTCCAGGTCCCACTGTGAACAAATGCATTGACGTGCGCAAGCGCGCTTACATTAGCTCAAGCAGCCCAATAAGCTCATCCGGTGCAGTAAGATTGGGTCGGTGAACGGCTTGGGTTGCTGAAGAGAGCGTCCAGGATCGGCGCTGTCGCTCCGAGCGACCGGTGCCGAGGAACTCCCCATGCCAGAAGGTCATTTCTGTGAGGCCGGAGGTCGAAGCGAAATGCGCGTTGGGATTTTCACACGCGAGTATCCACCGCTGGTGTATGGGGGGGCGGGGGTGCACGTCGACTACCTGAGCCGGGAGCTGGCGCGGGAGATCGAGGTGGAGGTGCACTGCTGGGGACCGCAGCAGAGTGATGCGGGCAATCTGCATGTGCGCGGAGCGGAACCGTGGGCGGAGATCTCGAACGGGACTGAAGGCAAGTTCAAGGGCGCACTGGAGGCGTTCAGCCTGAATCTCACTCAGGTGAAGGCTCTGCAGGGGATCGACATTGCGCACACGCATACGTGGTATGTGTCGATGGCCGGGTACCTAGCGAAGAAGCTGTATGGAATTCCGTTTGTGCTGACGACGCACTCGCTGGAGCCGCTGCGGGCCTGGAAGGCAGAGCAGCTGGGCAGTGGGTACGCGATGAGCTCGTGGATGGAGCGGACGGCGATTCTGGATGCGGATGCGGTAATCGCGGTTTCGCAGGGGACTAAGGAAGACATTCAGCGGGCGTATCCGGATGTGGACCCGGCCAGGATTCACGTTATCTATAACGGGATCGATCTGAACGAGTATCAGAAGACTTCGGACACGAAGGCGTTGACGGATTATGGTGTTGATCCGGCGGTGCCGTATGTGCTGTTTGTGGGAAGGATCACGCGGCAGAAGGGCGTGACGCACCTGGTGGATGCGATCAAACATTTGCCGAAAGACACGCAGGTGGTGCTGTGCGCGGGAGCGCCGGACACGCCGGAGATTGCGACGGAACTGCGGGAGAAGGTGGAAGCAGCGCGGAAGGATCATCCGCGGATTGTCTGGATCGAGAAGATGGTGACGAAGCAGGAGACGATCCAGCTGTATAGCAATTGCAGGGTGTTCTGCTGTCCGTCGGTGTATGAGCCGTTCGGGATTATCAATCTTGAGGCGATGGCGTGCCGGGCTCCGGTGGTGGCGAGCGCGACGGGGGGCATCAAAGAGGTTGTTGTCGAGGACAAGACGGGGTACCTGGTGCCTTTCGATCAGGATCCGGTGACGAGTTTTCCGAGAGATCCGGAGAAATTTGCGAAGGATCTGGCGGGCAGAATCAATGTGCTGCTTGGGGATGCGGAGAAGTGCAGACGATTTGGGGATGCGGGGCGAAAACGTGTCGAGGATATTTTCAGCTGGACGGCGATTGCGCATCAGACGATTGAGTTGTACGGAAGATTGATTGAGGAGAGGTCTCGTGCGATTGGAGTGCGGGGTTGAGGAGGACGAACTGCGGGTCCCTCCACTCCGCTACGCTTCGGTCGGGATAAAAGTCGTATTTGAGAGTGCGTGGACTGCGGGTTCCTCGGCGTTGCTCGGGATAACAGTCGGTGTTGAGTTGGGGAGCTAAAAGTTGTGTTAACGTTGCGGGTTTGTAATTGGGAATTGATATGGCGATGAAGAAGTTATCGGAAGGACGCAGGCGCGTCATTATTGAGGACATTACGCCGCAGGTGGACTGCGGGCGGTTCGCCGCGAAGAGAACGGTTGGCGACCAGGTGCGGGTGGAGGCCGACGTGTTTACGGACGGCCACGATGCGATTGCAGCTTCAGTGCTGGCGCGGCGGGAGGGATCGAAGGAGTGGATCGAGATCCCGATGAAGGCGCTGGTGAACGATCGCTGGGAGGCGGCATTCCGGGTTGGTGAGCTGGGGCGGTACGGGTTCAAGGTGCAGGGATGGGTGGATCACTTTGAGACGTGGCGGCGGGATCTGCTGAAGAGAATCAAGGCGGAGAGCGATACGAGCCTGGATTATCTGATCGGGGCTGAGCTCGTGGTCGAGGCTGCTGGGCGCGCGGCCGGCGGTGACGCGCTGTGGCTCAGCGAACGGGCGGCGGTGTTGAAGGCGGGAAAAGAGCCGAGCCAGTTGCGGACACATGCGACGGACCCGATGCTGCATGAGCTGGTGCTGCGGTATCCGGACAAGCGGTTCGCGACGGAGAGCGCGGAGCTGCCGATTGTTGTGGATCCGGTGCGGGCACGGTTCAGCTCGTGGTATGAGTTCTTTCCGCGGTCGACGGCCGAGAAGGCTGGAGTGCACGGGACATTTGCGGATGCGGAGAAGCGGCTACCTTATGTAGCGGAGATGGGCTTCAACGTGGTGTACATGCCGCCTATTCATCCGATCGGGAGGAAGTTTAGAAAGGGTAAGAACAATAATCCTGAGTCGCAGGATGGGGATCACGGGAGCCCATGGGCGATTGGGGCGACAGAGGGCGGGCATAAGGGAATTCTGGGAGAGCTGGGGACTGTTGCGGATTTCAAGCGATTCATTGGGAAGGCTGATGATCTTGGAATGCAGGTGGCGATGGATATCGCATTCCAGGCGGCGCCGGATCATCCTTATGTAAAGGATCACGAGGCGTGGTTCAAAAAACGGCCGGATGGAACGATTCAGTATGCGGAGAATCCGCCGAAGAAGTACCAGGACATTTATCCCTTCGACTTCGAGAGCGAAGACTGGGAGGGAATGTGGAAAGAGCTGAAGAGCGTCTTCGACTACTGGATCGGCGTGGGAGTGACGATATTCCGCGTGGACAATCCGCACACGAAGGCGTTTCCGTTCTGGGAGTGGGCGATCACAGAGATTAAAAAAGATCACCCAGAGGTGCTGTTCCTGGCTGAGGCGTTTACTCGACCGAAGATCATGTACCGGCTGGCGAAGCTGGGGTTCAGCCAGTCGTACACGTACTTCCCGTGGCGAAATGCGAAGTGGGAGATTACCCAATATTTGACGGAGCTGACGCAGACGCCAGTAAGGGAGTTTTTCAGGCCGAATCAGTGGCCGAACACGCCGGACATTTTGACGGAGTTTCTGCAGATGGGAGGAAGGCCGGCATTTGTGATCCGGCTGCTGCTGGCGGCGACGCTGGGGGCAAATTACGGGATCTACGGACCGGCGTTTGAGTTGCAGGAACATGTGCCGGTGCGGCATGGGAGCGAAGAGTATCTGAACTCGGAGAAGTACGAGGTGAGGCACTGGGATCTGAATCGGCCGGACAGCTTGCGGGATCTCATTGCGCGGGTGAATGGGATCAGGAACGAGAATGCGGCGCTGCAGAATGACTGGTCGCTGCGGTTCCATAACGTGGATAACGATCAGCTGATCTGCTATAGCAAGGAATCGGATGACCGGTCGAACCTGCTGGTCGTGATCGTGAATCTCGATCCGCATTACACGCAGTCGGGATTTGTGACGCTGCCGCTGGATGCGTTGGAGATTCCGCATGACCGGTCGTATGAGGCGGAGGATCTGATGTCGGGAGACCGGTATATGTGGCAAGGGCCACGGAACTATGTGGAGTTGAATCCGGCGTTCCGGTCGGGGCATATTCTGAAGATTCACCGGCGGATGCGGGTGGAGACGGATTTTGAGTACTTCCTGTAGAGGGGTTGGGTGCGTGAGGGGTTTTTAGAAGCACGAACTGCGGGTCCCTCGGCTGCGCTCGGGATGACAGCCGGTGTGGGGAGAGTAATCGGAGTTGGAGCACGTACTGCGGGTCCCTCGGCTTCGCTCGGGATGACAGTCGTAACTGAGAGTGCGCGGACTGCGGGTTCCTCGGCTCCGTAGCACTGCTTCGATCGGGAAGACAGTCATTGTTGAAGACGATTCGTAGTTCGTTGTCTCCCACCCAAGCAGAGCTTGGATGGGGCAGCCGATCATTCATGAGCGGGCCACATCCGGCAGTAAACGGTAATCGGGAACTCGCATCCAAACAGCTTGGAGCCCATTGAGTGAAGAAGATTGCAAGCGCAACTGATCCGCTCTGGTATAAAGACGCGATCATTTACGAGATTCACGTGCGTGCGTTCGCCGATTCCAACAATGACGGGATCGGGGATTTCCAGGGGCTGATGTCGAAGCTGGACTACCTGCAGGATCTCGGCGTCACTTGTCTTTGGCTTTTGCCGTTCTTCCCTTCCCCGCTTCGTGATGATGGGTACGACATTGCAAATTACGTTGATGTGAATCCGTCGTACGGGACGTTGAGCGATTTCAAGCAGTTTCTCGATGCGGCACACCAGCGCAACATGCAGGTGATGATCGAGCTCGTCATCAATCACACGAGCGATCAGCATCCGTGGTTCAAGGCTGCGCGGCTGGCGCCGCCGGGGTCGCCTCAGCGGGATATGTATGTGTGGTCGGATACGGACCAGGTGTTCAAGGATGCGCGCATCATCTTTACGGATACCGAGAAGTCGAACTGGACGTGGGATGAGACGGCGAAGGCCTACTACTGGCACAGGTTCTTCTCGCATCAGCCGGATTTGAACTGGGAGAGTCCGCTGGTGATGGAAGAAGTGCTGAAGGCGATGCGCTTCTGGCTGGATATGGGGGCGGACGGGATACGGCTGGATGCGATCCCATACCTGGTGGAGCGGGACGGGACGAATTGCGAGAACCTGCCGGAGACGCACGCGATTATCAAGAAGCTGCGCGCGGAAATCGATAGGGGATATGCAAACCGGTTGATCCTGGCGGAGGCGAACCAGTGGCCGGCGGACGTGCGGCCGTACTTCGGGGATGGCGATGAGTGCCACATGGCATTTCATTTTCCGTTGATGCCGCGCATCTACATGGCGCTGCGGCAAGAGGACCGGCTGCCGATTACGGACATCATGGCGCAGACGCCGCCGATCCCAGACAGCTGCCAATGGGGATTGTTTCTACGGAACCACGATGAGCTCACGCTGGAGATGGTGACGGCGGATGAGCGGGACTATATGTATTTTGCGTATTCGGCCGATCCGCGGATGAGAATCAATGTGGGCATCCGGCGGCGGCTGGCTCCGCTGGTGGATAACAACCGGCGGCGGATCGAGCTGCTGAATTCGCTGCTGCTGAGTTTTCCGGGGACGCCCATCCTGTATTACGGCGATGAGATCGGGATGGGGGACAACATCTATCTCGGCGACCGCAACGGGGTGCGTACGCCGATGCAATGGACGTCCGACAGGAATGCGGGCTTCTCGCGATGCGACCCGGCGCGGCTGTACTTTCCGGTGATCATGGACCCAATTTACGGGTACCAGGTGGTGAACGTGGAGGCGCAGCAGGCGGATCAGTCGAGCCTGCTGCAGTGGACGCGAAACATGATCGCGCTGCGGAAACTGTTCCAGGTGTTCGGGCGCGGGAGCTTGAGTTTTCTGAACCCGACGAACCGGAAGATTCTTGCGTATCTGCGCGATCTGGAACTTGAAGATGGGACACACCAGACGGTGCTATGCGTGGCGAACCTGAGCCGGTTTGCGCAGCCGGTTTCGCTGGACTTGTCGGCGTATGAAGGCATGGAGCCGGTGGAGATGCTGGGGTACGTACCATTTCCAACGATCAGCGACACGATGTACCACCTGACGCTGGCACCGTATTCCTTCATATGGCTTGAACTGCAGGCGGCGGCGACAGAAGCGAGGCCGGTTCCGGAGCCGCAGATCATACCGGTTGAAGACGCACATGGAGCTGAGGTGCAGGCGATCGACCTGGTGACGGCTGGGTGGTCGGGGCTGCTGGCGACGAACGGGCTGCAGCAGATTGAGGCGGCGCTGCCGGCGTGGCTGCCAAGACAGAGGTGGTTTGGCGCGAAGAGCAGGAGGATCCAGGCGGTTCGCGTGCTGAGCTGGGGAAGCCTGGAAACGACGAATGGGAAGAAAGGGAGCAGGCTCGAGCCGCACTCGATACCACCGGCGGTGTTCATTGTCGAGATCAGCTACTTCGAAGGCCTGGCGGATGTTTACCAGATACCTCTGGCGATCAGCATGGGAGGCCAGGCAGATGAAGTGACGACGAGCCGGCCGGATAGCGTTCTGACGTCGCTGGCCTCGGCGACTGGAATCGCGATTCTGCACGACGCTTCGGCGCGCGAGGATTTCAGGCAATGCGAACTGGAGCTGATTGAGCTGAGCGAGTCAGTACCGCTGAACCAAGTGGTGGCACCTGGCCCTGGCAATGTAGTGGAAGTAGGGATGGAGTTTGCTGCATCGAACGGGGTTCCCGAGAGCGTGCGGACGAGAGCAGATCGCGCCGAAGCGGGCATGGTGACGCCGCCACCACCTTTGCCGCTGGATGTGCAGCCGGGTGAGGCGGCCGCAGCAGCGAGTTCGGATGCCAGCACTGTTTCGGCGAGCACGCAGACCACAATGCCGCGCGAATCTCCTGCTGCAGATGCGGCGAGGGCCGCGGGAGGAGTGCTGGCGGCGAGAGCCTCAAGCGCACTTCGAGCGATGAAGTTAGCTGAAGGTCTGGAGTCGCGCGTGGGGTCGGCGGAGCAGTCGAACACGTCCATCATTTATGGGGACAAGCTAATTCTGAAATTGTTCCGGCGATTGCAGGCTGGCGAGAATCCGGACGTGGAAATCGGGCGGTTCTTAACGGAGGTTGCGCACTTCAAGCGGATCGCGCCGTTCCTGGGCGAAATGTCGATGACATCGAGTACGGGTGAGAAGACGACTGTCGCGATGCTGCAGGGGCTGGTGGCGAATGAGGGAGACGGCTGGGCGTGGTTCCTGGAGGAGCTGAGAGGGTTCTACGGAAAGGTTGCGGAACAACAGGGGGCACCGGAGATTGCGGCACCCACCTTTGCTGACGCACAAAGAGCGCCGGAGAAGTTCAGGAAGCTTGCGGGAAATGCGATGGACGCGGCTCGATTGCTGGGACAGCGCACGGCGGAGATGCATCTGGCGCTGAGCAGTTCGAAGAGTGATCCTGCATTTGCGCCGGAGAAGACGACGAACGAGGACCTGGAGACGCTTGCGCGGCAGGTGGAGGCGCAGATACGGTCGGCGCTGGATGCGCTGAAGAGCAAGTTTGCAACGGTTGATGACGGGACCTCGGACTCTGCTGCATTTCTGCTTTCGCAGCGAACGAAGCTGGTGGAGCGCAGCAGGGGGATCACGAAAATTGGGGCGGCGGGAGAGCGGATCAGGATTCACGGAGACTACCATCTTGGGCAGACGCTGCGGGTGAAAGCGGCCGGTGGGGATGGAGACTCGGCCGGCGGAGATTTTGTACTGCTGGATTTTGAAGGGGAGCCGGCGCGGACTCTCGCGGAGCGACGAAGGAAGCAATCACCGCTGAAGGATGTTGCCGGGATGCTGCGGTCGTTCTCGTATGCGGCGTTTGCGGGACTGAAGAAATACGAGGAAGAGCACGCCGGCGCGCCGGCGGAGAGCATGAGTGAATGGGCCAGGGCGTGGCAGAATGCGGCGTCGGCAGAGTTCCTCACGGCATATCGTGAGACAATAGCGGCCAAGCCGGATGCGGGGAAACCTGAGTTGCTACCGGAAGCCGCCGAGACACAGAAGCTGTTGGACGCCTATCTTTTAGAGAAGGCCTTGTACGAGCTTTTGTACGAATTGAACAACCGGCCCGCGTGGCTGCACATCCCAATTGCAGGTATCCTAACGTTGTGAGGGCCTGCAACTAATTGTCGTAATTGACGATCGGCGGAAGTTTAGTCGCGCCTTGGTCAGCTCTCCGGATCCAGCTCATGGCAACTGCGAATACAGTTACGAACGATCAGGGCGCGGCGACGGCTGTGCGCGCGGAGTTGTTGATTTTTGTGGCGCCGATGCCTCCAGAGCAGTTGGAGAGCATCCTGGGAAATCTTGCGGCGGAGTTCCGAGCCGAGGACCTGCTTGTAGCGACGGCCAATGATCCTACGGGGACGGCGCATCCAGAGATTCGCGTGATGCCGGTGCAGCCCACGAATGCCGTGTGGCCGATTGCAGCTGTGGACTTTGTGAATGCGGTGCACGCGGCGAAGGAGAATGAGGCGAAGGCGGTTTTGCTGCTGGGGCCTGGGGCGGACTCGTTGAGTCCGGCAGCGCTTCGAGCGCTGGTGAACAGCGTGTCGGAATCGAAGTCGGATCTGGCTGTTCCGCATTATTCGCTGCCGGTGAATGCAGGCCTGGTGAACTCGGCAATTATCTATCCGCTTACGCGTGCGCTGTTTGCTTCGCGGGTGCGGTATCCGCTGTCGATTGACATGGCGATGTCATTGCGAATGGCGGAGAGGCTGGCCGGTACCGCGCAGAAATTTGTGAACCAGAATCAGCCGGATGCGATTGTGTGGCCAGTGAGCGAGGCGATGGTGGCGGGGTTGAGCATCGATGAAGTGGATGTGGGAACACGCGATCTACCTCAACCGGCCGAGCCGAACATCAATGCGATTCTTTCGCTCGTCACCGGGTCACTGTTTGCAGATATTGAGGCAAAGGCTGCGTTCTGGCAGCGGCCGAGAAGACTGTTGCCGGAGCATCGGTCATTTTCTCCGATGCCTGCAGCGGACGGAGCGGTCGATATCGCACCGATGGTGGACTCATTCCGGCTGGCATTTACAAATCTGCAGGAGATCTGGGGACTTGTGCTGGCGCCGGTTTCTCTGCTGGGACTGAAGAGACTATCGGTTGTGGAACCAGCGGCGTTTCGGATGCCGGAGACGTTGTGGGCCAGGGTGGTTTTTGATTTTCTGGTGGCTTACCGATTGCGCACCATCAATCGCGGACACCTGATGGGTGCGCTGATTCCGCTGTATTTGGCATGGGTTGCGGGACACCTAAACGTGGTGGGATCGGGAACGGATGCGGAGATTCACGTAGAGGCTGTTGCGGCGGCGTTTGAGTCGGAGAAGCAGTACATTGTGTCGCGGTGGCGCTGGCCGGACCGGTTCAACTCGTGAGTGCGCGGGCCTTTGAGCGTTCAACTTTGGATTTTGCGGGGATGCCGGTGAAGTTGCCGAAGGAGAGAGTGTGATGGAGAGATTGATTGGAATGATGCTGCAGACGGTGCAGAACTACAATCCGCCACCTCCGATTACGAATAACAGTGTGCCGCTGTGGACGCATATCTCGGATGCGCTGCAGCAATCTGTGTACCGAGTTCTTTCGCTGTTCATTGCTGTGCTGCCGGGAATCCTCGCGGTGTTTGTTGCGCTGACGCTGTTCACGCTGATTGGGATGGGGATGTCGCTCCTGCTGAGGCGCGGTCTGGCGTTTGTGAAGTTCGATGAGCGACTGAACCGTGGGAATCCGGAGTGGACTCCATCGAGTTCGCCGACGATGCTGATTGCGCGGGGTGCGTTCTGGGGCTGCGTGCTGCTGGGATTGGTGATTGGGGTTTCGGCATTTGATGCGTCGTACTCGACGGGGACGCCGCTGCCAATTTCGCTGCTGCCATATTTGACGAAGGTGGTAGGCGCGATTCTGGTGATGATTGCCGGGACGGTGATCGCGAGGTTCCTTGCTCGATCGGTTCTGATCGGTGCGGTGAATGCGCAGTTGCAGTATGCGCGCTTTCTGTCGCTGGGGGTGAAATGGCTGGTGCTGGTGCTGACGGCGGCGATGGTGCTGGACCACCTGGAAGTTGGCGGCAAGATTGTTGAGCTGGCGTTTGGGATTTTGTTTGGCGGGATCGTGCTGACGCTGGCACTGGCGGTCGGGCTGGGCTCGCGCGACCTGGTGAGCAGATCGCTGGAGGGA
>Ga0105240_10008190_pt1 | contig 14980 bp, 10 predicted proteins | sample KBSC54metaG_FD_80426 | JGI IMG/M metagenome (GOLD analysis project Ga0105240, IMG submission 80426) | Corn rhizosphere microbial communities from Kellogg Biological Station, Michigan, USA - KBS C5-4 metaG | ecosystem: Host-associated > Plants > Roots > Rhizosphere > Soil | place: Michigan, USA... | reverse complement strand
GGGCGTCGTCTACTACCTCAACGGCATCGCGCCGGACCTCTTCGTGCCGATCTTCGCCGTGGGGCGCGTGCCGGGGTGGACCGTGCAGGTGCTGGAGCAGATGGAATCGAACATCCTCATCCGGCCGCTGACACTCTACAACGGCCCGGAGCCGCGGACCTACGTGCCGATGGAGGCGCGCTAGTGGGCCGGGGTCCCCGACTTGCCGGGGTCGATCTCGACGCTCGCGAGCAGCACCACGGCGGTGGCGACGATGTCGTCCACGCTGGCACCCCGCGAGAGGTCGCTCACGGGCCGCGCGAAGCCCTGGAGGATCGGCCCCACGGCGATCGCGCCCGCCAGATGCTGCGTGAGCTTGTACGCGATGTTCCCCGCGTCGAGGTCCGGGAAGACGAGGACGTTCGCGCGGCCGGCGACGGCGCTCTCGCCCGCCACCTTCCGGCGGGCGATGCCCTCCACCAGCGCGGCGTCCGCCTGCAGCTCGCCGTCGATCGCGAGCGCGGGCTCGCGGCCGCGCGCGATCGCGAGCGCGCGCACGACCTTCTCCACCCGCGGGTGGCTGGCGCTTCCGTGCGTGGAGAAGGAGAGGAGCGCCACGCGGGGCAGGTCGCCCACGAGCGCGCGCCGGCTCGCGGCCGAGGCGAGCGCGATGTCCGCGAGCATGCCGGCGTCCGGGTCCGGGTTCACGGCGCAGTCCGCGTAGAGCAGCACGCGCTCGCCCAGCACCATCAGGAAGAAGCTGGACGGCGTGCCGATGCCGGGTGCGAGGCCGATCGTCATCATGCCCGCCTCGATCACCCGCGCGGTGGGGTTGGCGACGCCCGCGAGGAGCGCGTCCGCGTGCCCCGCCTTCACCATCATGCCGGCGTGGAAGAGGGGCTTCGCGACGGCCCGCCGCGCGATCCTGGGGTTGCCCGGCCAGAGCGCGGCATACTCCTCGAGGCGCGGGTCGTCCTGCGGCGCGGGCGGCAGGATCGGCTCCGCAAGGCCCTCCGAGCGCAGCCGGCGCGCCGCCTCCACGATGCGCTCGTCGCCGGTCTCGGGCAGCACGATGCGCCCGCGCCGCGCGCGCGCACGCTCGAAGAACGGTTCCAGGACGTCCATGGGCATCGCCGCCATTATTGCAAGGGCCGATGGGCGGCACAAACCCGGCGGCCATGGCATCCTTGAAATCCCCCCAGAGCCGCGGCAACCACAACGCACCGGAGGAATGAGAATGGACGACCGCAATTCCCACAGCAAGACGCGCCGATCGCTGCTCATCGCCGCATCCACGCTCGCGCTCGCGCCGCGCGCGGGCTTCCCGCAGGAGAAATTCCCCACCCGCCCGATCGACGTGATCGTGCCCTGGGGCCCGGGCGGCGGCGCGGACCAGCTCGCGCGCCTCACGGCGAAGATCGGCGAGCCGCTGCTGAAGACGTCGCTCCCGGTGGTGAACGTGCCGGGCGCCACGGGCGCCACGGGCATGGCGAAGCTCCTCACGGACCAGGCGGACGGCTACGCGATGGCGGTCTACATCGCGGACACCAACGCGCTCCTGGCGGGCAAGTCGCCGCGCTGGACGATCAAGGACATCCAGCCGATCGCGATCATGATGCAGTGCCCCTCTTTCCTCTTCGTGGCCGAGAACGGGCGGTTCAAGGACTGGGCGCAGTTCGAGCGCGAGGCGAAGGCGAAGCCCGCCACGCTCAAGGTGGCGACCCTCGGCTTCGGCAGCGTGGACGACATGACGCTCTCCTACCTCGAGTCGAAGGGCATCAAGGTGGTCGAGGTGCCGTACGCGAAGCCCAGCGAGCGCTACGTCTCGGTGATCGGCGGCCACGTGGACGCGCTCTACGAGCAGGCGGGCGATGTCCGCCAGTTCATCACGAACAAGCAGATCAGGCCGATCATCATCTTCGCGAAGGACCGGCTCCCGGCGTTCAAGGACGTGCCGTGCTCCACCGAGCTGGGATTCGACATCACGCTCCCGCAGTTCCGCTCCTTCGTGGTGAAGGGCGGGACGCCCCCGGATCGCGTGAAGCTCCTGTCCAACGTGATGGCCAAGGTGGCCGCGACGGACGAATACAAGAAGTTCCTCGAGGAGCAGTACGCCGCGAGCGACAGCTTCGTGCCCGCGGACAAGGCGGTCGCGTTCCTGCAGGCCCAGCTCGCGGACATGCGGGCCGCGATGAAGAAGGTCTGAGCCGCCCGCATGCCGAGCGCGAAGGCGAAGGCGATCGCTCCGTACGCGGCCCTCCTCGCGGGGGCCGCGTACCTGTATCACGACGCGGGCTCGTTCGCTTCGGCGGGAAAGGCGGGCCAGCTGGGCCCGGACTTCTGGCCGCGCGCGATCCTGGTGCTCCTCATGATCGTGTGCGCGATCGAGATCGGGCGCCACGCGTTCTTCGCGCGCGCGGCCTCCGCGACGGACGGCATCGAGGCGCCTTCCGGCGACGAGTCCCCGCGCTTCCCGCGGCTCCTCGCCGCCGGCATGCTGATCACGGCGCTCTACGTGCCGGGCATGGACTACCTCGGTTTCTTCCTCGCGACGGTCGCGTACCTCGCCGCGTTCATGGCGGTGGGACGGTACCGCCGGTGGGGCGTGGTCGCGACGACGAGCGTCCTCGGGAGCCTCGCCTTCGTCTACGTGTTCATGAAGGTGGTCTACGTCTCGCTGCCGCTGGGCGTGGGGCCGTTCCGCGACGTGTCGACCGCGCTCATGTCGGTGCTGGGCATCCACTAGGAAAGCGCATGCACGACGTCCTGCACCAGCTGGGCCTGGGGTTCCTCCACCTCGCGACGATCCCCAACGCGACCGCCCTTCTCGTGGGTCTCGTGGTGGGCATGCTCGTGGCGGTGCTCCCGGGCCTCACCCTGGTGATGGGCGTGGTCCTGGCGCTTCCGTTCACCTACGGCATGGGCGTCACTTCGTCGATCGTGCTCCTCACCGCCATGTACCTCTCCGGCACCTACGGCGGCGCCTTCACCTCGATCCTCTTCCGGATCCCCGGCGAGCCCCTCGACGTGCCGCTCCTCTGGGACGGCTACCCGATGGCGCGCCAGGGCGAGCCCGCGCGGGCGCTCGGGTGGACGCTCCTCGCGGCGCTCTTCGGCGGCCTCATCACCGCGGTGTCGGCGGTGGCGCTCGCGGTGCCGTTCGCGAAGTTCGCGCTCCGCTTCGACGCGCCCGAGTACTTCGCGATCGTCCTCTTCGGCCTGACGGGCGTGGTCTCCCTCGCGGGCGGCTCCCTCACGAAGGCGGTCGTGAGCCTGTGCATCGGCCTCCTCCTCGCGACCGTGGGCGTCGACGAGACCTACGGAACGGATCGCTACACCTTCGGCATTCCCATCCTCAAGGACGGGATCGAGTACCTCACGGTGATGGTGGGCGCCTACGGACTGGGAGAGGTGCTCACGCGGATGGAGCAGGGATTCACGACGCCCGCGATGGAAGGAAGCCGCGAGGTGAAGACGCGCTTCCCCGCCTGGCGCGAGATCACCGCGCTCAAGGGGACGATTGCGCGCAGTTCCTTCATCGGCGTGCTCTGCGGCATCGTTCCGGGCGCGGGGGCGACGGTGGGATCGTTCGTGGCCTACGGCGCGGAGGCGCAGTACGGGAAGCGCCGCCACTTGCTGGGCACGGGCATCCCGGAGGGAATCGTGGCGCCCCAGCTCGCCTCGACCGCGACCGTGGGCGGCCACATGGTCCCGCTCCTGGCCCTCGGCATCCCCGGGAGCGGCGCCACCGCCGTGATCCTGGGCGCCTTCCTCCTCCACGGCGTGCAGCCCGGGCCGCAGATCTTCCAGACGAGCGGCGACATGGTCTACACGATCTTCGCCTCGATGTTCGCGGCGGTCTTCGGCATGTGCCTCCTCGGCTACTTCGCGATCCGGCCGCTCATCTGGGTGCTGCGCCTGCCGGAGGCGGTCACGTCGGCGTTCGTGGCGCTCTTCTGCTTCGTGGGCGCGTACAGCGCGCGGAACAGCCTCACCGACCTCTGGATGATCGTGATCTTCGGCGTCGTGGGATACCTCTTCGAGCGCTACCGCTTCCCGATCGCGCCCATGGTCCTCGGGTGCATCCTGGGGCCGGTGGCGGAGACGCAGTTCATGACCAGCATGATCGCCTACCAGAACGATCCCGCCATCTTCTTCACCCGGCCGATCAGCGGCGTGGTGATGGCGTTCACCATCCTCGCGCTCGCCTATCCGCTCGTGCGCTACGTCCGCGTCGCGCTCCGGGCCCGCCGCGATCCCGGCGCGATCGGGACGCTCGGGCAGGAGGCGAAGCCGTGAGCGCGGCCGCCACCCAGGCGCCGGTGGTACAGGAGGTGGCGCGGCTCGTCGGCCGCGCGCGCGCCGCGCAGGCGATCGCGGACGGCTACGGCCAGGCGCGCGTGGACGAGCTCGTGGCCGCGGCGGCCTGGGCGATCCTCGAGCCCGGGCGCAACCGCGAGCTCTCGGAGCTCGCGGTGCGCGACACCGGTATCGGCGAGGTCGAGGACAAGGTCCTCAAGAACCACCGGAAGACGCTGGGGCTGCTGCGCGACCTGCACGGTCTGAAGACGGTCGGCGTGATCTCGGAGGACAAGGCGCGCGGCATCGTCGAGATCGCGCGTCCCGTGGGCGTGGTCTGCGCCATCACGCCCTCGACCAACCCGGCGGCCACTCCCGCCAACAAGATCATCAACAGCCTGAAGGCGCGGAACGCCGTCATCGTCGCCCCCTCGCCCAAGGGAGCCTCGACCTGCGCGCGGCTGATCGAGCACATCCACGCGGAGCTCGACCGCATCGGGGCGCCGCGCGACCTGGTGCAGATGCTGCCCGCGCCGGTCACGAAGGAGGCCACGGCGGAGCTCATGCGCCAGTGCGACCTCGTGGTCGCCACCGGCTCCCAGGCGAACGTGCGCGCCGCGTACGCGAGCGGGACGCCGGCCTTCGGCGTGGGCGCCGGGAACGTCGCCTCCATCGTGGACGAGACGGCGGACGTCGAGGACGCCGCGGCGAAGATCGTGCAATCGAAGACCTTCGACAACGCGACCAGCTGCTCCTCCGAGAACAGCGTCGTGCTGGTCGAGGCGATCGCGGCGCCCATGCTCTCGGCGCTCGCGCGGCAGGGCTGCGTTCCCGTCTCCGGCGAGGATCGAAAGCGCCTGGAAGCGTGCATGTGGCCGGAGGGGAAGCTTTCCTCCGCGGTGATCGGCCAGTCCGCCGCGGCCATCGCGGAGCGCGCGGGGCTCGCGGATCCGGCGACGCGGCGCGCGCGCGTGCTCCTGGTCGAGGAGTCCGGCACCGGCCCCGCGCACCGCTTCTCGGGCGAAAAGCTCTCGCCCGTCCTCACCGTGTACCGCGTGCCGGATTTCGCGCGCGCGAAGGAGCTGGTGCGCCGCATCTACGCCTACCAGGGCGCGGGCCACTCGGTGTCGCTCCACAGCAAGGTGGAGGAGCGCGCGCTGGACCTGGGGCTGACACTCCCCGTCGCGCGCGTGATCGTGAACCAGGTCCACGTGGTCGCCAACGGCGGCAGCTTCTCGAACGGGCTGCCGGTCTCGCTCTCGATGGGCTGCGGGACGTGGGGGCGGAACAATTTCTCGGACAACCTCAACGTGCGGCAGTACATGAACGTGACGCGCATCGCGCGCCCGATCCCGGAACGGGTCCCCACGCTGGAAGACCTGCTCGGCCCGTACTTCGCCCGCTGGGGCCGCTGATGCCGGCGCAGCGTCCGGCGACCATCTCCGCGCTCGTCGAATCGCAGGCGGCGCGGCAGCCGGGCGCGACCTACTTCATCGCCGCGGAGACCGGCCGCACGATCGCCTTCGGCGAGCTCGCCGACCAGTGCCGGCGCGTGGCGGCGATGGTCGGGCGCCACGCCGGGAAGCCGGGCGCGCACGTCTCGGTCGTCATGCCGAACGGGATCGCGACGCTGAAGCTCCTCCTGGGCGCGATGGCGGGCGGCTATTGCGTGAACCCGGTGAACCTCCTTTCGCAACCGGAGCAGATGCGCTACGTGATCGAGCACTGCGACTCGACGGCGGTCTTCGCGTCGCCGGAGTGGGCCGCGAAGGTCCGTGCGCTCGTGCAGGACATCCCGCGATCGATCGCCGTGATCGAGGTCGACCCGGATGCCGCGACGCTTCCCGGCGAGCGCGGCGAAGATTCCGCCGTGGAGCTTCCTTCCGTGGCGCCGGACGCGCTGGCGCTGCTCATGTACACGTCGGGGACGACCGGGAAGCCCAAGGGCGTGATGCTCTCCCAGTCGAACCTCGCCGCCAACGCGCACGCCATCAGCGCGGAGCACCGGCTCACCCGGCGCGACCGCGTGACCGCGGTCCTCCCGCTCTACCACATCAACGCGTTCGCGGTGACGATGCTGGCGCCCCTCGCGCACGGCGGCTCGCTCGCGATGCCGCCGAAGTTCTCGGCGTCGCGGTTCTGGGACCTCGCGATCCGCCACCGCTGCACGTGGCTCAACATGGTCCCCACGATGGTGAGCTACCTCCTCGAGGGCGAGGCGCCGCCGCGCGAGTCGGTGGAGCACGTCCGCTTCTGCCGCACCGCGTCGGCGCCGCTCCCGCCGGAGCACTTGCGCGCCTTCGAGGAGAAGTTCGGCATCGGCGTGATCGAGACGATGGGGCTCACGGAAACGGTCGCCCCCGCGTTCTCGAACCCGTACGAGCGCGACCGGCGGCGGGCGGGCTCCGTGGGGCGGCCCTCCGGGTGCGAGGCGCGCATCGTGGACGAGCGCGGCGTGGAGCTCCCGGACGGCACGCCCGGCGAGATCGCGATCCGCGGGCCGCAGGTGACGCCCGGCTACTACAAGAACCCGGCCGCGACGGCGGCCGCATTCTTCCCGGACGGATGGCTCCGCTCGGGCGACGTGGGCCTGCGCGACGCCGAAGGGTATTTCTTCGTGACCGGCCGCATCAAGGAGCTCATCATCAAGGGCGGCGAGAACATCGCGCCGCGCGAGATCGACGAGGTGCTCCTGCGCCACCCCGGGGTGCTCGATGCCGCGGCGGTGGGAGTCCCGGACCGGCACTACGGACAGGAGATCCTCGCGTGCGTGATCCGCCGCGCGGGAGCCGCGTGCTCGGAGGAGGAGCTGCGCGCCTTCTGCGTCGAGCACCTGGGGCCCTTCAAGGCGCCGAAGGAGATCCGGTTCGTGGAGGAGCTCCCGCGCGGGCCTTCGGGCAAGGTGCAGCGGCTGAAGCTCCTCGACGCGTCCACCAGCACGGCGTGATGTTCGACTACGTCGTCGTGGGCGGCGGCACGGCGGGCTGCGTGCTCGCGAACCGCCTGACCGCCGACGGGCGAGCGCGCGTGCTCCTCCTGGAAGCGGGCCCCGTGGACCGCTCGCCGTGGATCCACATCCCGATCGGCTACGGAAAGACGATGTTCGATCCCCGCTACAACTGGGGCTTCGAGACCGATCCCGAGCCCGGCATGGAAGGGCGCCGCCTCTACTGGCCGCGCGGAAGGGGACTCGGGGGCTCGAGCTCGATCAACGGGCTCATCTACATCCGCGGGCAGCCGGAGGATTACGACGCCTGGCTCGCGCAGGGCAACGCCGGCTGGGGCTGGAAGGACGTGCTCCCGTATTTCCTGCGCATGGAGCGGAATTCGCGCGGGGCGAGCGCGCTCCACGGCGGGCAGGGCCCGCAATGGTGCTCGGACATCGGGCGGCCCCACGAGCTCATGGAAGCCGTGATCGCGGGCGCGCGCGAGCTGGGCATTCCGCGCAACGACGACTTCAACGGCGAGCGGCAGGAAGGCGTGGGCTACTACCAGCTCTTCACGCGCCGGGGTCTGCGCTGCAGCACGGCCGTGGGCTATCTGCGCCCCGCGCGGCGCCGCCGAAACCTCGTGGTGCGCACGGGCGCGCAGGCGGCGCGGGTGCTCTTCGAGGGCGCGAAGGCCGTGGGCGTGGAATACCGCCAGCACGGCGAGCTTCGCGTGGAGAAGGCCGCGCGCGAGGTGGTGCTCGCCGCCGGGGCCGTCCAGACGCCGCAGCTCCTGCAGCTCTCGGGCGTGGGGCCCGCGGAGCTCCTGCGGGGCTTCGGCATTCCCGTCGTGGCGGACATGCCGGGCGTGGGCGAGAACCTGCAGGACCACCTGCAGGTGCGCCTCATCTACCAGGTGGCGAAGCCGATCACGACCAACGACGACCTGCGATCCCTCGCGGGCCGCGCCCGGATCGGCCTGGAGTGGCTCCTCTTTCGCCGGGGGCCGCTCGCGGTCGGCATCAACCAGGGCGGCCTCTTCGCGCGGCTCCTGCCCGGGGCGCGAACGCCGGACATCCAGTTCCACTTCGGCACGCTCTCCGCGGACGTCGCGGGCGGCGCGCCGCACCCGTGGTCCGGCTGCACCTTCTCCGTGTGCCAGCTTCGGCCCGCGTCACGAGGATCGATCCGCATCGCCTCGCCGGACCCGTTCGCGCCGCCCTCGATCCGGCCGAACTACCTTGCCGCCGAGATCGACCGCCGCTACGCGGTCGAATCGCTGCGCTATGCGCGAAGGCTCGCCGCGACGCAGGCGCTCGCGCCGTACCTCTCCGCCGAATACCGGCCGGGGCCTGAGACCCAGAGCGACGAGGCGCTCCTCGACTTCGCGCGCCGCTACGGCCAGACGATCTTCCACCCGGTGGGCACCTGCCGGATGGGATCGGACGCGGCATCGGTCGTCGACACGGCGCTTCGCGTGCGGGGCGTCTCCGGCCTGCGCGTGGTGGACGCGTCGATCATGCCCACGCTCGTCTCGGGCAACACCCACGCGCCGGTGGTGATGATCGCGGAGAAGGCCGCGGAGATGATGGGGACAGACCCCGTTTCCCGTTAGGCGGAACCGTTAAAGCCGGGGTCAGACCCTGAACCCGGCAAAGGCAACACCAGGGTCCGACCCCTTAATTCCCCATCGGGCCCACGTCGCAGCGCTTGTAGGGGTCCGGCCACGGCATGTCGACCTTCAGCGCCTTCGCGGCGTGGCGGGGCCAGTAGGGGTCGCGCAGCATCGCGCGGGCGAGGAAGACGGCGTCCGCCTGCCCGAGCGCCACGAGCTGCTCGGCCTGCACCGCGTCCGAGATGAGGCCCACCGCAGCGGTGGGAATGCCGGCCTCGCGCCGGATCGCCTCGGCGAACGGCACCTGGTATCCCGGCCCCAGCGGGATCTTCGCGTGGTGGACGTTGCCGCCGCTCGAGCAGTCGACCAGGTCGATGCCGATCGCCTTCAGCCGCCGCGCGAGCTCGACCGATTGCGCGAGGTCCCATCCGCCTTCCACCCAATCCGTGGCGGAGATCCGGTAGAGCACGGGCTTGTCCTCGGGCCACGCCTCGCGCACCGCGCGCGCCACCTCGAGCGCCAGGCGCACGCGGTTGTCGAAGGCGCCGCCGTACGCGTCCGTGCGCCGGTTGGAGAGCGGCGACAGGAATTCGTGCAGCAGGTAGCCGTGCGCGCCGTGCACCTCGACCACGTCGAACCCGGCCGCCCGCGCGTGTCCGGCGGCGCGGGCGAACGCGTCGACGGTCGCGCGGATCTCGTCCGTCGCCATCGCGCGCGGCACCGCGTAGTCTCCGAATGCGATCGCGCTGGGGGCGAGCGTCTCCCATCCGCCGTGCGCGCGGTCGAGGGACTTCCCGCCGCGCCACGGCTTGTCGCAAGAGGCCTTGCGGCCGGCGTGGGCGAGCTGGATGGCGGGAACGGCGCCCTGCGAGCGCAGGAAGGACGCGACCGGCTTCCACGCACGCGCGTGCGCCTCCGACCAGATCCCCGCGTCCCACGGCGTGATGCGGCCCTCGGGGGTCACGCCGCTCGCCTCGACGCAGACCATCGCCGCGCCGCCCACCGCGCGGCTCCCGAGGTGCACGAGATGCCAGTCGTTCGGAAGCCCGTCCTCGCTCGAGTACTGGCACATCGGCGAGACGAAGACGCGGTGGGGAAATTCGATCGAGCGCAGGACGAGCGGCGAGAAGAGTCGCGACATGAAAGCGGCGGGGAAGTGGGGAGGGCGATGCAGCGCGCATTGTAGCCGGGCGGGGCGCCCCTGCAGCAGGGCATGGCAGTATTACGGCAACTCATCCGTTGCGATCGCATGGAGTCCCATCCGGTTCTCACGATCCGCGCCGGCCGCCGCGCGCTCGAGCGCATGCGCGGCCATGGCCTGGATCCCGCCGACATCGAGGTGGTCCCCGGGGCCGCCGGGGGACCCAAGGGCCTCGGCATCGCCGCGCTCGACCGCGCCATCTTCGGCGAGTGGCTGCCACGTGCCCCGCGCGTGCGCCACCTCGTGGGCGCGTCGATCGGCGCGTGGCGCTTCGCCGCCGCGTGCCGCGCCGATTGCCTCCCCGCGCTCGCGGACTTCACGCGCCTCTACACGGAGCAATGCTATCCGCCGCGGCCCAGCCGGCGCTTCGTCTCGGAGGCGGCGCGCACGATGCTGCGCGAGCTCATCTCCGGGCGCGAGGCCGAGATCCTCTCCTCTCCCCGCTGGCGCCTGCACATCCTCGCCGTCCGCGGACGCTGGCCGCTCGCGCGCGCGGGGTGGACGACGCCGCTGGGATTCGGCATGGCCGCGATGGCGAACGCGCTCGGCCGCCGGCACCTCGCGCGCTTCATCGACCGCACGCTCTTCCGCGATCCGCGGGCAGGCCCGCCCTTCGTGCCGGTGGGCGACGTGTCGTCGCCGGAGGCGCACCGCGCGATCCGCTTCGACGCGTTCCATACGCACGTGGTGCCGCTGGATGCCGGGAACCTGGGCGAGGCGCTCGTGGCATCAGCCTCCATTCCGCTGGTCCTCGAGGGCGTCGCGGACATCCCGCAGGCCCCGCGTGGCATGTACTGGGACGGCGGGATCATCGACTATCACCTCCACCTTCCGTACCACCAGGCCCAGGGCCTCGTGCTCTACCCGCACTTCACCGATCGCATCGTGCCGGGCTGGCTCGACAAGGGCATGCCGTGGCGCCACGCGCGTGGCGAATGGCTGGAGAACGTGGTGCTCGTTTCGCCGTCGCGCGAATACCTGGCGAAGCTTCCCCACGGAAAGCTTCCCGACCGCAACGACTTCAAGCGCTTCGCGGGCGACGATGCGGGGCGCATGGCCTGTTGGCGCGCTGCGATCTCCGAGAGCGAGCGGCTCGCGGACGCCTTCCTCGAGTTCGCGCGGCGGCCGGATCCCGCGCGGGTCCTTCCGCTCTAGGGACCGGCGATGGAATAATCGGGCATGAAGATCACTCCGGGATACCTCGACCAGAATCGCGCCCTGCACGCGGCGGGCGAATACGGCATCTCCGGGCAGCGCTGGGCGCCGACCGTCCAGAATGTGTGCCGGGTCGCCGGGTCGCGGGACGTGCTCGACTACGGCTGCGGCAGGAGGACGCTCGAGGCGAGCCTCGGCTGGCCGATCCGGAACTACGATCCGTGCATCGCCGGCCTCGACGCGCCTCCCGAGCCGGCGGACGTGGTCGTCTGCACGGACGTGCTGGAGCACATCGAGCCGGAATGCCTGGACGAGGTCCTGGACGACCTGCAGCGCGTGACGCGCAAGATCGGGTTCTTCGTGATCGCGACCCGCGAGGCCGAGAAGACGCTGCCGGACGGGCGCAATGCCCACCTCATCCAGGAGCCGATCGCCTGGTGGACACCGCGGCTGGAGAGGCGCTTCACGGTGTCGCAGGTGCGGGAGATGGCCGGCGAGTTCGCGGTCGTCGTGCGACCGCTCGGCAGTTCCGCGCCTGCCGCTCAGTAATTGAGGATGGGCGCCAGCCAGCGCTCTGCCGCCGCGAGGTCCATGCCCTTCCGGTGCGCGTAGTCGGCGACCTGGTCGCGCTCGACCTTCCCCACCGCGAAGTAACGCGACTCGGGGTGGGCGATGTAGAACCCGCTCACGGAGGCCGCGGGCGACATCGCGAAGGAATCGGTGATTTCGATGTCCGCGTTGCGCGTCGCGTCGAGGAGCTCGAAGAGTGTGGCCTTCTCGGTGTGGTCCGGGCATGCCGGGTAGCCCGGCGCGGGCCGGATGCCGCGGTACTTCTCGGCGATGAGGTCCGCGTTCGAGAGCCGCTCGTCCGCCCCGTAGCCCCAATAGTCCGTCCGCACGAGCTGGTGCAGGTGCTCGGCGAACGCCTCGGCGAGCCGGTCGGCCAACGCCTTCACGAGGATCGCGGAATAGTCGTCGTGCTGGGCGATGAATTCCCTCACCTTCGCCTCGACGCCGATCCCGGCCGTGACCGCGAAGGCGCCGAGGTAGTCGCCGACGCCGGAATCGCGCGGCGCCACGAAGTCCGCGAGGCACTGGTTCGGGTTGCCGGCCGGTTTCTCGTTCTGCTGGCGGAGGTTCCTCCACGTCGCGAGCACGCCGTCGCGCTCGTCGTCCGTGTAGATCTCGACGTCGTCGCCCGCGCCGTTCGCGGCCCAGAGGCCGAAGACGCCGTTCGCCGTGAGCCAGCGCCCCTTCACGATGCGCTCGAGCATGGCTTGGCCGTCGCGGAAGACGTTGCGCGCGGCCTCGCCCACCACGGGATCCCGGAGGATGTCCGGATACTTCCCGGCGAGGTCCCACGTCTGGAAGAAGGGGCCCCAGTCGATCGCGGGGACGAGCTTCTCCAGCGGGAAGGCGCGGAGCGCCGTGACCCCCAGCTTCCCGGGGCGGACGGGGGCGTACGACTTCCAGTCGATCGCGACGGCGTTGGCGCGGGCGGCGGCGAGCGGGACGCTCTTCTGCCCCACCTTCCGGGCGTGCTGCTCGCGGATCTTCACGTAGTCCGCGCGCACTTCCGCCAGGTACGCGGCGCGCTGCTCCTCGCTCGCGAGGCTCGTCGCCACGCCCACCGCGCGCGAGGCGTCCGGCACCCACACCGTCGGGCCCTTGTAGTGCGGCTCGATCTTCACCGCCGTGTGCATGCGCGACGTGGTCGCTCCCCCGATGAGGAGCGGGACGGTGAAGCCCAGGCGCTGCATCTCCTTCGCGACGTGCGCCATCTCCTCCAGCGACGGCGTGATGAGCCCGGAGAGGCCCACGAAATCCGCGTTCTCGCGCCGCGCCGTCTCGAGGATCGTCTCCGAGGCCACCATGACGCCCAGGTCGACCACGTCGAAGTTGTTGCACTGCAGGACCACGCCCACGATGTTCTTCCCGATGTCGTGGACGTCGCCCTTCACCGTCGCCATCACGACTTTGCCCTTGGGCTTGGGCGCGGTCCCGAGGCGCTTCTTCTCCTCCTCGATGAAGGGGATGAGGTGCGCCACGGCCTGCTTCATCACGCGCGCGGACTTCACCACCTGCGGGAGGAACATCTTCCCCGAGCCGAAGAGGTCGCCCACGACGTTCATGCCGTCCATGAGCGGCCCCTCGATCACCTGGAGCGGCCGCTCGAAGGCGAGGCGCGCCTCCTCGGTGTCCTCCACGATGTGCTCGGTGATGCCCTTCACGAGCGCGTGGACGAGCCGCTCCTGCACCGTGCCCTTGCGCCACGCGAGCTCCCCCGCGGCGTCCTTCTCCTTCGCCTTGTAGGTCTCGGCGAATTCCACCAGCCGCTCGGTCGCGTCCGCCCGCCGGTTGAGGATCACGTCCTCCGCGCGCTCCAGCAGCTCCCTGGGGATCTGCTCGTACACGCCGAGCTGGCCCGCGTTCACGATGCCCATCGTCATGCCGGCCTTGGTCGCGTGGTAGAGGAACGCGGTGTGCATCGCCTCGCGCACCGGATCGTTGCCGCGGAAGGAGAACGAAAGGTTCGAGACGCCACCCGAAGTCTTCGCGTGCGGCAGGTGCCGGTGGATCCAGGTCACCGCCTCGATGTAGTCGAGCCCGTAGCGGTTGTGCTCCTCGATCCCGGTGGCGATGGCGAAGATGTTGGGGTCGAAGATGATGTCCTCGGGCGGAAAGCCGACCTTCTGCGTGAGGATCCGGTAGCAGCGCTCGCAGATCGAGGTCTTCCTCTCGAGCGTGTCGGCCTGTCCCTTCTCGTCGAACGCCATCACGACCACCGCCGCGCCGTAGCGGCGCGCGAGCTTCGCCTGGTGCACGAACTCGGCTTCGCCGCTCTTGAGCGAGATCGAGTTCACGATCGACTTCCCCTGCACGCACTTCAATCCCGCCTCGATCACGCTCCACTTGGAGCTGTCGATCATGACCGGCACGCGCGCGATGTCCGGCTCCGCGGCGACCAGCTGCAGGAAGCGCGTCATCGCCGCCTGCGAATCGAGCATCGCCTCGTCCATGTTCACGTCGATCACCTGCGCGCCGTTCTCGACCTGCTGGCGCGCGACGGAAAGCGCCTGCGCGTAATCGCCGGCGAGGACCAGCCGCGCGAAGGCCTTCGAGCCCGTGACGTTGGTGCGCTCGCCCACGTTCACGAAGAGCGAGTCGTCGCCCACGTCGAGCGGCTCCAGGCCCGAGAGCCGCAGCATGGGCGGCACTTGCGCGACCGTGCGCGGCCGGGAGGCGGCGACGGCCTCGGCGATCGCGCGGATGTGGTCCGGCGTCGTGCCGCAGCAGCCGCCGGTGATGTTGAGCCAGCCGCTTTCGGCCCACTCGCGGATGAAGCCCGCCGTCTCGTCGGGCCGCTCGTCGTACTCGGCCATCGCGTTGGGCAGGCCCGCGTTGGGATGCGCCGAGACGTACACGTCGGCGATGCGCGCGAGCTCCTCGACGTGCGGGCGCAGCTGCTTGGCGCCGAGCGCGCAGTTCAAGCCGACCGAAAGGGGCCGCGCGTGGCGCACCGAGTTCCAGAACGCCTGCACCGTCTGCCCGGAAAGCGTGCGGCCGGAGGCATCGGTGATCGTTCCCGAGATCATGATCGGGAGCCGCACGCCCGATTGCTCGAAATGCTCGTCGATCGCGTAGAGCGCCGCCTTCGCATTCAGCGTGTCGAAGATGGTCTCGACGAGGAGCAGGTCCACGCCGCCCTCGACCAGCGCGCGCACCGCGACGAGGTACGCGTCCTTCACCTGGTCGAAGGTGACGGCGCGCAACCCCGGGTCGTTCACGTCGGGCGAGAGCGAG
>Ga0105240_10008188_pt1 | contig 14983 bp, 14 predicted proteins | sample KBSC54metaG_FD_80426 | JGI IMG/M metagenome (GOLD analysis project Ga0105240, IMG submission 80426) | Corn rhizosphere microbial communities from Kellogg Biological Station, Michigan, USA - KBS C5-4 metaG | ecosystem: Host-associated > Plants > Roots > Rhizosphere > Soil | place: Michigan, USA... | reverse complement strand
GTTTGCCGGTTGTGCCGCCGTGAAGGTACGAAATTATTTCTCAAAGGCGAAAAGTGCTACACCGCTTGCACGCTTGATAAAAACAATCGTAAAGCCGCTCCAGGTATGCATGTGGGACGCCGCAGCAAAGTATCTGAATATGGTCGCCGCTTGCGTGAAAAGCAGAAAGCAAAACGTATTGCCGGCTTGACCGAAGAACAATTTCGTCATTATTTCCGTAAAGCGGAACGAATGCCGGGATTGACGGGTGAAAACTTGCTGCGACTTTTGGAAACCCGCTTAGATAATATTGTGAAACGGTTGGGTTTTGCTTCCTCCGAAGCGCAGGCCCGACAAATGGTTTTGCATGGCCATGTGATGGTGAATGATAAACGCGTCGATATTCCGTCTTATGCCGTCCAGCCCGGAGATCGCGTGGTGGTGTCAGAAAAAATTCGCCAAAATCCGTTGGTTCAGCAAACGATACAAATGACACAAAAGCGTGGTCCTGCGCCAACGTGGCTTGAGTTTAATCCAGCCGCCGGTAGCGGCAAGATGCGCAGCTGGCCGTCACGCGAAGAAATTTCGTATCCGATTGATGAACAACTCATTGTTGAGTTGTACTCGAAATAATTTCCTTTAAGGAGGAATTCATACATGAAATTCAAAGATTTGATGCTTCCCCAAAGCTTGGAAACGGATCAGGATACCCTGACCGACACCTACGGTCGCTTTTATGCGGAGCCGTTTGAAAAAGGATATGGCCATACCATTGGCAATTCATTGCGACGCATTTTATTGTCGAGCTTAGAAGGCTGTGCAATCACGGCTGTAAAAATCGACAAAATCGTGCATGAATATTCAGTCATTAAGGGAATCAAAGAAGATGTGGTTTCTATTCTCTTAAATTTAAAACAATTGCGTTTTAAATTGCATACGCCTGAAACCGAAATTCTGCGTCTCACCATCAAAGGGGAACGCGTGGTTCGCGCTAAAGATATTGAAGGCAACGCCAATGTCGAAGTGCTTACACCGGAACTTCCGATTGCGACGTTGGACACCAATGGCGAGCTCAACATGCAAATGTGGGTCTCTAAAGGACGCGGCTATCTTTCAGCGGATAAACAGAGCAAAGAAAACTTTCCCGCTGACACCATTATGATGGATGCATTATTTTCGCCCGTCATTAAAGTGCATTATGACGTAGAAAATTCACGCGTCGGACAAGTGACGGATTATGACCGCTTGATCTTGGATGTCTGGACCGACGGGTCTGTGGCTCCGGGCGATGCGATTGCCTATTCCGCGAAGATTCTCAAAGACAGTTTGTCCATCTTCATTACGTTTGAAGAAGAAGAAATTGAAGCGCCATCCGAAGAGGCGGGTGCCGCATCGGCTTCTTCGGCGTCAGCGGGAGATGGCAGCGACAATGATAAATTGCGCGAACTTTTAAATCAGCCCGTCGATATTATTGAATTGTCGGTGCGCGCATCCAATTGTTTAAAAGCCGCCAAAATTCGCACGATTGGCGATTTGGTCAGTAAAAATGATGAGGAATTGATTGCCTATAAGAATTTTGGCAAAAAGTCCTTAGATGAAATTAAAGAACGCTTAGTGGAATTGAATTTATCATTAGGCATGGATCTCTCGGGCGTTGCAACGCCTGCAAAATCGGCGTAATCCGGAGCGACTATGAACACAGGCGCAGGAAGAAAATTAAAACGTCCCACCGGTCATCGTTTCGCATTATTGCGCAACATGACGACCAGTCTTCTCCATTACGAGAAAGTGGAAACGACACAGGCGAAGGCCAAAGAAGTTTCGCGTTTCACTGATCGTATTATCACGCATGCCAAAGGCGGCGATTTACATGCGCGACGTATGGTCGCACGAGATCTCACGAACAAAGTTGTGATTACGAAACTGTTCGATGTGATTGCTCCGCGCTATAAAGAACGTCAGGGTGGTTACACGCAGTTTATTCGTAAAGGCCCCCGGATGTCGGATGGCGCAGAGATGGGAATTTTAAAACTAGTTTCGTAAACTTTCGGCATACGGATGAAATTATCCGTATAATCTGACACCTAGGATCCGAAATCGAACATGTTTAACTATCTGTTTAGTCTTTTTAGCAATGACATGGGTATTGACCTTGGAACGGCCAATACGCTGGTCTATGTTAAGGGACAAGGAATTGTTCTTCGCGAGCCTTCCGTTGTGGCGATCGAAAAAGATACGCGCAATGTCTTAGCCATCGGCGCTGAAGCCAAGCGCATGTTGGGAAAAACTCCCGCCAATATTATCGCTGTGCGTCCGTTGCGAAATGGAGTTATTGCGGACTTTGATGTGACGGAGCGAATGATCCGCTATTTCATAAAAAAAGTCCATAATCGCCGAAGTCTTTTGCATCCGCGCATTGTCATTGGCGTTCCTTCAGGTATTACCGAAGTAGAAAAACGCGCCGTGCGCGAATCTGCGCAACAAGCCGGCGCGCGCGAAGTCTATTTGATTGAAGAGCCGATGGCTGCCGCGATTGGCGCTGATATTCCGATCAATGAGCCGCGTGGTCACATGATTGTGGATATGGGTGGTGGCACAACCGAAGTGGCTGTGGTCTCCTTAGGGGACATGGTGGTTTCCAAGTCGTTAGATGTAGCGGGCGATGAGTTGGATGAGGCAATCATTCAGTACTTCCGTCGTAAATACAATCTGCTTATTGGAGAAACTTCCGCTGAGGATGTAAAGATCAAAATCGGATCTGTGTTTCCACTGCCCGAAGAACAAGTTTTAGAGGTCAAAGGCCGCGATCAAGTAACGGGTCTACCGAAGACGGTGACCATTACTTCCGAAGAAGTTCGCCAGGCTTTGGCCGATCCGATTAAATTGATTATTGAGGTTATTAAGCAGACTCTAGAAGAAACTCCGGCTGAATTAGCCGCCGATTTAGTGGACACAGGCATTGTGCTCGCAGGGGGTGGGGCCTTATTGCGAGGATTGCCGGACCTGCTGTCGCAGGAAACCGAGCTGCCTGTTGTCATGGCTGCGGATCCCTTAACATGTGTGGTTATGGGAACCGGGCGATATCTGGAAGAATTAGACCAGATGCGACGTGAACGTCGCGCATTGCCACTTCACTAAGCCCTTTTTTTCTTCTTTGAGTCCGAACCGATTATGGATTTGGACAACCAGGAACGTCAGCAAGCCGGCTCATTATTCGCGATCTTCGCGTTTATTTCATTCCTATTATTAATCTTTCATAAGCAAGCATGGGTGGTGGATTTGCGTTCTGTCCTTCAATGGACGACGGGTCCCACACATCGCTTCCTTTCTGATTGGCGTGCCGATCCGTCGCAAGCCCTTCCCTCTGGCTCTGCTTCTCCCGGATTAAGCGCTCAGCCTCCCTTATGGGCCATGGCGCCCGAATCATTGCGTGCCGTTCAACTGTTGCGCGCCGACAATCAGCGGTTACGCGATATGAGCGCGCTCAAGGAATCCCGCTGGCCCAGCGCGATCGCCGCGCGTGTGATTGGGCGGGACCCGCAACATTGGTTTCAGGAAATTGTGATTGATAAGGGGCGTTTCCATGGTGTCGTGCCAGAAAGCTCTGTCATTGTCGTGGATAATGGTCATGAAGGAATGGTGGGGCGCGTCATTGATGTGATGGATACGACATCGAAAGTTCTTTTGATCCAAGATTCATTGTCTTCGATTGCCGCACATCTCCAAGGATCGGCCAATGAAGATGGCGTGGTCGAAGGGACAAACGGTCATGATTTAATTTTGAAATACTTGGATCGCTCCAGTGTGGTAAGAGTGGGCGATATCGTGGTGACTGCTGGTTTGGGGAACCATATTCCGGCAGAAATCCCCATTGGCTGGGTCGAGGATATTAGCTTGGATCCTCGGCAGTTATTTCTTCAAGCGCGCTTACACGCCATTATTTCTACCAACCGGCTTCGTATTGTTTTGGTTTTAATTCCCGGAACGTCATGAAATATCTACTCTTTTATGCCGTAACGCTTTTGGGCGGTCTCTGGCTTCAAGTCATTCAAAACCATTTTCTTGGTGGATCCCTTTTTTCTGTTCAGCTTTTAGTGATTGCCACCATTTATTGGGGCCTTACGCGAGGACCCATTTCTGGGCCCCTGATGGGGTTTCTCTGGGGTTTGCTTACCGACGCCGCCTCTTTAGGATTATTAGGTGAACGCGCGTTGCTTTATTCTGCTGTGGGCTATATTGCAGGATTTTTTCGCCGACAATTGGATGATACCAAGCCTTGGACGCAAGGAGTGTTTACCCTGATTTCCTCACTTGGCGTTTTACTTGGAGAGCTGTTAGTGGAACATTTTTTCGCCAATGGACAACGTCCGATTCTTTTGTCCATGTGGTTACAGCCTCTTTGGAATGCCTTGGCGGCACCCTTGTTGTTTCTTGTTTTGCGTTCATGGGACATGGTGTGGGATGTTCGTGAGAGAGGATATTAGGTGGTTTTTTTCGTCGGGTACAATGAACAATCCATCCGTGCCGGCCGCGCCCGTTGGCTAACGGCTTTTGCTGCCACGGCTTTTGGCATATGCGTCATACGCTTAATTTTTTTACAGCTTATTCGCGGCGAAGCGCTCACCCGTGCCTCCGAAAATAACCATACACAGATCGTGGTTGAACGCGCGCCGCGCGGACGCATTCTGGATCGCAACGGTGTCGTACTTGCAGGCGACCAACCGGTATTTGTGGCGCTCTTTTCACCTCTTGGATTAAAGCCCGAACAATTTCAGCAAACAGTCGCGCATCTTGCGGATATTTTGATTCTTCCCTATACGGAAATTGATAAGCGGCTGCGTGCTGCGGTTCGGGCAAAAACATTAATGCGTGTCTCGGATCGCTTAAGCCGCTCTCAGGCTTTCCGGATTTTGCAAGATCGCCTGTTATTACCAGGAATTTCTTTGACGATTGAAGAACAACGCGTTTATCCCAAAGAAGCCATTGCCTCTCATATGTTGGGGTATGTGGGTCAAATTACCGACGACGATTTGGATCGCTTGGCCGATCAAGGGTATCGTCCGGGCGACTGGATTGGAAAAACGGGTTTGGAACGTCTTTATGATCCGACGCTGCACGGTCAAGATGGCGGAATTCTCATTCAAGTCGATGCGCGCGGTCGCCAAGTGCGTATTCTTCGACATGTATTGCCCCAAGCTGGACGCGATTTGGTTTTAACGTTGGATCAGCATTTACAGGAATTGGCCGAACAGCGTTTGCATGAATCTAACCACCCTGGCGCGGCGGTGGTATTAAATCCACAAACGGGCGAGGTTTTGGCGCTGGCCTCTGCTCCCGGATTTAATCCGAACGTATTTTTACCTTTAGGAAATTCGGACGAGCGGCGAGCCTTAATCCAAGATAATGATTTAAAACCGTTATACAACCGCGCTATTCAGGCGTTTTACCCGCCTGGTTCCACCTTTAAACCGATCAGCGCTTTAGCGGCATTAGTCAAAAATACGATTAAGCCGGAAGAATTGGTTTACTGCGGCGGGTCTTTCACCTTAGGCAAGGACCGACGAGTTTTTAAATGTTGGAAGCCTCACGGGCATGGCTTTGTGAATTTTATACAGGCCATGGCAGAAAGTTGCGATGTCTATTTTTATCATTTGGCCTTACTCACAGGACCCAATGCAATTGAGCAAATGGCTGAATTATTTGGTCTAGGAAAAAAAACTGGAATCGATCTGCCTAATGAAAATTCGAAAGCCCTTCCGATGGCGCAAAAGGGAAGCCGCCACGAATATTGGCAAGGTGGACATACCTTGAACTATGCCATTGGACAAGGGGATCTTTTAGTCACACCGCTGCAAATGGCGCAAGTCATTTCTATCCTGGGAAATAAAGGGTCTATTTGGCAGCCCTATTTAGCGACGGAATCCCGACGATTCAGTGAGCCCGCGCAAGTCATCGGCAGTCCGCATCTTTTAAATCATATTGCACTGCCCGAGCATGCCTTAAATCTGGTGCGCGAAGGCATGCTGCAAGTCGTCGCAAAAGGGACGGGAATTGCGGCGCAATTGCCGGGCATCGACGTGGCCGGAAAAACCGGTACCGCACAGGCTTCTAAGGGGGGCGATCACGCCTGGTTTGTCTCCTATGCGCCGGCCGAAGATCCTAAAGTCGCCTGCGCTGTCGTGGTTGAACATGGGGGGCATGGGGGCGTTGTCGCGGCTCCCATTGCACATGATTTGATGGCTTTTGCACTGGGTATCGGTCTTTCTAAAGAAATACATCACGAGGTCACCAGTGATTAAGCGCGACAGTGTATTATCCAACTGGACGCGCCGCATCGATTGGCCTTTGATGTTGGCGATTACCGTTCTTATTGTCATTGGTTTGGTCGCTGTCTATTCTGCTGTAAGTCCGAGCGGCAATCCTGCGCGTTTTATGATTAAACAGCTTTCCGCATTAGGCTTGGGTCTACTACTGATGACGTTAATGACTACGATTAACTACCAAATTTTCAGAGCCTACCCGTGGGCGATTTACGGTCTTGGAGTCGCTAGTCTGTTAACAGTGTTGGCGATCGGTAAACGTATTCATGGCGCCAAGAGCTGGATTATTCTTGGACCGCTTTCTATCGAGCCGGTCGAAATCGCGCGGATCGCCTTCGTGATCGCCGCCGCGGCATTTCTTGACCGCCCGGAACGCGACCTTAAATCATTTCGCTGGGTTCTATTCATCTTTGGTTTAGGTGGATTGCAGATGTTGCTCATTTTGCTCGAGCCTTACCTGGGTGGAACATTAGCCTATGGGCCGGTCATGATGACGATGCTCTATTTTTCCGGTGTGCCGCCGATTTATTTATTAGGTATTTTGTTTTTTGGTGGCGTGGCGGGAGGAATTCCCATCTTATCCACCTATTTTTCCCTACAACCGCAATTATTGGATGCCCATGGCATTATTAAATTTTTAGTTCACAGCGCCGCTGGCACGCGTTCAGCCATTGAATTACTCTTTTTGGCGACCGGCTTTATTTTTGCCGGATGGTGGTTTCTGCGTAAGTTACATGTACGTTTGTCGTGGCACTATCCGTTGATACTATCCATCGTCATGGGGTTAAGCGTTTACACCGCGCATTCGATTGAACATTTAATTAAAGATTATCAGCGGAAGCGTATCGTTGTTTTTTTAAGTCCTGGTTTTGATCCGCTGGGCGCCGGCTACAATATCCTCCAATCGGAAATTGCGATTGGCAGCGGTGGATTTTTCGGTAAGGGGCTTTTTTCGGGAACGCAGACCCAGTTGGGATTTTTACCGGAAAAACATACGGATTTCATTTTTTCAGTCATTGGGGAAGAGTTGGGATTTATTTGGGCTGCTGTGGTTATCTTGGCTTTTGCGGTTTTGGTGTGGCGTGCCTTTGCTATCGCCACGGAAACTCAAGACCGTTTTGGCACTTTAATTGCAGTAGGAATTGGTTGTTTGTTTGGTTTTCAGGCGTTCATGAATATCGGGATGGTCTTAGGATTAATGCCCGTCACGGGAGTCGCGTTGCCGTTGGTGTCCTACGGCGGTTCCCATGTGGTGAGCGCTTTGCTGGCTGTAGGACTATTACAAAGTGTGAATTTTAGGAGGTATATCTACTAATGGATGATTTCAAAGAAACACCCGCGCCGCAAGAGTCTGCGACTCCCGTGCCGGATCTAACAGCGCCACAAACGGACTCTCAAGAGCCTCCGTCAACTCCACAAACGCTCGAGTCGGTTGCTCCATCAGAATCAGCGTCCTATGAAATACCGGCGCATCCGTCTCAAGAGGAAGCTCCTGAGCTTCCCGAATCGATCGCACCCACATATCCGGACCGCTCTCTTGAGCGCCGAGAAATTATCGATACGGATGAAACCACGACCAGCGAAGTCCGCGAAGAAATTCTCGATGTCCCGGAGGATGCGGAAACGATTACCTCCGGTATCGGAATGGACATCGAAGTCGAGCCTGAGCCGCCGGGCTTAGAAGAGCGGCGTCAGAAACCCGAACAGCGACGCGGCAACGCCGACCGTCAGCGGCATAGCAACCCAGATCGTCGTCATGGGCGTAATCGCGATCGTGATCATCACAATAGTCCGTATAGCGGTGGACGATCCAAGCCGGTTTTAGCGGACAAAAACCGCCATGAAAGTAAACCTATAAAAAAAGAAATATTAGTGAATTGTTCCAATGAAGAAACGCGTGTTGCCGTCTTGGGCGACAATCAATTGGTGGAATTATTAATTGAGCGTTCAGAAGCCGCTAAGATTGTCGGTAATATTTATAAGGGAAAAATTGAAAACGTATTACCAGGAATCTCCAGCGCTTTCGTTAATATTGGGTTGGAAAAAAATGCGTACTTGTATGTGAGCGATGTCATTCCAACACCTGGCCATCATCCTTCAGCGCAAATTGAAAAGATGATTGGGCGCAACGACATCATTCTGCTTCAAGTGGCTAAAGAAGCCATTGGGACTAAAGGCGTTAAAGTCACGATGGATATTTCGCTTCCAGGACGCTTTCTTGTCTATATGCCCATGGCGGAACATTTAGGGGTGTCTAAAAATATTGAGAACCGGCAAGAGCGCGAACGTTTGCGGTCAATTGTTGAAAGCTGTGCGCCGGACAAAGGCGGAGTCATTATTCGCACGGAAGCAGAAGGCGCTGATGAACAGGCGCTTCGTCGAGAAATGGCCTATTTAATTCGTCTTTGGGCACAACTCCAAGAACGCTACGAAAAAGCACCCGTGCCGAGCCTCGTGCATCGCGACTTAGGTTTAGTTTTTCAGACCGTGCGCGATGTATTTACAGAAAGCACTTCCATCTTTTTAGTCGACTCAAAAAGTGAATACCGAGATCTTATGGAGTTTTTAGATTCGATTAGTCCGGAACTGAAATCGCGCGTTAAACTTTATGAGGGGAAAACGCCGCTCTTTCAGGCGTTCAACATTGAACGTCAAATCGATAAGATCCGCTCCGCGCGCGTTGATTTGCCCTCCGGTGGCTACATCATCATTCAAGAGGCCGAAGGCCTTTGCGCCATCGACGTTAATACCGGTAAGTTTACGGGTAAGCGCTCACAGGAAGAAACCGTGACGGCTACCAATGTCGAAGCGGCGGAAGAAGTCGCCCGCCAATTGCGTTTACGCAACATCGGTGGCATTATCGTCATCGACTTTATCGATATGCGCCATGCTCGCAACCGGCAGAAAGTCATGGAGGCGTTGGCTTATTGCACGCGCGATGACCGGGCCAAGATTAAGATTCTCCCTATTACACGTTTGGGTTTAATTGAAATGACCCGCGAACGTAAGCGCGAGTCCTTCTTTGCCCTTTTGGGCGAGGCCTGTCCGCAATGTCACGCAAGCGGACGCGTGTTGTCTAAAGATTCGATGTACATTAAGTTGAAACGGGAAATTTTGACCATGACACACGGACGGCCGGGCAATCAGATTAAATTATTCTTAAGTCCGCCGGTCGCGCAGTATTTCCAAGAGCGCCATCGTCGTTTTGAAAATTCAGTGAAGCATCAATTGATTATTCAAGCCGACCCGCACTTGCCATGGGAAGAATATCGGATTCTTATAGAATAATCATAATGGCCTAGAGCACATAGGCGGATGTAAATGTCGTCGTTAAATAGGAGAACTATAAAGATGCGCTCTAGCCTCCATTCCCGTTTCCCTTCTATTCCTAAATCCCCGACAGGGATTAAAGGTCTTGATGAAATCACGTTTGGCGGCCTTCCTAAAGGCCGGCCAACGCTTATTTGCGGCAACGCGGGATGCGGAAAAACCTTGCTGGCTATTGAGTTCTTAGTTCATGGCGCCCTGGATTTCAAAGAACCTGGTATTTTCATGACGTTTGAAGAAACAGCGGCGGATTTAACGGATAATGTGGCCTCTTTAGGCGTAGATCTCAACGCGCTTATTAAACGCAAGCTCATCAAAATTGACCATGTACGGGTAGAACGTAGTGAGATCGAAGAAACCGGAGAATATAATTTAGAGGGATTATTTGTCCGTCTAAATTATGCCATCGACACGCTGGGCGCTAAACGCGTCGTTTTAGACACGATCGAATCGTTGTTCTCCGGCTTATCTAACGCCACTATTCTGCGGGCCGAACTTCGACGACTGTTTCATTGGTTGAAAGAAAAAGGCGTTACGGCCATCATTACGGGTGAGCGCGGATCCAACACATTGACACGTCAAGGTCTTGAGGAATATGTGTCCGATTGTGTGATCTTATTGGATCATCGCATCGTGGAACAAATATCCACCCGCCGTCTGCGTGTGGTGAAATATCGCGGATCCTTACATGGCACGAATGAATATCCTTTTTTGATTGATGACACCGGGATTACCGTGCTTCCCATTACCTCTTTAGGACTCACGCACCCAGCTCCTACGGGACGGATTTCCAGCGGGATTCCTCAGTTGGATGCGATGTTAGGCGGCCGCGGTTACTTTAAAGGGAGTAGTGTGCTTATTTCCGGAACGGCTGGTACGGGGAAAAGCAGTCTCGCATGCTATTTTGCTGCGGCACATGCGAAAGCCCGCAAGCGCTGTTTATATTTTGCCTTCGAAGAATCTCAAGAACAGATTCTGCGCAATATGCACTCCATTAATTTGCAATTAAAACCCTGGGTTAAAAAAGGGCTTATTATTTTTGATGCTTGTCGTCCATCTTTAATGGGACTTGAGCAGCATCTTGTGCGCATTTATAAAGTAGTGGAAGAATTTAAGCCTGATGCCGTGATCATTGATCCGATTTCTAATTTAGTCAGCAGCGGAACGGGGCGCGAAGTTCAATCGATGTTAACGCGCTTAATTGATTTTTTAAAAATGAAACAAATTACTACCCTCTACACGATTCTTACCACGAGCGGCGCTCCCGTGGACGACACGGAGGTGGGTGTTTCGTCCCTTGTTGATACGTGGCTACTCATTCAAGATTTGCAACATGCGGAACATCGACGCCGCAAGCTTTTTATTATTAAATCGCGCGGTATGGGGCATTCCGATCAAGTTAAAGACCTGTTAATTTCTAATGCCGGAATTCAGATCACAGATCGCGAAGTCAAAACGGAAACGCACTAATGAACGACAAAAAACGATCGACGGAAAACAAATCTGAAACGAACGACGAGAAATGGAATTTGCGCTTGTATGTCGCTGGACAAACGCCTAAATGTCTGGTGGCTTTCTCTAATCTTAAAAAAATATGCGATGAACACCTATCGGGTCGCTATAAAATTGAAGTCATCGACCTACTCAAAAACCCTAAGTTGGCGGAGGGCGATCAGATCTTGGCCATTCCAACGCTCGTGAAAAAACTTCCGACCCCCGTACGAAAAATTTTGGGCGATCTTTCCAATACCGAGCGCGCACTCATCGGACTCGATCTCCGTTCGCCGGATGGCTTATGAGACAAAAAAACCACGCATGAACAGTCGTTATATCTTACGTCTCTATGTCACGGGCGCGATGCCGCGCTCGGTGCGAGCGATTTCTAATATTAAAGCTATTTGTGAAAAATATTTGACAAACCGTTATCAATTGGAAGTTATCGACATCTATCAACATCCTCTCGCCGCCAAAGATGAACAAATTGTCGCGGCCCCCACGTTGATTCGTAAGTCTCCGCTTCCGATGCGTACGCTAGTGGGTGATATGTCGGATAAACGGCGTGTTCTCGCGGGTCTGGATTTGGAGGAAGACTGATGTCTCTCGATATGCCGGCCAAATCCGCCGTCGGCGTCTCGGAAATTGAAACGTTGCGACGGATGCTGGAAGAAACACAAGAGGCCTTACGCGCCATTCAGCACGGAGAAGTAGATGCCTTAGTTGTGCCCCGAGAAAATGGTCCGACCATTTTCACCTTAGAAGGAGCTGATCAGTCATACCGTCTGCTTGTGGAGTCGATGAACGAAGGTGCGGTGACGGTAGCGCAAGACGGCACCATTTTTTACTGCAACGGCGCTTTTGCTCGGCTTTTAGGTCGTTCGATGGACACCTTAATTGGCGCTTCGCTGCTTCCTTATATTCCAGAGTCAGAGCGTGAGGCCTTTTCTGAATTAATACAGGCGATATTTCATCAGGGTGCTAAGGCGGAATTTTTGCTCATACGCGCGGATAATCAAACCGTTCCCGTTCAGTTTTCTATCAGCCAGCTGCCGCAAAGTCCCGTGCCTATTTTTTGCATCGTCGCCACAGACCTTTCTGATCGCAAGCGTGTGGAAACGGTCTTACGCGATGCCCGTCATCAACTGGAAATTAAAGTGCAGGAACGCACCGCCGAGTTAAAAGAACGCCAGCAAGAATATGCGTCGTTAACGGAGAATTCGCCGGACATTATTGCGCGTTTTGATGTCGAGCTTCGTCATCTGTATGTCAATCCCAGAGTGGAGCGAGTCACGGGTATTCCCGCCAAAGAATTTATTGGAAAAACACATCAAGAATTAGGCCTCGATCCAAAATTATGCGCGCTCTGGCGCACGCATCTGCTGCATGTTTTTAATACCGGAGAACCACAAACCATTCAGTTCTCATTCCCCTCGGCCGAGGGGGAACGGAATTTCATCGCGCGCATCGTTCCCGAGCATGATGAGGATGGAAAAGTGGTCTCGGTACTGTCGATTGCATCCGATGAAACTGAGCGGCTGTCAGCGCAGAAAAAATTACAAGCGAGCGAAGAGGTTTTACGAAGTTTTTATGATTCATCGTCTGTTCTGATGGGCATTGTTGAATTGATTCCGGGCGACGTGCTGCACATCTATGACAATCCGGCTTTTTGCGCATTTTTCGGATTGCCGGCGGAATCGACGCGTGGCAAACGTGCCCGTGAATTGCATCTGCCTGCGGACATGTTAGATGTCTGGCATGGCCATTTTGAGCGCTGCCTCACCTTAAATAACCCCATACGTTTTGATTCTTTTTTACGTCATGCCGGTACAGAGCGATGGCTTGGCGTCACGGTCACCCCGATCGGCGAACCTTCAGAATCGAATCGGCGCTTGTCCTATGTGGCCGAGGATATTACGGACCAGAAAATCTCGGAGTTTGCGCTTAAAATTAGCGAAGACCGTTTAAATGAAGTGAATCGTACGCTTGAGAGTCGGGTGCACGAACGAACACGCGAGTTAGAACAAGCCAATGCCACGATCAAAGCGTCTTTGCAGGAAAAGGAAGTGTTGTTAAAAGAAATTCATCACCGGGTGAAAAATAACCTGCAAATTATTTCCAGTCTATTACGTATGCAGCTAGGCCGGCTCCGCAATTCCGATAGCGATCGAATCCTGCAAGAAAGTCAAAACCGCATCCGGTCTATGGCCATGATTCATGAACAGCTCTATCAAACCAATGATATGAGTAATATTAATTTTAAAAGCTATTTGCAAACCTTGATGAGCCATTTACTGCAATCCTATTCCGACATTCAACAAAACATCACTTACGAATTGGATGCGGACGATATTAATCTTCATCTCGATACGGCGATTCCCTGTGCCCTCATTGCCACGGAACTCATCAGTAACGCTTTTAAACATGCCTTTCCCAAAGCAACGGGCGGCGCTTTAAAAATTCGTTTCAAAAAAACCGCGGAAGACCATATCCTTCTCGCTGTCGAAGACAATGGCATTGGTATGCCGCCTAACTTGGACTATGCCAATTCCTCCTCTGTAGGGTTCACGATTTTAAATGCTTTATGCCGCCAACTACGAAGCAAACTTCAAGTCGAGTCCGGAGCTGCCGGCGGAGTTCGTGTCACTTTAATATTCCGACCCTCAGAAAATATAAATTTATAGAGACGTCGAGACGTCCTGCGATGAAAGGCGAAGCCAAAATGCTATTTCGTAACAGCAAATACGGTGATTTTTAGGTTGATCGACAGGCCGTATTATTGATACTATGGCTCCTTAAGTTTGATCGAAATGGAGCGCGCATTTATGTATGCAATTATTGAGACGGGTGGCAAGCAGTATCGTGTAGAAGAAGGCACACGCGTTAAAGTAGAGTCTCTGCCGCAGGAAAAAGGGCAGACGATTACTTTGGATCGTGTGCTTTTAATCGGCCAAGAGACCGGCGTTAAAGTCGGGCAACCGCTTGTCTCTGGGGCGGCTGTGACCGCGGAAATTTTGACGCATGATCGCGCTAAGAAAATTATCGTTTTCAAGAAACGATCTAAAAAAACGTATAAAAAAACACAAGGGCACCGGCAGAACTACACTGAATTGCTGGTCAAAACTATTAAGGCGCTCTAGACAAGGGTAAACATCATGGCAAGCGTAAAATCACAGGGTAGTTCATCTAATGGACGCGACTCGGCCGGTCAACGGTTGGGGACTAAAGTTTATGGCGGAGAAAATGTGACCTCGGGGTCGATTCTCATTCGCCAACGCGGCACCAAAATTTTCCCCGGTAAAAATGTGGGAATGGGTTCCGACAATACCCTTTTTGCGAAGGTCGATGGCTCCGTAAAGTACGAATGGGCTTCGAAAGGCCGCAAAAAAGTATCTGTCTATCCTGTCGCCGCTTAATAGCCGTAGAGAGGGTAAAGCGTAAAGGGTTTCCAATAGTCAGCCTTTACCCTCCACGCTTTACCCTTCACTCTTAACTCCCAATGTCTACAGAACAAAATGATCGCTCCGCCTTTATTGACCATACCCGTATCACCGTCAAAGGTGGGCAGGGGGGCGATGGCTGTTTATCCTTCCGGCGAGAAAAATACATTGATATGGGGGGGCCGGACGGCGGCAATGGCGGGCGCGGCGGCGATGTCTATTTAGTTTCTGATGCCCGGCGTAAATCCCTACTCGATCTAACCTACAAACCCCACTTTCATGCCCTGGATGGAAGTCCTGGCATGGGAGCCAACAAGTATGGCCGCGGCGCTGAAGATTTAATTGCCTTAGTTCCAGTTGGAACAGTGGTGTATCGTGATGGCAAAGTATTAGCTGATATGAAAGTCCCCGACCAGCGCTTGC
>Ga0105240_10008187_pt1 | contig 14987 bp, 13 predicted proteins | sample KBSC54metaG_FD_80426 | JGI IMG/M metagenome (GOLD analysis project Ga0105240, IMG submission 80426) | Corn rhizosphere microbial communities from Kellogg Biological Station, Michigan, USA - KBS C5-4 metaG | ecosystem: Host-associated > Plants > Roots > Rhizosphere > Soil | place: Michigan, USA... | reverse complement strand
AGTCCATTGGAATGGATGACCGCTTCGTATCAATAATAATTCCAAGCGATTTCGATAGCGCGCATTTTTTAAAAACCATTGGCCAAAGGCAAATTTTTTGCCTATTCCCGAAAATCCGCTGCTCTGTTTGTTCTCCGTATGCTCATGTTCGGACAAACTCCAGGGTGTAGTTTCTGATTTTTTTGCTGGGATAGTGCTCAATGCTTGATAAAGGATATAAGCGATGGTGACTCCAATGGTAATGTCGGCCATAGTCATAGCCGCACCTCAACAAGTTTTTTAGTAACCAAAACTCCCACACCTTCCCAAATAATCAAAAATACAAGAATAATTTGACCGATAGAGGACTGTAAGGCCCCCATCATCATATCTTTAGCGAGAAAAAAGAATACCACGGCGAGTAACCAGGGGAAAAAAGTCAAAAAAACAATTTGCGCGCGACCTTGAGCTGTCATGGCTTTTACTTTTTTTTGCAATTTACTTTCTTCTCGGATTGTAGTCACGAGCTGATCAAAGGTCTTGATAATGTTTCCACCTGATTCACGCTGAATATTAATGGCATAAATGACCGTTTCCAACATTCGGCTAGGTATTCGATTAGTCAAATCCAAAAGTGCGGTTTCTAAAGATGTTCCAAGCCGATAGGAGTTGATCACTAACCCAAATTCTTCTGAAATCGGCGCCTTCATGGTGACAGCGACGCGCTCTATGCCCGCGGCAATATCAAGACCGCTTTTTAATGAGTTGCTTATCAGAATGAGCGCATCCATCAACTGAGCTTCAACTTGCGCTGTACGAATATCACGCCATACCCTGAGAATTAATTTGGGCGCAAACAGTCCGCTGACAGCCAAAGCGCCCGCCAAAATCCAACTACCCGTGGCAATTCCTAGAAGCGCTCCTATTCCGGCCGCTAGGCCAATAATTTTTCCAGGTTTGATATTAATGAAAAATTTACTGAGTTCTCGAGAAGTTTTGGTAACGCTGACTTCATACTGTTGACGGTAATTGGTCCACAATTCAGGGATGACGCGCAAGATCATCATCATGAAGGCGAAGACAGTGAATAAAATTGAAAGATGACTCAGATCAAACACGGTTAGGCCACCTTGGCGAACATCGCTTCATCTAAAAGTAAACCTTTGGCTTTAAGTTCCGGCATAAATTGGGGGAGAATACCTGTGGCTTCGTGATGCCCGAGAACGCGTCCTTGAGCATCGACCGCGTCTTGGACATAGCGAAAGATGTCTTGAGTCAAAATAGTTTCATCATTACGTCCTATAACTTCTGTAATGCAGGTCACTTTTCGTGATCCATCCTGCATGCGGGTGAGTTGCACCAGGATATGAACGGCGGAGCGAATCTGTTCGCGCAGGGCCCATACAGGCAAATCCATGCCGGCCATTAAGCATAAAGTTTCTAAGCGTGTAAACGCATCGCGTGAAGAGTTGGCGTGGATGGTAGTTAATGAACCGTCATGACCCGTATTCATGGCTTGAAGCATATCTAAGGCTTCACCCCCGCGGCACTCTCCGACGACAATCCGGTCGGGACGCATGCGCAGACAATTTTTAACCAGATCGCGGATCGCCACTTGCCCTTGGCCCTCAATGTTAGCCGACCGCGCTTCGAGACGCACGACATGCTCCTGCTGCATTCGGAGTTCGGCCGTATCCTCAACCGTGATGATGCGTTCATCGCTGCCAATGAAACTCGACAGCATATTCAAAATAGTTGTTTTTCCAGTTCCTGTTCCGCCAGAAATGATGATGTTTTTCTTTGTAATAACGCAGGTCTTTAAAAAATCCACCATCGGCTGAGTGATGGCCCCCATCCGAGCCAAATCGTCGGAATTAAACGCTTTTTCAGGAAAACGCCGGATGGTTAAAGTAGGGCCTTGAACGGCGAGTGGAGGAATAATGGCATTGACGCGCGACCCATCCTTTAGCCGCGCATCCACCATAGGCACGCTTTCATCAATACGCCGGCCTAGAGGCGAAATGATACGACGAATAACCTGAATCACATGGCTGTTATCGATAAAGCGCGCGGGGGAAAGTGTAATTTTTCCTCGACGTTCAATGAACACTTGATCGTAACGGTTTACCATAATTTCCGTAATATTGGGATCTGTTAACAGCTCTTCCAAGGGACCAAGGCCCAATGTTTCATCAACCAATTCTTTAACTAGACGGTCGCGCTCTTCGCGATTTAACACCAACTCTTTTTCTTTTCCAATCAATGAATTGACGGTACTTTCCACATGTGTTCTTAACTGGCGTTCCATCACTGGATCGCCTTTGGTATTAAGATCAATGCGTCGGATATTGAGTTCTTCCACAAGATTGCGATGAATGCCTTGTTTAGTAGCGTTCCAGCGTTTTCGTTTATCATCGAGCATGGTTTCTACTACGCGAGTGGTGATCGCGGGCACGCCGCCTCCTTCCGTTCGTCTGTTATCGATCCCGGCGAGATGGATCGGGCCCATTTGTCCTTTAAGTTGCGTTACTTTTTCGATGACTGGTGCCAGCGCGGTCGAATACAAATGCCGTTGTTGTTCCAAAACAACGGGACGTCCTTGATTGGCTAAACGCACCAGTTCAGGTTCAAAGGGAAGCTGCGCTAACAGCTGTTTTCCAAAGCGATTAAGGGCTGCTTGTATCGCCGGTGTATCGATCGCGCCCGCTGCGCCAGCCTGTGAAAGAACAAAAAACATTTTTTGAAAAACAAATTTTTGATTTTGCAGACTTTCCATGTGGGACAAAGTGGTCCGCATCGATGAAGCCGTTGGGGTCAATGTCCAAATAATGGCGTCGGCCATATCAAAACTGACATTCTTAAGATTTGAAAACAGCTCGATATCAATAAAAACGTCGTACAGCTGTGTCATGTTTTGCAAAAACAAAGTCCATTGCTCTGGAGTCAACGGCGTACTTCCGCGTGTTGGCGCTGCGATCTGCAAACTTCCTACCTGCGAACGATTTAAGGGAATGCGTCCGCGCAAAAGAGCCAGGGATAGTTCTTTGGTTGCCAGTTGATCAATTAAGGGGTCAATAAGTCCGCCACTGGTGGTTCCCGCGGCCTGAGCGGATTCTCCACGGGCTAGAGGGTCTGTATCTAAAAGAATAACGGGTTGTTTTCGGGCAAGGGCATGACGTGCGGCCATATTGGCGGCTAACGTCGTTTTCCCGACGCCTTCGTGAGGCCCAATAAAAACAATGATTTTATTCGCCATGCGAGTGGCTCACCTCTTTACTTTATCAGTCGGAATGTGACAAAAATAACTAAAGAGTTTTGGCTTACCGTTTCATCCGTACGACGGAAGAGCAGCCCTAAAAGCGGGATGCTGCCAAGAAAAGGAACGCGCGTCACGGTTTTGTTGCGTGTAGATTGTTTGATGCCGGCTAAAACCACGGTGTCGCCATCGACCACTTCTACTTTACTTCCTGCATCGCGTGAAGCAATAGCAGGCACCACAATGCCATTTAATGTAATCGAGTTGGCATTATCCGGGTTGGAAACAGTGACATTAATTTGTGCATCAATTGTTTTACGCTGCGTGATTACGGGAAGAATTTTTAAAATGACGCCATATTTTTTATATTCCACGCCTTGCACGCCGCCCTGACCTACCGTGGGATAGGGAATTTCTCCACCAACAGAAAAGGTCGCTTCAAAAGTGCTTTTAGTCAACAGCGTGGGATTGGCAAGAACGCGGGCTTGGTTATTCGTGATGAGTGCGCTCAATGTGGTTTGTAGTTGCGTAAGACGATCAAACGTTCCGACATTGAAAATGCTCGGAATAGACCGTTCCATGAAATTAAGTCCTTCAGATCCCGTCCCGCCCAATGCTTTTTCCCAGCTGAATCCCAAGGCTTCCGCATTTTTTTCGCTAATTTCTAACGTGTCCACACTCACTTCTATGAGAGGATCTTTTCCCGTTGAAGCAGTCGTAGGCGCAGATGCCGGGGTATTTTGCGGAAGCGGGCTTCCCGCAGCAGGCGGTGTGGCTGGAACGGGTGCAGTTCCAGATGGAGGATCCGCCTGTAAAGGACTTAATCCTATGGCTAGGCTAAGTAAAATGGTGCTTACACGTTTTAAAATCATGCCGTTCTCCATGCGCAATGATATGAATTTAAACCCGTTGGACCCAAGGTCTAATGGGACTTTACACCCAAGGGTAGCCTACCCCTGTTACAGGGAGATTGCAACTATGTTAACGCCCTGTAAATTCGCGCAGAATCTACGGCTTACGGCGAGCATTCGAGAGTCGAAATCGATAAATAGAGGCTCCACTCTCGAATTTCCAATGCTTGCCGTAGACTTTGGACTTTTTACGGTTTTTTGGATGCTTGGGGCGGGGTCACAGGATGGTCCATTAATCCTTCCGGACTGACGCCGGGTAGAGGGTGGGTTTCACTATCATTGGGTGAGCGCACGGTCACGGCAATGGTGCCTTCCGATTCTTTAACGGCCAGTTCTAATTTTTCCGCGTCAACAGGGCTCAATGCTAAATGCAAGACGGCCCCATTTTGACTCCCTGGTCGGCGTCCGGCGGTCTCTGTGGGGCGAATAAATTCTTTATCGACACCCAAGACCAACACATTTTGGAGAATGGTAAACGTTCCCCGTGAATTTCCCGTCTTCGTCAAAATCGGTAGTGTGGCCAAAATATCTACATGATCACGCGGCAAAATCACTTGCTGGATGTCCAAATTCCCCAATCGCAAACTATAGTCGCGTTTGCCTTGAGGAATAATAGGCGCAATGCCGCCATTTTCAGGCGAGGGATCGTTAATATTGGTTGAAATTACAGATCCTCCAGCAGGAATAGCGGCCACAGTAAGTTTTTGTTTTACTTTGGAATATTCCGTGCCCGGTTCTTTAATCAGGATGGCACCTGGTTCTACATAGCGTTCAGGGACGCGCTTTGTCATCAACTGATCCGGGCGAATTTCCGTGCGCGATGGAATGTCTCGTGCCGCTGCCAATACGTCCACCATAGCAAATCCATTTTCAATTCCTTTTTCGCGGGCTTTGAGGTAATAGTTCACAAAAAAGAGAGCAACCCCTCCACTGATGAGAATTTGAATGAGTTTGCGATTATCAGCCATGAGAAGGTTTTAGCAGTTGTAGGCCCATCAGTTCAAAATGCTTATCAAAGGCAAATATTTTTTTGGTTTTGAGCCGATCCGCCACCGCGCATAAAACAGCATCAAAATAGCTGAGTTGGAGTGGATAAGGACTGCCTTGTAAAAACTGGAAGGCCATCATTTCATCGGTATCCATGACACGCAGTAGCGTATAGTCGCGTATCGCCGAACCTAGAAAAGTACGTGCATTTTCGTGACCGACTCGCATCCGAAGTAGGGTGTGGGTTTCGGCTAATATAAAGTTGAGCAGGATGAGGGAATGGTGTTCTTTTTTAATGTCCTTAAAAATCTGATTGGCTCTGGAATGAGCAGGATCATCCCTGTTGAGAAGCGCAAACAGCGCGCTTGTGTCAATCAGGTATTCCATGCACTTGCTCCGCTAAGAGGGCATCTAAATCTTCAATTTTTCCCATGCTGAATTTGCCGATCAGTTTTTCCGTGTACTCACCCGTGAAACGTTTAAACGGACGCTGGGGATGATCGGCAAACCATTCCTTCACAATTTCTCGGATTTCCAAGCTCATAGAAATTCCATCCTGGCGCGCCTTTTTCTTTACGCTACTCAGCAGCTTTTTTTCAAGAACGACCTGTATGCGTGGATTTTTGGTTGGCATAAGCACCTCTCTTAAAAGTGTAGCAGAAGTGGTGAACCAAAACAAGGACTCTATTGGAGATAATTTCGACGCGCGATAGCCATTCCTCTAACAATAAACTCATATTTTGTGGGGCCAGTAAATCCGATGGTAGGAATCGGGCCAATAGTACAAGTGGGCTGCCATGAGGATCCGGATTTGAAATTAGGTGCCAGCGTATCTAACATGGGTCCGACTATGGGAAACGCACTAATCCGCGCTTGAGCGACGACAATAATATTGTTGGTTACATTTGAACACGAGTTGTTTTCGCAGCATGCTGTTAAGGCAGCCGACGGATCAGGCGCTAATCCGGCAACCATCAAATCCTTGAACGTTTGATTGTAGGCCGCTACGGAGCTGGCGGGCGGCGTTCCCTCACGTGCAACTTTGCGCGCGATGCTTCCGGCTCCATAATTAACCACCATGATGCCCACTCCTATCTGCCCTAATTGCAATAAACCAAATGTAAAGAGCAGAAAGAAGGGCATCATCAGCACGGTTTCCGTCAGTGTGACGCCGCGCTTATTCTCAATCATTCATCAGGTGCTAACCATATTCGCGATCGATTGTACTTTCGTGCTAATCGCTGGTCCGAGAACTCTCCATAGAACGCCCACAGCAATGGCAACGATAATGCCTAGAATGACCACATATTCAGTCATCCCTTGCCCCTTTTCGGGAGCGCGCTTTTTTAAGGGTTTCATGTATGACTCCTTTCTCTTGAGTAGATATTAACGTATGTATGGCTTACCCATTCTTCGATCTCTTTCGAAAAATAAATCAGTGTAGATAATCCTAAGTAAATAAATGAGGCATAACTAATTCGGTCCCAGAAAATTGCGGTATCGATGGTGAGGTTAAAGGGCAGCATTAGCGTTAAAGCGAAATCCACAAAAAACATAACGCAAGCCACTTCGGCAAACCCGTAATTAAAAGCGGCACGGACAGTAGCAATAAAGAGAAGTGGAATTAGCATGACTCCATCATAAAGATGACTATACGGACTAATCAATACGCCTAAAGCGCATGCGAGGGCGGCTTGAAAAATATTTAAATCATTACGTTTAAGAATAAGATAGCCCACCCAAGCGCTCCATAAAATCAGGAAAGTCATTTTTTTAAAGCGATTCTCATTGCGCACCCGGGGCAAGTTGAGCATTAAATTCGCTTTATTTTGAACGTTAACTTTTTTTATGAATGCCCGGTCATTTTCTGTGAAGAAAAGAGATTTATAAATTATTGCCTCAATTCCTTGCTCGTCTCGGCTATACAAAGTTGTTGCATGCCGCGTCAGCGCGTTTTTAAGATCGCGCAAATCCGTCGCCGGACGATACCCCAGGAAAAAAGGGGAAAATGAGATCAACGCCATGAGCGCAAAGCCTGAAACAAATGAGACCCAGCGCTTTTGAGCGCGTAACGCGAGCCATGCCAGAAGTGGAAGCGCCAGATGCGGTTTGATTAAGAGCAAACCGCTCATTAAGCCTGATAAGAAATCTTTTTGCCGTCGTACCATCAACCATATGGCGCATGTTGAGAAAAAAATGACAGGCATTGTCAATTGATGTAGCCAAAAAGACCACATGGTCGGAGCGATTGAGGCTAAAATAAAACTCCAGACAAATTCTTCAAAATTAGGGCTTTCGCCCGTCGTTAATTCAAACCACATGTACGCAGTCCCGGCCAACATCAGATAACAACAGAATGTCCAGAATAGGAGGGAAAACCCAAAAGGTATTAGGGTTGGAATAAACATAATAATGAAAGCGGTGGGAAGATAAGTAAATCCATAAACAGGATTATTGGGTTGTCCAATTAAGCTATAGGGATTAAATCGATGCTGAAATAAATGCGTGGCTTGATAAAAGATGCTGTAATCGCCATCCAGAATATTTGCATGGAGAAAAATGTAGTACGTCATGAGACTGAAAATGAATATGTAAAGCAACGGCCATCGCTTCACGACGGGTCCTTCTCGATTTTGCTTTGTGCATTGTTAACTATGTTTGCCGTTAACCCGGAATTTGTTGCCGGTCCAATCCACATATACATCAGGTAAATTCCTATAACGGTCAAAAATCCAAGCGCAATTGTGAATTCACTCATCGTCTGACCATGTGCGTTTAAATATTTTTTCACCATCGGCCTTTCACCGTAACGGTATGGCTGATGCCCAAAGCGCCAAAGGGGGCCATGCCATAGTCGAAGCTAAGCAAAAGAGATTGCAGGACGGGCGGACGGTAATTGAACCCCGCGCCAAAGGTTAAGCCGGCAAGGCCGCCACTGCGCAGAAATTTGATTTGGCTGTCCTCCGAACTGTCTAAAGAATCGTGGGTGCGATAGCCGGCGCGAATCGCCGCGCCATCCATTTCTTGAATTTTATATTCGCCGCTGACGCTTAAACGTAGGGGAGCATTATTCGAATAATTAACGGCTAGGGCGGGGAAAAACGTTTTGTTAAAAAAAGCATAAGAGGTGCCGGCCACAAATTCGCGCGCGAAGTTCGCTTTGGATGAGGCAAGATTGCGTGCCGTCAATCCCAGTTGCAAATCATCGATAGGCGAGGCGATAAGCCCCAAGTCAAATGCGGGGTTTTGGTAGCTTTGCTCGGCGATTTTCTCTTCCACAATTTTCACATTAGCGCCGACGGACAAATCGAAGCCTTCATTCTTGGTGAAAATTTTTCTTCCATAACCCAGCGTGCCTACAGCGTCATAAAATTTGAAATCACCCGTTTGATTTTTAAAGTTGTCACGGCCATCTAAGCTGCCAGCGCTTAAATAAAACCCGCTCACAGCGAGCGAACCGTTATCGCCCATGGGATAGGCAAATCCCACATTCTCCACCTGGACGCCTTGATAATATTCCACATGCGTTCCAGACACTTCTTTTGTATCTAGCGCGCCAAGTCCCGCCGGGTTCCAGCGCAACGTATCAACCCCTGTGACAGTCGTAATAACGGAATCATTGAGCGCCACACCCCGAGCGTCCGTGGCCAGGTTTAAGAAGTCTCCGTTTTTAGTGCCGGCGTTGTTCGTGATGGCTAACGACGGAAGAGGGCGGAGCGTTGAGAGTAGAATCAACCATGCCGTCATCCTGGTCGTCATCCTGGCGAAAGCCAGGACCCATGTTGACGTGTTTGCTGTTGACGCGGTTAACGTCAACGTGGACCCCGGATTTTTCCGGGGTGACGATGCGGTCTTTGTGATAAACGGTCGCATCGTCACTTGATCACCGCCAACTTCTTAGTGACCTGCAGCGTGCCTTGGGGGTCCGACTCACGCATGACATAAAAATAAAGTCCACGCCCGACGGCGTTTCCCGATTGGTTGGTGGCATTCCAGACAAAGTCCTGCTCGACTCGGGTAGGGGTCGAATCAAAATGTTTATCAAACACGAGGGTTCCCGTGATCGTATAAATCCGTAAGCTGATCGAGGCCCCATCGCGCACGGGCATATAGTGGAACGTTCCTTGACCGTCGCGAATCGGGTTGGGATAAACAAAGGCATTCGTGTCAAAAAGTTTTTGTGGGTCTTCGTTGGCATTGGCCGAAGTCAAAACACCAAAGCTTCGGACGCGTTGAATGGCGGTGCCGCCGTTGTTTAAGTCTTTTGCATCAAACGTGGCCGTGTAGGTTCCTATCGGAAGCGATTGTCCGCCGGCATTGCGACCATCCCAGGTGACCGTATGTGTTGATGTGGTTTCGCTGGATTGCGGTTGGTCTGTATACAGGTTTCGCACTAAGGTGCCCGTCGAGTCATAAATCGAGATCGTGACCTTGGCATCTTTAGCTAGCGCGTAATTTAAGTTATAAGGAAAATCTAAATTGTTTGTCGTGGGATTGAGCGCGCCTGTGATGGTGATCGTATGAATATCGACAGATTGCAATTGTACGGCCGGGGTGGTGACGTTTGCACTTCCTGCCGTTGTCGATAAAGTCAAAGTAAATTGGTAATTTCCCGAATGCCGTGCTAATTCACCATCAATAATCCATAGCCCACTCCAGAACATTCCCGTTGAGCCGATGACATTAAAATTCTGAGTTAAAGAGCTTACTTGCGCGCCAGTGGCTTGATTGGTGGCCACCATTTGAACTTGACCCGGCGTATCAATTGTAAATTGGACCGTGGTGCCATTAGGAATTCCACCTAGTTCATAAGGAATAATCGTGTCGGAAAATCGGTTAAAAGTAATGTTGACAGCTTGGGAAGCGCTTGAAAAAAGGAATAAGGCTACGCTGACAAAGGCCGTTCGCCAACGCCATGCATAGAGCGAAAGTAAGCGCTGATGGGCGGAGTGCAAGTCCCTCGCCCCCTCACCGCTGTGGGCGTGTTTAGGTTGAAATTTTTTTCTCAATGTTTTCCTCTTTAAACGTAACAAAGGTTTCATGATTTTATAGGACTTTACACCCACAAGTATAGAGGCCTTTTGTTACAAGAAAGTGAACAGCAAGTGAATTGTAAGTTAAATAAAAGAAGAATAGCCGCCGCTCGTTGTTGTAACGTTGCCGTAATGGAGATCTATTATTTAATAGGTAGGTATGCATTCCCTCGCTTCGAAAAAGGGTCAATTCATTCCCATCGCTTCCATGGTGATGCTCTCAACGCTGGTCTTCATGGTGGGGCTGGTGAATGTCTATCGGATCTCGCGCGCCAAACTAAAAGCCCAGAACTTGGCTGACGCCGTAGCGCTCTACATCGCGAGTCAAATGTCGCAATCCATGAACAATGTGGCCGATCGCAATGAGTGGCTTAATCATTTATACATCAACAGCAATGATGCAAACAGCGCACAAGCCGGCGCTGATCCGTGTCAACGCACGCGCGCGGACAAAAAAATACCGCCGGGCCTGGGATGTTTTGCAAAGAAAGCGGGGGATGGTTTTAAGTTTGGGACTAAACAGGGAGCACAAGCCTACGCGCAAATTGTGGCGACAGTAAATAATATTCAAAATCTTTTTGCTCAGTCCTATAACTCCTTTATCGGTGCCTCTGGCGGCGCATCGGGTTCTAATGGACGCGCCATGCTGACTACCAATTTATTTCAGCAGATGCCCGCATTGCAGGATCCCAATGTTTTTTTGATTGTTTACAATAACAGTATCGATGAGCAGCGAGCGACGACCATCGGCGACAATGTGCAAAAGTCGTGGACACCCAATAGCGCTAGCAATCAAAATCTGGTGCCCCTCATTCGCCCTATTCAATATAAAACGCAAGATGTGTCGGTCACTTACAATTCTTGCGCGACAAAAATTTGTTTCGGCAACCATGATAAAACTGAAACCCTCTCGCAAATTATCGGTCCCAACGCGCCGCCGATTGGTTGGATGGGATTGGACACATCCAACGCCGCGGGCTTATATTTAGATCCAAACGCAAAAACGCCAGCGTTGGGGTCAGGTGCGATTGTTTCCATCTCCGTTGATTTAATCGGTTTGGGGAACCACGTGGTGCAAGCGAAATCGCGCGCTTTTCTTGTGATGACCGCCGGCCAATTAGATCCTAATAGCAACGGCTCTTTTAGTCCGACTTACTGGGTAAAATTAGGGAAACCATCATGATGAAAATACGAAGTGACAGTACGTCGGAGAATCGGGGCGCCAGAACAGCGGGTAGCCAGAACTTCACCGCCTCTCCGGCTACCCGCTGTTCTGGCATCCCGACTCTTCGTTGTTTATTCACTCAGTCAGGCCAGGGCATCACAGAGATGGTTTTCCTCATCCCCTTATTCGTGATTCTTGGCGTTGGCGCTGTGTCTGTTTCTTACATGTGCTGGCAGGGGATTAAAGTTCAAGAAGCGGCCAATGTCGCTGCGCGTGTGGCCGGGCAAGAAACCGTTGGTGGCGCAAAAGATTTTGCCACCATGATGCAGGATAATGGCTTGGTCACCGGCTTAGGAGTAAACGCGGCCGGCGATCCCGATCCGAGTACGGAATGCGACCAAGCAGATGCCGTATCGCGACAAACTTGTTTGACTAATTTAGCCAATGGCAATGGCGCTGGCAGCAGCATCGGTACAAAGTTAGCGGGCGATGGGGGCGGCGTTAAAGGCGTGTACTGGGATTTTCGTAAATTGATTTACAGTCTTTTTACGCCGGGGGAACAAAAGCGGCTCTATGTGCCCACGCCTACCACGCGCGGCGGCGTCTCTGAAGTCAAAGTAACACGGATCATGCAGGCGCCCAAGATCTTTGGCTGGCAAGCCCCCCCTGTTTCAGTCAGCGCTAAAGCCTATGGGGGAGAAGATCCTTACATGTACTCTCTGCCCCGCTTCGGTCATACCAATTCAGGCGGCGATCCTTTTTGGCAGCAAGTCTTTAAAGGCACCGGGGCGAACCGCAATCCCAATCAACCCTCGCTTAAAGACCCCAATCCTTAACGCCAGTAAGGTCCAAGGCCTACAGCGAGCCTTCGAGATTGGAGATTCGAAATTTGTAATGACACTCGGGATCCACTCTCGATTTTCGATTCATGACTCTCCAAAGCTCGCCACAGCCGTTGACATTCTTAACGTTCCCGTAACACCCATCCGTTATCTTCATGTTGTGTTGTATGACGTTTTCTGCATCCAGGACCCAGAAAAGCGTTGGGCCATCAAGACGCCTTTTTTATGGTCCTCCGGCTCATGGGTTGGACGACGATGTTAGAGTATTCTCATGAGGCAAGCGAAATTCCGTGGAGGGGATTTTGGCAGGCTTCTTTTTGTAAAGAGTAGAAGGTGACGTGTGGAGAGTAAAGGGTAATAACGAAGAATGAGACAACAAAAACATATCGAGATTTCCGACCTCCTAAAACATGCGGCCCGCATGCCGTCACTCTTTATCCTCGACGCTCAACACTCCACGCCCCTTCTTCCGCGCCTCATCGCGGTTGCCATTGTAGCCGCTCTCATTCTCACCACGCCTGGCACGACGGCTTGGGCGGATGCGGGCGATGTGCCGCCTGCTTCTGCTTCAGACCCAAAATACATTCGAAAATTTGGTAACGAAGCCAGTTTTGCTGGTTCAAATATCAACACGTATAACGCCATTATGAATGCAGCCATCGGGGATGCGCTAAATATTCAAGCGGCTGACGCCGAAAATCGTTTGGGCAAGCAATTCGCACAAATCGATTCCAATGCTAATTTGACGCCGCAACAACAGCTTGCCAAAACACGATTAATGGCTTCTCTCGCCGCGCATAGTGTGACGCCCATCATGAATGGCATCACCGTCGATCCAACGCGTGGGACTGGCGCTCTGAATCCCAATTCATTTTCTGCGCGTGCAGCGAATGCGGCCTATGACTTGTTGGTTGGCAACGAGCTGACTTTGAACGGCCAACGGGAGCAGCAACAACAAGTCACGTTTGAAATGCCCAAAAATTTGAGCGATCCCATATTGAATGAAACCAAATTGCAAAGCATTCTTTATGGCGATAAAGATCAAGGTCCTGTTGAGCCCGAACATTTTTCGGCAGATTATGATCCCGTCGATCCCGCCAAGAAAAATACCGATGAAGATAAAGAAACGAAACGCAATGTCGGGATTATCCCCGCTACACAAGCAGAGATCGACGGAGCAATAGCGATCTTGGTGAATTATCGCGCCTCGTTGACGTTTGATCAGACGCGTCTTGCGCGAATGATGGAGCAAGTCAAACTCATTCAAGATAAAAAATCCGAAATCGCCAGCAACGAAACCAATATCAAGTTTTATTCAGATGAAATGTCATCGCCAGCCAATCGAACAAATCCTAACGCGATTCAGAGCGCCGTACGTATGATTCAATTTTATAGCGATAAAAATAAGGCGTTACAGAGCGAAATTGACCAATATCAAAAACAGTTGGGCGGCGCCAATCTTTCGCAAGTGGATGCGCTACGCAATCGCATTCAGCAAGAAGAAGACGGCCGAGACACGATGACGCAATGGCTCAATCAAGTTCAAGCCGATCTCCAACCGTTGATAGCCAATGGCAGTATTCAGGCCTATGATTTTACGCATGCCATTGATTCTAAATTGCATCTCAGTGGGCCCGCCCTTTTGGATTCAAAGAATCGAACGGTAACCATCGATCAAGCCGTAAGCAATAAAGTGACGGAATTGGAATCCAAAAAGGGTGAAAATAATCGCTTAAGTTTAGATGGGGCATGGAATTTGGCGCGTCATACGAATGTAATCAGTTCCCTAAGCACGGCCTTCGCTAATCCCTCCACACTGATTTTGTCGGCCCTTTGGGCCGTCCTCGATGCACGCCAGAATGGATATTTCGCGAATAAAGCAACCGTTCAGGAAGATGAAAAATTGAGTAGTACCTTGCCTTATCAAATGCGCCTTAAGGGCAGCGTCGGGGCAGCGCAGGATAATTTAACGGCAGCGGCACAAGACAATGAAGCCAAAATGTTAGAAGCATACGCGTCCCATGGATGGAAAGAAAAGCAATTGCTCGACCGTGTACAGACCGAGCAGACGGCAAAAACAGCACTTAAAACGATGAGCAAAGTGTTAGCCGATATCAAGAGTCTCAGTTCTGGCGATCCAGGATGGCGGGATAAGATGGTTCAAATTGCCCAAGAACTCGGCAATAAATCATTTGCTCAAGAAATGGCCAAACTTCGATCATCCTCTCTGAGTATCGATGACGCTGTGAAGTTGCTTAGTAGCCAAGCGACCGATATTATCGCGGCCCGTGTAGGAACTGAATTAAATGCCTCGCAAAAGAAGTATGCCGCGCAGAATAAGGCGCTCATGGATTCCCAATATGCCGTCCAAGTCGCGGAGAGCGATTATAAACGCACCATTACGGGATGGAAAGATGCCGATGGTTGGCATGCAGGGTTGGTCAGTGATGCCTTAGCGGGCGGCGCCGACGGCCGCATTGCATTGGCCATCCTTCATAACACCGGCGCGCAGGTTTTTGATCCCACAACGGGCGCTTTGCTCGATACAGAAAATGACAGTTTGCGCAATGCGATCGGACAAAATATATCTAAAGGATATATGGGCAATTCTTACGCCGACTATACCAAGCGGCAATTTAATACGTATGGACGCAGCGTAAATTTTGTCATGGCCCCCGTGGATGCATGGAACGCGGCGCTGGATGGCAATGATTATCGATACCAACACTTTGCAACGTCTCCAAACTCCAATGTGGCGGCCCGGGCAACGGACGCTGTTTTGGCCGGCTTTAATGGCGTCGTGTCGACGTCTTT
>Ga0105240_10008185_pt1 | contig 14992 bp, 13 predicted proteins | sample KBSC54metaG_FD_80426 | JGI IMG/M metagenome (GOLD analysis project Ga0105240, IMG submission 80426) | Corn rhizosphere microbial communities from Kellogg Biological Station, Michigan, USA - KBS C5-4 metaG | ecosystem: Host-associated > Plants > Roots > Rhizosphere > Soil | place: Michigan, USA... | reverse complement strand
CTAGCACCGGGTGGAACGACTTCGATGCGGAAAGGAATGAAGAAGGCGGTTACGCCGCCGGTGGAGTCCTCCGTGCGAAGCATTGCGCCTAACCAGGTGATACATGTTCGAGCGAACGGGTGAGTTCTGGCCCTATTGGTTCGCGTGAGTCCGATAGTAGACGATCAGATCGGTTGCCGGTGGCGCGATACCGGCAGCGCGTAAGGATGCAGCCACCTGGCCCCGATGAAAGCTGCCGTGATTTGCCACATGGAGCACGATCTGCCACGCGGGCATGTGGAACTCGGCGCCTTTCAAATTCTTATGATGTACGAGGATGTTCCAATCGTCAACCGACGCGGCCCACTCGGTCCACTGGCGGTGGATATCGGGCCAGTTCCGCGCGAGTGTGGCGATATCGGCGGGTATTTGGAGTTGTGTGAGTTGGATTTCGCTGTCGCCACGAACGCGGCGCAGCCAGACTTCTTCGCCGAGAAAGATATGCCGCAGGACGTTAATGTCAGACGGCGCGTGCTCCGCGATTGCTGCGAGCATCAGGTCGTCCGCCCATTTCGTGAACGCGAGGTGCCGGCGGCAGATGGCTCCGAGATCGGTTGTCATTTTTCCGATTTTATCGGCAGTGCATGCGGAAGGGTCATTCTGAGGCATGACTGGCCGAGGCCGTTGTCCGGATTGCGACGATGGATTCTTTTCGGGTAATGGAAAATGCGCGCAATGCCACGGAAGCGGGGGTTAATACGCAGGTCAGCCCAGCCAGCCCGGATGCCCCTGTTACGCGGGGACCGGCGTTTGCTTCAGTTTGTGGCGGATCAGGGTGTCCAGAGGACACCGATCATCAGTTTCAGCGCCTTGACATCTGAAACACGTTTTTCACAAGTTCTGACAAACTTCGGCGCTTTCCATACGATATGCTCGGCGTGCGATGAGTTTAATATTCACACGGCGTTACGCGCTTTGCTGGCCGGCGGCGGTACTCGCGCGGGCCGCTTCCCGATTGCGATTTGAGGAGGTACGGCGGATCGCGGCTCCGGAGGCGAATCAGGCGGTGGCGGCGGATGGTGAATTCCTGTATGCGATTGGGAATCACCTCATTGGGAAATATGAGAAGAAGAGCGGCAAGCGCGTGGGCGGGTGGGAGTGTGAAAACGGAAAGCCGCTAATTCATCTGGACAGCGGCGTGATCCACAACGGGGTTCTCTATTGCGCTCACTCGAACTATCCTGGCGTGCCGATGGTGAGTTCTGTCGAGATGTGGAACCCCGAAACCCTGGCGCATTCGGGATCGTATAGCTTTGGAATTTTTGCCGGGTCGGCCACGTGGGTGGATATTCGGGATGGCTACCGGTATGTCACATTTGCGCATTACCGCGGGAATGGCGACGAGCCGGGGCACGATGCGCACTGGACTACGCTGATCCGATTCGATTCGGAGTGGAGGCAGCGCCAGGCCTGGGCTTATCCGGAAGAGGTCGTGTCGCGGCTGGGGCAGATGTCGATTTCGGGCGGATACTTTGGCCCGGACGGGCGGCTCTACTGCACGGGGCATGACAATCCGGAGATTTACGTTTTGCGGTTTCCGGAAGGAGGATCGACTTTAGCGCTGGAAGAGATAATTCCCACGACAATTCACGGACAGGGGATTGCGGTTGACCCGGCGGACGCGACCTTGATTTACGGGATTGACAGGCCGAAGAAGGAGATTATTGTGGGGCGGTTGATGTAGCTTCGGGAGGCCGGGTGACCCGGCCTCCCCACCAGGCACAACTACTGGACCGCTATTGTGACCGAGTTCGAAACGGCGGCGCCAATCGTGAGCACGACCGGAACCGCACTGCCCGGCGTTACTGTAGCCGGCACGAGAACGTTTACCTGGTACAGACCGGCAAAGCCCGGGGCCAAACCCGCGAACGACACCGTCGATGGCACTCCGCCAATAGTGATCGTGGGCTGTGTCTGAGCGACCGAGAGGGGGCTGGCGAGAGCAGGCGCTCCAGTGGCTGGCTGGTTGCTAACCGCTCCAAGACCGGTGCAGAAGACCGCGATGTAGGCGTTCCGCAGGGCCGGAGTTCCGCCAGCGGCTACGCTGCCGCTGGGAACGACAACAATTGCTCCCTGGCCTGCTCCCGATGCGTCGATGGTGAAGATGCCGGGTGCGAATGTCGCCAGGGCCACAACTTGCGAATTGGAAGAAGCGCCATTCACCGTGTCAATGATGGACGTTTGCGTCTGGCCGGCCATTTCCCACGGAATCTGCAGATTCACCTGAGTGGGCATGGCGAAGAACATGGGTGCGGCGCGACTGCCAATTGTAAAGCTGCTTTGGGCGAGGGTGGTTGGCAGAGTGGAGCCGGAATTGGAGGATGCGCTGCCGACTGACAGATTCGTGCCAAAGACCGCGGCGATGCTGCCGGCGGCCACGGGGCTGCGATAGCTGGCGGAAACAAGGGTGGAGATGACGTTGGGGGCTAACCCGGTAGCTGGAAGTGTGGCGCTGCTGCCGCCACCGGTATCAACCGTAACTGCTCCTCCGGATGCGAGTGCTCTGCCGGTGAGAGTGGAGCCAGTCAGCATAGAGATCGATACAGAGGCGAGAATGTTGCCCTGAAAAACGGACGTCGTCCCGATGGTGGCCGAGCTACCCACCTGCCAGAAAATATTGGCCGCGTTCGCGCCTCCGGTGAGAATGACCTTTCGACCGGAAGTGGTGGTGAGGGTGGATGCAATCTGAAAGATCCAAATGGCATTGGCGTTGCCTCCGCCGTCGAGAGTGAGATCGCCGGATGAGATCGAGAGGGACGAAGTGGATTTGTACAGGCCTGGAGCGAGAGTCATGCCTCCGATGTTTCCGGCCACGGTTACCGGAGCGAGGGTACGACCGGCAGCGTCATTGTATGCCGAAGTGAGATCGAGTTGTGCCTGGGCGGCGACCGGACCACCGGCAAACAGAGTGCCCATGAGAGTGACAGGCGGAGTCCCCGGAGCATAGGCGGTTCCGGGTGAGATCCCGATGTTTCCCGTTATACTTCCGCCGCCGGTAACCGTAACTGTTGTGCCGGCGAGGATAGCGAAGGTGGAGTTCGACCCGAGGTTCACGGTCGCCTGTTGGGCGGAAGATACGGCTACGGTCAGGCAAATGCCAAGTGCCTGAAAGATTGCGGTGCGGCTGAACTGCTTCATTGAATCACCATTCCGCCGCGCCATAGTGGGGTGCGCGACTGGTATGGAAAGGCACGAACCGCGCCAATCCCGTAAGTTGATGATTCATTTGGATGGAGCGAGTTATTGGGCGCTGAGATGGCGGGATGATTGACGTTGGGCGGTCATGAACGGGGGACAGCAGTTCGAGTATCCGCCCAAGTGTAGAATGAGGGCGAACAGGAGTAACCACAATGAGACGAATCATCGCGGGTTTAACGGTTTGCGCGGCGGGGATGATGTTTGGGCAGCAGCCCACGGCTCAAACGAAGGCTCCGGCACGGCCGGGGCTGACGCTGACTACGAACGCGTTTGAAGACGGGGGCGTGATTCCGAACAAATACACGCAGTCGGACGCGAACCCGGTTTCGCCGAAGCTGGAATGGACTAATGTTCCTTCGGGTGTAGTGTCGTTCGCCCTGATCCTGCACGATCCGGACACGGCGCCCGGAAAGAAGGTGGAAGACATTTTGCACTGGATGGCGTTTAACATTCCTGGCAGCACCACGAGTTTGCCGGAAGGTATTCCGGCCACCGCAACCCTGCCGGATGGCATGGTGCAGGCGAAGAGCTTTCGCGGCGCGGTTGGGTATATGGGTCCCGGGGCGCCCGCGGCCGGCCCTCATCACCACTACACGTTTGAGCTGTTCGGGTTGGATACGAAGCTGGATTTAGGGCCGGGTGCGACGCGCGGAGATGTGCTGAAGGCTATGGATGGGCATGTGGTGGCGAAGGCTGTTTTGGTCGGACGCTTCCATCGATAGACTTAGCGCGGAGGAACGGCGCCAGAGGATTAGCGCCGATTTGCGCCGGTCACAAAAACTTCGCTCTGGTTTGACGCTTCGGCGAACAGTTCCATGCAGGAGTGGAATTTCAGGTTATCCGGATAGCCGAAAATTTGGTCGAGGGATTTGGCCGCGATGGCATTTACCAATGCGGTGCATTCATGCAGGCGGGGGCCGAGCCTGGAGTGTTCGAGATAGGCCCTTGCTTCTTCCAGTGAAGATATGGCGTAGAGAACGGCGGTTGGGCTCGAGCCCAGGCCTTTTAGCTGGGGAAAGATGAACCACATCCAGTGCGTCTCTTTATGGCCTTGCCGAAGCTCTTTGAGGACGCGCGGATAAACCGGGTCTTGCGCTCTGACGAAACGTTCGAGGTTGAAGGGGTCAGTCACGGGCGGAGATGGTTTCGGCGGCCTTTTGGGCGCTGCGCACGCAATCGGGAAGGCCAATTCCGTTGTAGGCATTGCCGATCAGATGCAGACCGGGGATCCCGGCGGCGCGGTCCTCTATTTCGGCGACGCGGCGGGAGTGGCCGACCGTGTATTGCGGCATGGAGTTCGGCCAGCGATGATTGATGGCGAAAATGGGCTCCGCCGAAATTCCCATCAGGCGATGAAGATCTGACTGCATGGCGTCGCGGGTGGTGTCGGGATCAGTCGAGAAGCAGCGGAAGACGGCTTTATCGGCGGGCACGCGGCCGAGCCATTTCGTGCCGAGCCACGTGCAGGCCATGATGGCTTTGCGCTCGGATTTAGGGACGAGGAAACCGAAAGCATCGAGAGGGTGGGCTATTTCGGCGCGGCGGTATCCGAAGGTCCAAATGGAACTGCCAGTGTAAGGAATGGCGGAGAGCAGATCCGCAAGAGATGGATCGAAAGGCGCGACCAGAGACACCGAATGATTGGCGCCACAGGCAAGGATGAGGTGATCGAAATCGCGATAAAGGCCGGTTGCTTCGACCTGCCACGCGGTTTCTGAATATGCGACAGAGGTGACCCGCTCAGGCACGATATTCACGCGCTGTTTAAGCGTTTCGATCAACATGCCGAGCCCGTGCTTCATCGACTTGAAGATCGATTGGCCCGAAGGCTTCCGTTTCTCACGGAACGTGCCGACGACCACGCTGCCATATCGCTGTTCGTATTCGACGAATTTGGGCAGAACACTGGCGGCGCTGAGTTCTTGCGGTGAGCCGCCGTAGACGCCCGCGAGGAGGGGTTCGGCGAGGTACTCGACCGCCTCCGGTCCGAAGTGATCTTCGACGAAGGCGGCAACGGAACGGTCGGGCAAGGCTTTGGGGTTCCGAAAGATTTCAAGACCCATGCGCAGCTTAGTGCCCCAGCCGAAAAGCGATGATTCGAGAACGGGCCGGATTTTGGTGGGCACCACCATTTGCAGGCCTTCCGGCAGGGTCACGAAACGACCGTGGCGCAACACGTAGGTCTTGCGGCTGGCGTCGTTGGAGCCGGTGAGTTCGTCACCGAGCCCGAGTTCGCGAATCAGTTGCTCGGCCCACGGCTTAGCGGCAAGCCAGCTTTCAGGGCCTGTTTCGAGAATGCAGCCTTCCACGACTATGGTCCCGACAGGCCCGCCGGGAGCAGGGTCGAAGAGGGTCGCTTCAACGCCCGCTTTGCCCAGGTAATAAGCGCAGGAAAGGCCGGAGATGCCGCCCCCGACTATTGCGACGCGCATCCCGCTTATGGGCGGAACTCGCGCACCATTTGCACCACGGCCTTCACGTTCTCGACTGGCGTTTCGGGCAGAATGCCGTGACCGAGATTGAAGATGTGTCCGGGGCGGGTTCCCGTGCGGCGAAGCAGATCATGAACCTTGGTGCGCAGTTCGGGAAGCGGGGCAAAAAGAGCGACGGGATCGAGATTGCCCATGATGGCGGAGCGATAAGAGATGTCGGTCCAGGCCTGATCGATATTGATACGCCAATCGCAGCCCATCACGTCGCCGCCGGCCGCGTGAAGTTCGCGGAAATAGCCGGAAGCGCCGGTGCCGAAATGAATGACGGGGACGCCCGTGGACTTGATGCGTTCGATGAGGGCGCGGGAGTACGGCTGTGCGAAGCGAACGTAATCGTCAGCCGCCAGAGCGCCCACCCAGCTATCGAAGACCTGGATGGAGCGCGCGCCCGAGGCCACCTGCATGATGGCGAATGGAGCAAGCACATCTACAATTTTGCCCATCAGCCTGCGCCAGAGGGTTTCATCGCCATACATCATGCGCTTGGTGCGGATGAAATTTTTGGAGCCGCCGCCTTCAATCATGTAGCTGGCGAGCGTGAACGGCGCGGCGCAGAAGCCGATGACGGGAACGCGGCCTGCGAGAGCGCGCACGGTCTGCTGAATGGCTTCGCCGACATAGCCGAGGTCGTCTGTGTTCGAGGTGGAGAGCGCGTCCACATCCTCGCTCGAAAGAATGGGGTTTTCGATCTGCGGGCCTTCCTTTTGCGGATAGCTGAGTTTCAAGCCCATCGGTTCGACGGGCAGAAGCAGATCGGCAAAGATGATGGCGGCATCGACGTCGAGAGTTTCGACGGGCTGCAGGGTGACCGCGGCGGCGAGGTCCGGGCGCTTGCACATTTCGAGCATCGAGTGTTTGGCGCGGATTTCACGATAGGACTTCATGTAACGACCCGCCTGCCGCATGAACCACACGGGACGTACGTCGGTCGGCCGGCGTCGGCAGGCATCGAGAAATCGGCTGGTCATTGGAGCCACGCGCATGGTTGATCCACCTTGTCTTGTTTTAAGTTTTCGCTATTGCGACTGGAAACGCTACTGGAATCGGCGCAATAGAAAACCCGGAAGTTCCGGGGTTTATGGGTGGCCGTCCAGGAACGGCCAAGGATAAAGTACGGTTTCGCCCATACCTCACTATCGAGAGTGAGAGGAGATATGACGGAAACGGAAAGAGTCCCCTGCGAGGGATAGCCCGTGCGGGGATCCATAATATGACTCCAGGTTTTGCCTTCGGCCACAAAGAATTTTTCGTAACTTCCGGAGGTGGAGAGGGACTGGTTTTTCAGAGAAACTTCGGCGGCGGCTTTCGAATCATCCTGGGGATCTTTGATTTGGATGCGCCATCCGGAGGGCTTATCCGGAGGGGCGCCCAGGCAATAGATGCTGCTGCCACCGCCGGATATGAGGGCCGCGCCGATGCCTTGTTGCTTCAGGATTGCCGCCATGCGGTCAACCGCGTAGCCTTTGCCGACGCCGCCGGGATCGAGATTCAGGTCTTTCTTCGTAAAGAAGACGGTCTGCTTTGCAGGGTTGAGCACTATGTTCTGGTAGCCAATTTGTCCCATCGCCTGCTTCAGTTCGCCGGGCTTTGGGAGGTGCCCCTCGCCCATGTAGAATCCCCATGCTTTCATTAAGGGTCCGACTGTAATGTCGAACGTCCCTTGACTCTGACGGCTGTAGTTGATACAGACAGTCAGTAAATCGAATAGTTCTTTAGAAACCGGGAGAGGCCGATTCGCCGCTTCCCGATTCATTTTGCTCCATTCACTTTCCGGCTTGTAGTTTGAAAGCAGAAGATCGAGCCGCCGGGCCTCTGCAAACGCAAGGTCAGAGGCTGCTTCCAGTTTGTTGCGGTCTTCGCCGTAGAGAATCACGGAGTACGTGGAGCCCATCGCGTCCGCATTTGCCTCGAAGCGCAGCATTTCAGCGGCGCAAGGAGATGCGGCCCACAACAAAAACAAAACTAACACAAAGTGTTTATGCAGCGCTCGTTTTTTCGAGATGCGGGTACCAGTGATTGCCAACAGATTGATTTTACTAGGTACTGATGAAGACTGGGTTGAAAAGTTGAGGGTTGGGCCAGGAGGCACCCGATCGGTCAGGAGTGTTTTTGCGGTTACGATGAATACAGTGATCGACCTGAAGTCGGTGGATATCCACAGCGAAGAGTTTGACAGGGACCGGTATTCCGGTGTTTTACATCGATTACAGCACTGGCCTCGATTTATGGAAATGCCCGACGAGTAGTCCGCGAGACGGTTACCAGAGCCGCCTGATTGCCGCCTGTTCTGACTGTAATCGCCGGACCGAACGGTTCCGGCAAAAGCAGTCTCGCCCGTTCCCTCGGCTCTTTGGGACCCCTTCTTGATGTGTCTCCCACGACGTGAAAAAAGCTGCGCTTGATCCTGGATTCACCGGAGCGCATCCAGAGAGTCCGGGAACGCGTGGCTAGCGGAGGGCACCATGTACCTGAGGAGGAGATTCGACGACGATTTCTTCGACGCCTTGGGAACGACAACTCGGGTCCGGGGCACCGCATAGCCCTAAAAACCAGTTCCGGCAAGGCTGTGTGGGTGGCCGATTCGTCGCCGGAGTGGATTAAGAACCTGCTCTTGCAGATAGCCTGATGGCTATTCCCGAGCTTTGGTCCGCTTCGCACGCCGCAACAAGAAATCAATCCGGTTATCCGCATCCGGGTGGGAATCGACCGAAAAGTGTAACTCCGGCACGCGCCGCAAGCTTAACCGGGTCGCGATCTCGTGCCGCAAATAATTCTTCGCGTGGTCGAGTGCTTTGAGAGCCGTCTTCTCCTGGCCGGTCTCGGTGGCAATACGCACGGACGCGTGGCGCCCATCGGGTGAAATCTCGACGATAGTAACCTGGATATCCGTGAGGCGCGGATCGTCCATTTCAAACCCGATCAGTTCAGCCAACTCTTCCTTAACGGCTTCGGAAATACGGCGGGCGCGGTGCTCATCCATTGAATTTCTCTACAACCATTCCAGATCGGCCCGAATCAACATAGGCCCTAACAAACCGGAGGACTCGTCTTCTACGCTGCGAAGGACCTTCTCGGCGAAGTCGCGACTCGCCGAAACCATGGCGGCGGCAATCACGGCGCTGTTGTGCAGGTCCTGATCGGCGATCTCGGCGACAGACACGTTGAATTTGTGGCGCAGGCGGTCTATGAGGCTCTTCACCACGTGCCGCTTTTCTTTGAGCGAATGGGCGTGCTCGATCCGTAACTCCATCGTTAGCACGCCCACTACCGCCATTAGGTGTTATCGGCTAAGCCGCTTCGTTCGCCACACGCTGCATCGAGAACCCTTCAATTACGTCGCCCTGGTGAATATCGCTGTAATTGTCGACCGTGATACCGCATTCCATGCCGAACCGAACCTCGCTGACGTCGTCTTTGAAACGCCGCAGCGAGCCGATCTTGCCGGTGTGAACAACCTTGTTGTCGCGCAGGATCCGGATCTGGGAATCGCGGGGAATGTTGCCATCCACCACGAGACAGCCCGCCACCGCGCCGACCTTCGAAACCTTGAAGACTTCGCGGACTTCGGCGCGACCCCTGTAAACTTCTTTGTAAACGGGAGCGAGCATGCCGGCCATCGCCTTCTTCATCTCATCCACAACCTCGTAGATGATGGTGTGCATGCGCATGTCAACTTTTTCGCGCTCCGCGGTTGCGGTGGCGTTGCGCTCCGGCCGGACATTGAAACCAATGATAATGGCGTTCGAGGCGATGGCGAGATCCACGTCCGATTCGTTGATGGCGCCGACTCCGGCGCGCAGCACGCGAATGGTCACCTTGTCAGTGGAAAGCTTTTCGAGCGTATCGCGCAGCACTTCCGCGGAACCGCCCACGTCGGCCTTCAGAATGATGGGAAGTTCTTTGATCTCTCCCGCGGCCATCTGCTTGTGGAACTGTTCGAGCGTAATGCGGCCCGATTTGGCGAGCGATGCCGCGCGCTCTTTCTCCGCGCGGTACATCACGATTTGTTTCGCTTTGGCGGTATCGGTTACGGCCTGGAAGCTGTCGCCCGCTTCGGGCAACTGTTCGAGACCGAGCACCTCGACCGGCATTGACGGACCGACCTCTTTCACCTGTTCGCCACGATCGTCGATCATGGCGCGGACGCGACCGAAGACCACGCCGCAGATGAAGTTGTCGCCCACGCGCAGGGTTCCGTTGCGCACCAGTACGGTAGCCACGGGACCGCGACCGCGATCGAGTTTCGCTTCGAGAACCGTTGCCATCGCCGGACGCGCCGGGTTGGCCTTAAGATCCTGAATTTCGGCTACCAGAAGAATCATTTCGAGCAACAGATCGAGGTTCTCTTTGGTGCGCGCCGAAACAGGGACCATAACGGTATCGCCGCCCCAGTCTTCCGCGAGCAGGCCGCGATCGGAAAGTTGCTGTTTGATGCGATCTACCTGGGCGTCGGCCTTGTCGATTTTGTTGATGGCGACGACGATGGGGACCTTAGCCGCTCTCGCATGGTCGATGGCTTCGAGCGTCTGAGGCATGACGCCGTCATCCGCCGCCACGACTAAAACCACGATGTCTGTTACCTTAGCGCCGCGGGCACGCATGCGTGTAAACGCTTCGTGACCCGGCGTATCGATGAAAACGATCTTGTTGCCGTTCTTCTCGACATGATAGGCGCCAATGTGCTGAGTGATGCCGCCGGCTTCTTTGCCGGCGACATTCGCGAGACGAATGGAATCGAGAAGCGAAGTCTTACCGTGATCGACGTGGCCCATGATGGTGACTACGGGCGGACGGCGAACCAGGTCTTTATCGACCTCGGCCACTTCCACATCCTGCATCGCCTCTTGTTCGTAAGTAACGGTCGAGGTGGATGCCCCGAATTCCCTCGAGATATCAGTGGCAAGTTTCGCATCCAAAGTTTGGTTGATGGTGGCAAAAATGCCACGGTCCACCAGCTTCTTGATGACGAAGTTTGCCTTTACGTCCAGCTTCTCCGAAAGTTCTTTGACGGTGATGCCTTCAGAAATGGTGATATCGCGATTGATGGGCGGAGGCGCGAGCTCGCGTCTGGTTGTGGGGCGGAGAACCTTCTCTTCGGCCTCTTTCCTGCGGCCCTGCGGACCCCCGCGGGTGCTGCGCTGATACTGCTGCTGCGGTCGCCGGGCGGCCTGATCCGAAGGCGGAGGAGGTGTGCCGGGTCCAATGAGCCCGCCGCGAGAGGTGGGGTGCATGGGACGCGGTCCACCTGGGCGAGCGCCGAAACCTGGGGCGCCGGGTCGCATGGGCGGACGGGGCGTCATGGTCGACTGACCGGGGCGCGGCGGCCCCTGATACAAGGGCTGACCGGGGCGCGGTTGCTGGGGCCGAAGCGGAACAGCGGGGCGCGGCGGGGCTTGTCCTGGCATGGGCGCGCGGGGCGCCTGCTGGCCGAGCTTCGCTACAAGATCGGGACGGGGTGGAACAATCGGCCGGGCGGCAGGTTGACCTGCAAGCGGACGCGACGGTTGCCCGGCGGCTGGCCGGCTTACTTGAGGAAGCTGGGGTCTGGGCTGGGCTTGACCGGGTACGCCCGAATGCAGAGCAGTTCCCTGGGGCGCGATTCCCAGCGGACGGGGGGGAGGCGCAATCGGCACACCGGGCCGGGCACCCTGGGGAAGAGAACCGGGCTGCGTTGTCGGGCGCGGCTGTCCGGGTCCCGCGGTACCGGCCGGCAAGGGCTGCCGGGGACCAGAAAGAATCTGGCCGGGGCGCGGGGCGCCCGCGGGTATTGGGCGGGCGGGAGGAGGAACGGGCCTGCCTGGAGTTGCCGCAGGCTGTTGCGGAGCCGAAACGGGTGGCGCGGGTGGAGGCGTGCCTGGGACAGCGGAAGGAGGCGCCGATGCACCGGGAGCAGGAGCCGGCGTTCTGAGCGGCAGGTTGGGGCGCGCAGACGGAGCGGGAAGCCGAGGCGCTGTAACCGAGTCGGGCTTGCGCTCGGACGGGGTACGGAGCGGCAGTGCCGGCGCACTTGGGGCGACTGGCGGCCTGGCAACAGGCGGACGCAAGCCCACGGGCGGCTGAATCGGGCTTCCGCGCCCGAGCAGCGGAGGACGCAGCGGAATAGCCCGCGGTTTGTTGTCCTCCTCGTCCTTTTCCTTCTGCGCCTGATCCTTCTGCGCATCGGCGGCCGGAGCAACCTGAACTGCGCTCTGAACCGCCTCTCCGGAAGGCGAAAGCGACGTTCTTTCCGGTTTGCTGTCGCGCGCTGCCGAACGTGGAGGTGCTGCCACGACCGGGCTTGCGGGCGCGCCGCCATCGGCATTGTCACCGCCGTCCTGTCCCCTGTCGGCATGTTCATCGGCGCGGGGAGCTCGGACCCGAACCGACCCATCGCCCGCATAGTAGCTGCGAAGCTTGTCGGCCACGTCGTCGTCGATGGAGCTTGAATGGGTTACCTTTTCGGCAATCCCCAGTTCGTGCAGCTTGTCGATGACCTCGCGCGACTTACGTTCCAGTTGCCGCGCCAGCTCATTGATTCGGATCTTACTCATATTCAAGCGATTTGTTTACCTGCCCTGCCTACCTGTACCCAGCTGCGCGGTTGAACCGAAACTGCCGTCACAAGTCACCACTACATTAAACGACCATACCGCTCCGCAAAAATCAGCGCACAAAACCGAAAACTCAGAGCTTAGGAGTTGATTCCGTGCCTGATTCGCTCTCGACAGAAGCAACTTCCGCTTCCACCGGGTCCGGGGCGGCTTCCGTTTCACCTGTCGCGGACTCCGCTTCACCAGTCGCAACGCTCTCGGGGCTTTCCGCCGATTCCACCATGGTAGCAGAATCACCATCCCCCGCATTTTCATTCGTGTCCGCTGCAACGGGGTGTTCCGCCGCAGTTTCCTCGCCCGCGGGGGCTTCGGCTTCAGGCTCCCCGGCGACAAATTCGGCCTGGGGCTCGGCATATTCCTGCCCGTAATAGCTGTTTATTGCCTGCTGAATCCGGTTCACGGACTCGGGATCGATACCTTCGATGGACTCCAACTGTTCCGGCGTCATGCTGCCCAGCTTTTCGACAGTTCCGATATCGCCTTTGACTAATGCATCCACAGTTCCTTCGGCAAGACCGTAATCGATCAACACCGAAACCGGGGCACCTGTGGAAAGGAATTCAATCGCGTTTTGTACTTCCTGCCGCTTCTCTTCCTCGCTCTTAATATCAATCTTCCAACCCAGCAGTTTCGCGGCCAGCCGGACATTTTGGCCCTTTTTGCCGATCGCGAGAGAAAGCTGGGAATCGTCGACGATCACTTCCATGTGCCGTTCCGCCGGGTCGAGCACTGTAACGCGGCTAATTTTTGCCGGGCTTAGGGCGTGCGTGGCGAACTGTACGGGGTCGTCTGAAAACTCGATGATGTCGATCTTTTCGCCCCGCAGTTCGCGGATGATCGACTGCACCCTCATCCCTTTCATGCCCACGCAGGCGCCTACACTATCCACATCGCGGTCGCGGCTGAAGACGGCGATTTTTGTTCGTTCGCCGGCTTCGCGGGCACAACCTTTGATGATGACGGTGCCGTCGTAGATCTCCGGGACTTCCTGCTCGAACAAACGCCGCACCAGTTCCGCATCGGCGCGCGATACCACCACGCCGGGGCCTTTGGCGGACTTGTCCACAATCCGGATGACGCAGCGCAGGCGATCCCCGACGCTGTAGCTCTCGAGCCGCGATTGTTCGCGCTTGGGCAGGCGCGCCTCGGTCTTGCCCAGATCGACAACCAGATCCAGACCTTCCACGCGTTTGATGGTGACAGGAACAAGTTCGCCCACGCGGTCCGCGTATTCGCGGTAAATGGTGTCGCGCTCGGCCTCGCGGACTTTCTGGAAAATAACCTGTTTCGCGGTCTGGGCGGAAATTCTTCCCAAGGCGTCGGTGGGCTTTTGTACGCGGATCTCGGTACCGATTTCCGCCTGGGGATCGATCCGTTTCGCCTCCGCGAGAGTCATCTCGGTAGAAGGGTCGGTGACCGTTTCCGCCACAGTCTTCACGGAAAAGAGTTTCAGGGCGCCGGTCTTCTCGTCAAAAACCGCGTCGTAGTTCTCGGTGGTGCGGAAGTGCTTGCGAGCCGCAATCAGCATCGCGTCTTTCACCGCGTCGAGAACGATTTGGGCGTCGATCCCTTTTTCCTTGCTTAGAATCTCAATCGATTGATAAATATTGTCCACGAATTATGCCTCGATCCTGATCTGAACGGTCTGCATGGTCTTGTTTTTACGAAAGTGCCGGGCTACCACTCGAACTTCAGATTGGCCCGGCTCACAGTTTCGAACGGGAAGGTAACAGGTGCGCCGCCCTCGGGTTCGACGGTCAAAGACTGGTCTTGCGCGCGGGTGAGCAGGCCGTCGAAGTGCTTCAGTTCGACGCGCTCCGCGAGCATTGGCTCTTTCAAAACAACCTTGACCTTCTTCCCGACAGAGCGTTCCCAGTCTTTCCACTTTTTGAGCGGCCTTTCCACGCCGGGGGAACTTACTTCCATTTGGTACGGTCCGGCAATGGGGTCCACCGCGTCAATTCGCTCCCCGGCCTCGCGCGTGATCAACTCACAATCGGCGTGGGTGATGCCGCCCGGCTTGTCTATGACGATGAGCAGCATTTGATGGCGTCCGGAGCCCTTCAGCTCGATATCGACGATTTCGAGACCCGCCGCCTCAGCGACGGGAGTCACGATTTGTTCGATCTGCGATATGGCGTCGGTGCGTTTCATTCTGCTGTCATGCCGGCCCGGATTTGGCAAATTGCAATAAAAAAGTGGGCTTGCGCCCACTGCTTTAGTCCGTCCAGTCAATGCCAGTATAACAGAATGAAAAAGTGTGCAACCGACTTGGCCGCCGATGGACGCGGATGAGGCGCCTATAAGGTCAAGAGCTAAAAACATTGGGATTTTTAGGTTCGTTTTTTGAAAAAATTCACTTTTCCCCGGCTTTCAGCTCCAGGAGCCGTGTGAGCGCGCGATTGTACTGGCGATTCGAAGCGGGTTTCGAGGCGGCTCATTGTTGCGACGGCGTTTTCTTTGGATAGTTCGCGAAACGCGTACCAGGCACGCTGCGCCGAACCTTTGGCGGCCATCTCTTCAGAGACCTGGGCGAGGCGTTGAATCTCTTCGCAATGTGCGATGTTTTCGAGGCCCCAAATGCGGAGCTGGCGCCATTTGGAAATGGCCATGTTCTCGACGAGCTGGCGCTCGGTTTCGGTTTTGGGTTCATATTCGGCGACGAGACTGCCG
>Ga0105240_10008180_pt1 | contig 14996 bp, 14 predicted proteins | sample KBSC54metaG_FD_80426 | JGI IMG/M metagenome (GOLD analysis project Ga0105240, IMG submission 80426) | Corn rhizosphere microbial communities from Kellogg Biological Station, Michigan, USA - KBS C5-4 metaG | ecosystem: Host-associated > Plants > Roots > Rhizosphere > Soil | place: Michigan, USA... | reverse complement strand
GTTCGACGAGAGCGTCGAGGTGACGTCGATTCAAATCGTGCGTGCCATCTTTGACGTCCTCTCGGGCCAAGAAAGCTTGTAGCGCGCCGTGAATATCCTTCCCGTGAACGGGCTGCCCAGCGCGAATCTGGCACGCTTCGAGCGCCAGTTTTCGCGCGTATTCCTGGGCCAACGATTTGGGAGCGCCGACGGGATGGACCTTGGAATGGCACTGGCCGTACTCATCGCGCCAGCCGCTGTGCCATTTTTGTCCCCGACGAAACGCCCAATAAGACGGGTTCGCCATGTCGCTCGATTATAGGTTTCCAACCTGCTTGTTGGAAAGCCAATAATGGATTGCCTGTCGGCTAAAGAGCCGCTTACGACGACTGATCGGAACGGATGGGATCTCGCCTCTAGCTGCTTTCTTGTAAACCGTCTTGATGCTGTAATGCAGGAGCTCTGCCACCTCGTGAATCGTCATCAACATCATTGCCTCACTCATACCTCTCCTCTTGTCGTTAGCGGCGGTCGGTTCTGAACGACCGCGTTGGCACGACCGCCAGCCCATGTCCTGTCGCACCCCGAGCCCGGTCAACGGAAACTTCGCGATTCCGAGTCTTGTCTGCTTCGGCCCATGACCTTGCCTGTGCCGCATCAAGACACGAAGACCCCCGTCACTTGGCGAACAAAGAGAAATAAACATCTTGACCATTAATACATCTGTATGCTTTACTAAGGCCGTTTCATCCTGGGGGCGTGATGAGTTCCGATAAATTCAAACGCAGGACGGCCATCTACTGCCCCCAGTGCGGACACATGGAAGTCAAAGCCAGAACCTGCGACATTGAGATCCAATGCCGGCGATGCCATTACAGATTTGAAGCGGTGATCGGACCTTACGCCGATATGGTTTGCGACCGGGGCGAAATGCCTTACGGCACGCCAGACGGACCAAACGGGAATCAGGCCGGCCCTTCAATGTCACAAAAACATTAATGATAGATTCCGGCCCCTCCGCTTCGGCGGCGGGTGTCCGGCGACCCTAACAGAGCCGCCGTAGCAGGTGAGCGCCCCACGCGGGCCGGTTCCTGCTTGAGCCTGGTCGTCATTCGGGACACGCGTCCCCGATGAGCGGCCGGGCTGTTTTATTTGCTCTGACCACCAATCTCACGCGAACCGTGTCTTTCGCGCGAGGTGGTTCATGTCCGGAGACCAGGGCGAAGGTCCGTTACGGGTTGAGGAATGGGAAATCGAGTTGTCAAGAATGATTGCAGGCAGGTTCAGACGGGGAGACGAGGAACTGTCGGCAGAACTGTTGGCACGGCTGATTGGGCTGAAGGCGAAAAATCTCAAGGCCGTTCAGAATTGGCAAGCCTTTCTGGCACAGTCCCTGTACAACGCCGCCAAGAATTTCATCCGTCACGAGGATGTGCACCGCCGAAGGTTCAGGTCCCTTGACTGGCTAAATGAAAACGAAGGCCGGCCGCCTTCGCTGATGGACAGGCTGGCAGCGCCCGAGGAGCCCATCGAATTGCGCATTGACCTGCCGCGGGTGTGGCATGCCCTGACGCCGGAGATGCGAACACTCTGGCAATTGCTTTCGGAGGATGAAGGCAACATAAGCGCCGTTGCCAAACGTTTGGGACAACCGCGAAAAACGGTGGAGTACCGAATCAGAAAGCTCAAGATGTTTTTCCAGAGCCGAGCCATCGAGCCCTGAAGAATTAGGCTCCTCATTCGCCAGTTTCGGGTCACGCCGTGTCTTTATGGTTGTGCTTATAAAAACGCGGGGACTGTGGGGGAAGCAAAATACGCGCGGGCCAGAAAACAGGGTGATATACCGGTTCACGATCAGGGCGCCAGGGACTGATCCGGATTTGTTTAAGGTCCTTGGCCTCATGGCAGTCAAGGAAACTGATCTCATTTTCGGACCAGCACGCCGCAAAATTGAGACGGACTTCCGGCTTTTCCCGCGAACGCTCGCATGCGCGATTGCCGGAGGAACAGAGTGTGGCGAACATCTGGCCAGACTTTTTGCCGGTTTCTTAATCAAACAATTAGGAGAAGATGGATTTGTGGTCGAACGCCTGCGCCAAGGCCGACACATCGGGAACGGCTCGCGCTAATGCGGAGAGCCGATTATTTCGTCCGCTTTCCCACGGAACTCCTGGAGGCGCTCCTACGGACGCCGCTCAACGGAACCCAGTGCCGAATTCTTTTCTGGGTCATTCGGCAGACATTGGGTTGGCATCGCAAGACTGTACAGTTTAGCTGGTACCGCATTGCCGGCGACCTCGGCCTGAGTCGTCCATCGGTCTATCGGGCCGGCCAAGCGCTCCTTAGGAAGGGAATTCTCACAGAAGATAAGAAGCAATTGGGCGTTGAAACCGATTTCCTCCCCGTTGCTGCGTGGCAACGGTGTGCACCGAGGGACGACGTTGCCGAAATGCAACTGTCAGCGTTGCCAGGAAGCAACGTCAACATTGTCGATTGGCAACGAAAGCGTTGCCGGCAAGCAACGGTTTTCCGGCGAGAGAAAGAAAGTAAAGAAAGATTAAAGACATCTAAAGATACCGGTTCAACTAATGACACGCACCATCGCGCGGCCCACCTCGAAAACACCCAACCGCGGCGTTTAACAGGGGCGGCCAATCCCATTCCAGGAAAATATGACGGCCTTTCTGAAAATTGACGATTGCAGGACATGCCATCGCTCGCTTCCTTGGGAATGGGTTCCTTCAGCGTTGTTGAATGGGAGACAGCTTACGGGGACCGGCGTTTGGCGAAGCCAGCTCTCGGATGGTGTCTGTCCCGACTGCTGGGCGGAACTTGAGGAGCGGCGCCGGAAAGAAATCCGCGCGCTCGCCGTTCGCAAGGATCTTATTCAACTGGTAGGCGGCGAAAAGCCGTATCGAGAGTTTACGTTCGACCGGTATGAAGTGATGACGGGCAACCGTATGGCTTATGAGCGCGCCAGGCATTTCAATGCCGAAGCAGAAAATCTGTATCTGTCGGGACCTTGCGGCGTCGGCAAGACTCACTTGGCATTCGCCATCGCCCGGCTGGGCTTTGAACAGGCGCTCTCCGTCATGATCGTGCCGGCCTCGCAACTCAGTCGCCGACTCCGCATGAAGGATCCGGACAAGGAGCAGACCGCCATCGACGAGCTCGTCCGGGCCAACGTACTCATCTTGGACGATCTGGGCTCCGCCGATACGGCGTTCGGCAGGCATATGGTGCAGGAGATCCTCGATCGCAGGGATTTCAGTGACCGGGGGGGCCTCGTCGTTACCGGGAAATACTTGCTGGACGAACTCGCCGCCAAGCTCGGCGATGACTCCATTCCTTCACGCGTGGCGGGGATGTGCCGCTGCGTGGAAATTCGGGGTGAAGATTATCGCCTCCGGCAACGCAATGGCCAGCGGGGAGCGCGAACCTCAGCACTTCATCATGGACCAGAGACGTTGGGCGTATAATCGGAAATTCTCAGGACTGTTTATGCCACAGGGTTCCCTGGAGAGAATCACCCTCCTTCTGTCTGACCTGCACCACGGCCGCCCAGAAGCCGCATCCGAGGTGATGCCCCTTGTTTATCGGCACCTTCGTCTATTGGCCGCCCGCCAATTCCAAAACGAAAGGCCCGGTCATACGCTACAGCCCACCGATCTCGTCCATGAACTCTATCTGCGTCTGGTGAAGCCCGGGAAAGGCCCGTGGAAGAGCCGGTCGCATTTTTATGTTGTGGCCGCGCGGGCGATGCGACAGATTCTCGTGGATTACGCCCGCGCGCAGAACACTCACAAACGGGGCGGCCGGCGGTTGCATGTCCCCCTTGACGAAGCATTCCTCGTCTCGCCCAAAGATTCGGCCGGCCTTCTTGCTCTCAATCGCGCTCTAACGCGGCTGGAAGAATTTGCTCCGAGACAAGGCCGCGTCGTTGAGCTTCGATATTTCGCCGGCCTTTCAATAAAAGAGACGGCCTCCTCGCTTGGCCTAGGAGTGACGACAGTCAAATCGGAATGGGAGTTAGCCAAAGCCTGGTTGCGCCAGGAGCTTGAGGGTCGCTCGTGACAAGAGCAGAATGGAAAGAAATCCAGACGGTATTCGGCAGAGCCGCGAAATTAAAAGACCCTGTTGCTAGAGGGACTTACGTCAATGGGGCTTGCCGAGGTAAGCCTTTGCTGAGGGCCAAAGTGGAAACGCTCCTTCGCCACCATGACAACCCCGGCCCTTTTCTCGGTATCTTTTCCTCTATCGGCGACCGAGAGTTTTCCCACTACCATGTCCTCGAAAGGGTGGGTGAGGGCGGAATGGGACTAGTCTATAAGGCCAGGGACCTTAATCTTGAGCGCCTGGTTGTTTTGAAGGTTCTTCCGGCGTGGATGATGGCTGATCCGCAGGCCAAACGCCGCCTTGTCCGCGAGGCGATATGCGCGTCCGCGCTCAATCATCCCAACATCGTCACCGTCTATGAATTCGCGCAGGTAAACGATGTCGATTTCATCGCGATGGAATATGTGTCCGGAAAAACCCTGGATCACGTTATTCCCGCGAAAGGGCTGCCTTCGTTCCAAGCTCTTAGCTACGCCCTTCAGATTGTGGACGCTCTCGCTGCGACCCACGCGGCCGGCATTCTTCATGGGGACCTCAAACCGTTGAATATTATGGTGACTGACGAAGGCCGCGTAAAGCTGCTGGACTTCGGACTGGCCAAGGCGCTCGCTGGCGCGCCTCAGGACTCCGGAGAGACTGGATTGACCGGCCGATTCGGCACAAGAGCCTATATGCCCCCGGAACTGTTGCCGGGCCATCGCAAACCGCGCCCCGATCCACGCTCCGAAATCTTCAGCTTCGGCCTGGTTTTTTATCAGATGCTCAGCGGCAAGCATCCCTTCGCTTCGGCTCAAGGAGATCAGTTACTGGAGGCCATAGCAACTAAGCAACCGAGACCGCTTTTGCCCAAAGTTCCTCGAGACTTAGCCGCCATCGTCGAGCGGTGCATTCATAAGAAACCCGCGGGTCGGTACCAGTCGACCAAGGATTTGCTACACGCGCTCAAAGCATGCCAACCCCTTAAGGGTCGCCAGCCCTCAGCCAAGGCGGCCGAGAGGAAATCGGAGGGCGGAGCCGTTCGCGCTCAGTCGGTGTCCATTCGGGCGATCGTTAGGCGCATCGGCTACCAAAATCTGGCGGAGAGCCGACGGGCATTCGCGGATTTGAACCGTCTGATCGCTGATACGCCTTCGCCGGAGACGCGAAAGACGATCACGTTGGCGCTGATCAATCTGATTTTAACGGACCCGGGCCCTCAGGGCCAAGGCGTCACGGCGCCGGTGCGGGCAGTCCGCCAGCGGGCGCTTGAAGTCGTCAAGGCAGCGGCACAAGGGGATCTAGCGGAGGCTTTTGAGGATCACCAACTCGAATACTCGGATCTTTACGGCATGAATTTTGCTTCGGCCCGGTTGACCGGTTTTGGTTTTCGAGGTTGTTTTCTTGTGGAAGCAAACTTCCAGAAGAGCCATTTAGTGCGGGCATCGTTTGCCGGGGCGTCCCTGAGAAACGCCTATTTTGCAGACGCTGATCTCTCGGGCGCGGACTTCACCGGTGCGGACTGGTTTAACGCCGCCGGCTTGAAAGAGGGCCAACTGATCTCCGCGCAAACGGACACGCTGATGAATTGCCCGGCTGATGTCGACGCTATGCATCGGTATCTGGCGGCTCATTACGCCTTCCCCTTTGAATCCTGGTCAGACCGGGTGCAGGAGCAACTCCTCCAGACCTGGGCTGAATATCTCCGGCCGGGCGGTCTCCGCGACGTCGTCGCCAAGTGGCGGCAAGCGCGTTGACGGCAAGCAGCGAGATAACCTCACGGCACGGCCGGCCAGTTTTGCCGTGATTCTCGCCTTTAAAGGCGAAGGAGATGTGTTGTGAAAACTAATTCAACGTCGTCGACGCTACAGCATATCAACGTGGCGATCAAAAACACTCGCCCGCCCTCTGGGGATCTCTCGGAATGGATGCGCCAAGGTTACCTAGAGGTACGGCGCATAGCGGCTCGGTATTTCCAGGGTGAGCGTCTCGATCACACGCTGCAGCCCACCGCGCTCGTTCACGAAGTCTTTATTCGACTTCACGATCACGGCCCAAAGCGATACGCCACGCGAGCGCACTTCTATGGCGTTGTTTCGCGGGCGATGCGCCAGATCCTAGTCGAGCACGCTCGGGCGCGCAATGCCCAGAAACGCCCTGGATCCCGTCATCGGGTACCTCTTGAAGAAGCCGATCTTGTCGCATTGGAAGGATCGACGATTCTGGTTCTTGACGCGGCAATGGATCGCCTGAAGACCTTTAATCGCCAATGGTGCCGGATCGCAGAACTCCGGTTATTTGCTGGTCTCTCCACCAGCGAGGTGTCCGCCCTTCTTAGAAGGGCGCCAAGCACGATCCGGCGAGACTGGCGCCAGGCAAAAGTCTGGCTGCAATGCGAACTGCGAGATCCCAGCCATTGACGTTTTGGCAAGGACTCCGTCGCTATAGCGCATCAGGGATTCGATTCCCTCATCCGCGATGGATTCCCTTCTGCAGCATCCTTGAACCGGCTGGCATCTGCCCCTCGAGAACCGGAGTTGTTCATATTCGCCGCGCTCCCACAGCGTCAAAGAGTTGGCTGACGTTGCAACGCTATCGAGTCCTCTGGGGAACTGCTATCCATCTCTACGCACCGTCGGCACTACCTGTTGCGGGACGAACGCCCGACACAACCTATTCATTAGCCGTGCACATATAAGCCGGCGCCTGCCAAGCGGAAAGCGGCAATCCAGCCCATACATTCCCTGAAGCGCCGAAGCAATAGCTTGTCGATTCCGGCCGGGGACAGCACTTCTGTAGATTCTCCCGGCGGGAACAGCCCGCTCAAAGTTCGCTAGGCATGCGAGCGCTTTGACAAGGAACGCGCGAGATTCCGCTTATGGAATGGACGTATCTCCTGCCGGTCTGACAAGCCCTTGTCCGTTCCAACTTTGGCGACGGTTTTTTCATAACCTTGACGCGATCATGGACCGATCGGCGTGCCCAGTCAACGGCTGGCCCGCTCCATTCGCCGCACCTCCCGACGGTCAGTTGGCGGCTCCCGTGTGGCCGTTCCCCTGCGGTGACAGTGCACTTCATCCGCCCGGTCCTCCGATGCCCGCGTCATGAGAAACCCGACGCAAAGAAAGAGAAACAGACAATGAAGAATTCAGAACGGCAGGATATTTACACTCGTATCACCGCGAAGATCGTCGCTTCGCTTGAACAAGGCGTCCGCCCCTGGATGAAACCGTGGAGGGGCGAAAACGCCGCCGGGAGGATCATCCGTCCGCTGCGCCATAACGGCACACCCTACTCCGGCATCAACATCCTGATGCTGTGGGGCGCCGCCGACGAACAGGGCTTTACTTCCCCGAGTTGGATGACGTTCCAGCAGGCTACCGCTTTAAACGCCCACGTTCGCAAGGGCGAGAAAGGTTGCCTGGTCGTGTATGCGAATACTTTCAAGCGCGCGGAAGAGGATGCCGACGGGCACGAGATCGAGCGCGAAATTCCTTTCCTCAAAGGTTACACCGTGTTTAACGTCGAGCAAATCGACGGATTGCCTGAGCACTATCACGTGAAGGCACAGCCGAAGCGGACTACGGTTCAACGCAACGAGAACGCCGAAGCCTTCTTCGCAGCCACGCACGCCGACATCCGATATCGCGGAGGCGTGGCCTACTACGCGCAGGATGCCGACTACATCCAGCTACCGCCCATCGCGAGCTTCCGTGACGCAGAGAGTTTTTATGCGACGCTTGCGCACGAATCCACGCACTGGACCAAGCACTCGTCGCGCCTCGCACGTGACTTTGGGCGCAAGACCTGGGGCGACGAAGGCTATGCCCGCGAGGAACTCGTCGCCGAACTGGGCGCCGCTTTCCTCTGCGCCGACCTCGAACTCACGCCGGAGGTACGAGACGATCATGCGTCTTACATCGCTACCTGGCTTCAGGTTTTCAAGAACGACACCCGCGCAATCTTCCAAGCCGCCGCGCATGCCCAACGCGCCGTCGACTACCTGCACGGACTCCAACCGGAGCCCAAGGAGGCTGCCGCGTAGGCGGCCCCTCCCTTTATTTCTGGCCCCGGATCGGTGGTGCCGACGGCTTGCGGCTAAGCCAGCACGCGGCTCCGAACGAATCCACAAAGTCGCTCTATTACAGTGTCGCGGTGCCCACCATGGCTACCAATCCCCACCCGAAAATGCTGATTGAAACCCATAAGATGCCGGCAAAACCGACAGAAATCCAAGAAGTAGCAACGACAATCTTGCTGCCCGGCGGAGGCGAGGCTCCCTCCGGAGATGACCTTGTCGCGTCCTTCAATTCGCAGGATCCGCTGCCGCCTCATGGCCGGGCCTGTTCTGTGTCGACAGACGTCCGGAATTTGGGAAGCGTCTACTGCCGGGGGAGCCGCCGACGAACATGCGCGCGGGCGTAGCGCTTTTACCCGGTTCTTACGCATGAATAGTTGAGGCTGAAAACGAACAAACGGCAGTCCTCCAAAGGAGCTCTCAAATGCGTGTAAAGGCCCGGCTAAATGGTGTTGTGCAGCATCTTCGTCGATCAATTCCTCTTGCCGTGGCCCTAGCGGCACTGGCAACCGCCATTCCCGCGTACGCTGACTCTCCCTGGGAAAACGCCGTCAACGTCCTTCAAACCGCCTTCACGTCCACTATCGCCCGGGGACTCAGTCTTGTGGCGATTGTGGTCGGCGGGTTGACCTTTGCCTTCGGCGAGGGGGATTCAAAGCGGACCTTCGCCGGGATTCTCTTCGGCGTGGGAATGGCCATCGGCGCGGTGAACTTCGTGAGTTGGCTTTTTCCCGGCTAGAGGAGACCATCTGATGTCGACCTTCTTTCACCCGGTGTATCGATCGATCAACAAGCCCCTGACCATCTGGGGCGCTGAACGTCACCTGTTTTTTCTGGCGGCCGTGATGGGAGGCGCCACCTTCAACTTCTTTGGCAGTTTGGCGGGAGGGATCTTGATGTTTACCGCCCTCTTCATCGCGGCGCGCTGGGCGACCCTGACCGATCCCCAAATTCTGCGGATCCTTCTCAACTCCTCCCAGCAGCGTCGCCAGTATGACCCGGCCAAAGTCGCTGGAGAATCCCATGATTAGCCTCCGCCGCATCACGAAAGACTATGACGAGGTCGGCGCACTGCAATCGCTCGTCGCCGTGCAATCGCTTGTGGCAGATGGCGTCTGGGCCACCAAGACCGGTGACCTCCTGATGATCCTGGCGGTACAGGGCGTGGACTACGAATGCCTGGACGCCTCGCAGGTAGACGCCATGGCCCGCCGCTTCGAGGCCGCTATTCGAACCCTGGACGAACGTTTTCGGCTCTACCAGTACCTCGTTAAGCGAAAGCAGCCGCCGCCGCCCGGCGATCCCTGTACCCATCCAGTGGTGCGCGAGGCGATCACCAACCGGGTCCGTTATCTCCAGGAAGAGGCGGGCGCACTCTTCGTCCTCGAGACGTATTTCGTTATCGTTTATGAGGGCGCACGGCCCCGACGGGACTCGCGCGCGACATGGCGGCGCTGGCTCGCGGCACCCCGCGCCGCGCTGCGCGATACTTTCTCCCAGACTGCGGCAACTCAGACGTTGGAGCGGGACATGGCCGCCGCCTGCGATCTTCTCCGCGATAAGGTGGCGAATCTAGAGGTCCAGCTCCGCGATGTCTTGCCCATATCAATTCTGGACGCCACGCACGGGTTCACATTCTTTCGGCGCCTCCTCAACGACGGATCGGAAAAAGCGGATGTGGTCCCGCTCAAATATGGCAGCTTCGTCGATTTTCAGGCCTGCAGTTCGGCGCTGGAATGTCACTCGGATTACCTGCGGTTAGGAGAGGACTATATTCAGGTTCTGACGCTCAAAGAGCCGCCTGCACGCACCTTTGCCAATCTGCTTCGGGATCTGTCAGAGTTGGCATGCAATGCCATTATCGTAAGTGAATGGAAGCGGGTGGATCCCCTTCAGACGCGCCGCGTCATTCAATCGAAGCGGCGCCACTTTCACAACGTGAAAGTGTCCGCCGCCAGTTATCTCAATACCGGGAAGACCAACACTGCTTCCGACTCGCTTGTCGATGAAGGCGCCGTGGCGCTCGTCGGCGATTTGGGTGCCTGCCTTCAGGAGATCGACCTTCACGGCCGCCATTTCGGAGAGTTCTCCTTAACCGTCGTTCTCTCGGATCAGGACCTGGCCGTGCTCCGGCACGCCGCGGCGCAGTGTTTCAAGGTGTTTGCCATACACGATGCTCATCTCATTGAGGAACGCTACAACCGGCTGAATGCGTGGCTCGCTGTTCAGCCCGGCAACGCACCGTACAACCTTCGGCGCCTGTGGCTCCTCAATAACAACTTTGCCGACCTGTCATTTCTTTATACGTTGCGCCGGGGGGAAGCGCGCAACACCCATTTGGACACGGATTACCTGGCTTTATTCGAAGGCACCGGCGGCGTCCCGTACTATTTCAATCTTCATTATAAAGATGTCGCCCATACGCTCCTCCTGGGTGCGACCGGCAGCGGCAAGAGTTTTACTCTGAACTTCATCCTGACTCACCTTCAGAAGTACGGGACGATCACGACCATTTTTGATTTGGGCAGCAGTTATGAGAGCCTGACCCGTCTCTTTGGCGGCAGCTACTTTCCCGTGTCGGCGGCCAAACGGGACTTTACGATCAACCCGTTCTGTCTGCCGCCGACCGCCGAGAATCTCCTCTTCCTCTTCGCTTTCGTCAAGGTGCTTGCGGAGTCAACCAGCTTCCGTCTGTCCGCCGAGGACGAAAAGGATCTTTTTGAGCAGATCGAAAACCTGTACACGATTAGTCCCGACCAGAGGCGCCTCTTTACCCTGGCCAACATCGTGCGCCGGCCGGTAAGGACGCAGCTGCAAAAGTGGGTGCAAGGTGGGGCATATGCCGGGCTCTTTGACAATGCCGAGGACACGTTGACGCTTGCCCGATTCCAGACGTTCGACTTTGAAGGCATGGCGCAAGCAGACCAAGTCGAACCCCTCCTCTTCTATGTGTTGCACCGGGCCTATGCCGCCATTACGGCTTCCCAGGAAGCGATGATCTTTAAGGTCTTTGTAATGGACGAGGCTTGGCGCTTCCTGCGCCATCCGGTTATCCGGGCCTACGTGGTGGAAGCGCTGAAGACCTGGCGGAAGAAAAGCGCTGCCATCCTCCTGGCGACGCAGTCGAGCGAAGACCTGATCAGCTCGGAACTTCTCCCCACGGTGGTCGAGAGCTGCCCCACCAAGATCTTCCTGGCCAACCCCGGCATGGATCGTGCCGCGTACCGCCGGGCTTTTCATCTCAATGAAACCGAGGCCGAGAAAATCGCCGGTCTCATCCCCAAAGAGGAAATTCTCATTAAACAGCCGGAGTTCAGCAAGCTGGTCCGGCTCCGGGTGGATCGTAAGGGGTACTGGCTCTATACCAACAGTCCCCAGGACAACCAACGGAAACGTGAGGCCTTCGCTCGCTTCGGATTTGAGGAAGGCCTTGAGCAACTGGCAAAGACCCGACACCCATAGGCATGCTGCAGATCTCATTGAAGACAAACGACTGGAGGAACCATGAATAAGAAACGCTGGGCTCCGCTTTTGATGGCGGCGCTCCTTATAACCCCGCACGCCGTCCGGGCGGCGGACAAACCGTCAACCGAAAAAGAAAAAACCCCTATCAGACACCCGATGGAATCGACGGCAGCGGAATTGGGGACGTCGCCGGGGAGCGCGCGCATCATTACATATGCCGAGCAGGATGTGATCGCCGTCAAGACCAGAATCCGCTACACAACGCTCATCGTCCTGCCTAAGACCGAACAGATTCTGGATTTCACATGCGGCGATAAGGAATTCTGGGCCGTCAATGGCAGTCTGAATTTCGCCTATGTGAAGCCGGCCAAAGTCGGCGCGCAGACTAATCTCAACTTGGTCACGGCCAGCGGGAACATTTACTCCTTCGTCCTCACCGAGGTTTCGGAGGATCCCAAATCCGAACCGGATTTGAAGCTCTTCGTCGAACTCAAGGACGACGGCATGCTTTCCGCATCGCACAGCGCGCCACGTTTCGTGTCGGCCCAGGAGGTCGAGAGCTATAAGGCGCAGGCGCAGAAAGCTCAAGAAGACGTGCGTCAGGCGAAAGAAGACGAACAGACCGCCATTCATCAGGGCATCAGTCGGTTTCTTTCCAACGTGCGCTTTCCGTACCGCTATGAAGCCGGCAAGAAGCCCTTCTTTGTGCGGGCCATGTACCACGATGATCGCTTTACCTACATCCAGGCGCGGCCCGAGGAAACGCCGACCCTCTACGAAATCAAAGACGGTCAGCCGAACTTGGTGAATTTCCAGTATAAGGATGGCATCTATGTCGTGGAAAAAATCCTGGACCAGGGCTATCTGACCATCGGCAAGCAGAAACTCGGCTTTACCCGAGAGGAGTAACCATGGAGCCGAACAACAGTCCCGTGCCGCAAGTTCAGGACCGCCGATCCAGGATTCTCGGCGTCCTGCCGAAAAACGCCCAAGCGCGCGTCCTGGGCGGGATCGCGCTTCTAATGGTCATCATCATTACACTGACCGGGCGCAACACTCCGAAAGAACACCCGGCGCGACCGATGCCGATGATGCCGGAGGCTGTCGACCCCAACCAGGGCCGAATCCAGGAATACCGCGCCAGGCTCGAAGAGCAGACGCAGAAGCTGGCGGCTGAAGAGACGGAACTCGCCCGCACCAAAGATCGCATGGACGCACCCTCGGCGCCCCAGGCTTCGTCACACGCGGCCGGCTTACCGGCCGGTTCCCCGCCGTTGACGGCACCTCAGACAACCGAAGCGACCATGGCATCTGATCGCGAAAAGCGGGAGTACCAGTCCTTGTTTGCCTCCAACATCGCGCTGTCTTACCGGCCGCCGCCCTTGATGCAGCCTCTAACGCCCGCCACGCCGGGACCGAACGTGGTCACTCTCGCACTGCCGCCCTCAGCTCAGACTGGCACCGCGTCAGGAACGACGGGGCCGAAGACGGCTGCGAAATATCGACTCTTTGAGGGCACTGTCATCGAAACGGTGCTGACGAACCGGCTGGACGCGAGCTTCTCGGGGCCGGTCAACTGCATGGCCACCACCAACGTCTATTCGCGAGACGGTCAGACGCTCCTCATCCCGCAAGGCACGCGCCTTCTGGGCGAGGTGCGAAAGGTGGACAGCCTCGGTCAGCAGCGGTTGGCCGTCGCCTTTCATCGCCTGATCATGCCTGACGGTTTTTCCGTCAACCTCGATCAATTTCAAGGCCTCGATCAGATTGGCGAAACGGGCCTGCGCGACCAGGTCAATCATCATTATTTGCAGGTATTCGGCGTCTCGCTGGCGATCGGAGCTTTTGCCGGATTGAGCCAGATCAACACCCGCTATGGCGTCGACGAATCGGCCGGCGCCGCTTATGCGCAGGGCGTGAGTAACAGCCTCTCACAATCGGCGCTCCACATTTTGGACCGCTACCTCAACGTCCTTCCCACATTCACTATCCGGGAAGGTTACCGCGTCAAAGTTTATCTTTCTCAGGATCTGCTGCTTTCGGCCTATGACCAGCACCCGCTGCGGCAGGATCTTTAGGAGTCACCATGAAACCCATCATCGCTGCTGAACGAAAAAGGCTCCGGCGGATGCTCGTCGCGGCAGGCTCACTCCTTTTATTAGCGGCTCCGGCCTTCGCCATCTTTGGCCTGGGAGACCTCGTCTTTGATCCGACCAACTACGAGGAAGCAGTGCAGGAATTCCTGCAGCTCGAGCAGCAGTATCAACAGCTCGTTCAAACTTACCGCATGATTGAGAATCAGTATCAGCAGATGCTGCGGATGGCGCAGCCGGTGCCGGTTGCCATGGCTACCCGCTACCGGGCGTTGGCCACACCCTGGATTTCGTCCTCGGCGACGGACACCTACGGTAACACCGCCGGCTGGATCACAGGCATCAACACCGGCGGCGGCGTAGCCTCCGCATACGCCGGAGCCACGCGGACGCTCAATGCCTACGGCACCGGATTTGAAACGCTCGCGCCGGATCAACGCGCGAAGCTCCAAACCAATTACGCCACGGTTGAATTGACGGACGGCGCCAATCTGTCGGCCATGCAGACCATCGGCCAGATGCGCGGCAACGCGTCTGAGGTAGAGGCCGCAATCGAGAATCTTGAGAGCGATTCCCTCTCGTCGGACCCGAACATGAACACGGAAATCGCCGTACTCAATAAGATTAATGCCGCCAGCATCATCAGCCTGCGCGGCACCCAGGACACGAATAAGGCGCTGGTCGCACTGGCCGAAGCCCAGGTAATTCAGGCCAAACGCCAGCGCGATGCCGAGGCACAGGCCTTTAATGAGCACATACAGTTCGTGGCGCAGGGACAGGCCGCGATGGCCGCACAGGCCGCTGGTGCCAGTGACGCCATGTTGGCCTGGCGGATGCCGTAACGCGCAATCACCGTAGGGACATTTCTCTCAAGGGAACTTTATGCCGCCCAGTTCGATGAACGATCTCTTCGCCTATTTGACTCAGCTCATGACCGAGCACGCCGGGTTGTTTCAGAGCATGGGACAAAACATGTTTCGCGGGTTCGCCGTGATCATGATCAGCTGGTTCGGCGTCAAAACCGCATTGGCCGCGGCCGGACAAACGCAAGGCCCCGCGTTTCATTTTGATCGCTTTGCCTCCCTGCTTCTGACGATCGCCTTCGGCTTTGGCATGATGACATACTATAACCAGCCGCTGCCGGGCATCGGGGTCAGTTTCTATCACCTCATCATCGACCAGGGGCTGGCTCTTTCGAATCAGCTCAACCATTCCATCGTCCAGGAAATCTGGGACCGGTTGACCGGCCTCTACTGGGGTATGGACATGCCGGGCCTGACCCTCGCGCT
>Ga0105240_10008178_pt1 | contig 15002 bp, 14 predicted proteins | sample KBSC54metaG_FD_80426 | JGI IMG/M metagenome (GOLD analysis project Ga0105240, IMG submission 80426) | Corn rhizosphere microbial communities from Kellogg Biological Station, Michigan, USA - KBS C5-4 metaG | ecosystem: Host-associated > Plants > Roots > Rhizosphere > Soil | place: Michigan, USA... | reverse complement strand
TGGCACGCGCGCGCTCGCCGGCGACGCGCTGGCACTCGGCGGCGGGGTGGCCGCCGCACTCTACTATCTCGTTGGGCGGCGCCTCCGCCGGACCCTCGACCTCTGGCCCTACGTCGCGCTGGTGTACGGCGCGTGCTTCGTCGTATTGTTAGGCATCTGCGTTGCCACGCGCGCGCCGGTGCTGCCGCAGCCGCGGCGCGAGCTCGCGATCTTCGTCGCGCTCGCCGCGGGTCCCATGCTCCTCGGCCACACCGGCCTCAACTGGGCCCTCAAGTACCTGCCCGCGTACGTGGTGAACGTGACGGCCCTCGGCGAACCCGTCGGCGCCACGCTCATCGCGGCGCTCGTCCCCGGCATTCGCGAAGTGCCATCGGCATTCACGCTCGTCGGCGGCACGTTTGTGTTAGGCGGAGTCGTGCTCGCGGTGGCCCGCACCGCGATCGTTCCCAAGCAGACGGCGGTTCGTGATGCAGCTTGACCTGGACGTCGTCGCCACGCGCGGCGACCTCGTGGAATCCCGCCACCGCGTGCACGCCGTGGTGGTCGATGCAAAAAACCGCGTCGTGTGCGGCAGCGGCGACATCAATCTCGTGACGGTGTGGCGATCGTGCGCCAAACCGTTCCAGGTGATCCCGCTGCTCGAGTCCACGGCGTTCGACGATCTCGGTTGGGGCGACGACGCGCTGGCCCTGGCCTGTGCGTCTCACGGCGGCGAGCCGGAGCACGTCGACCTCGCGCGCCGCATGCTCGACGCGGTTGGCCTCGAAGAAGGCGATCTCGTGTGCGGGCCGCACGATCCACTCACGCGCCGCGGCGCGCGGCTGCTGCAGCAGTCGGGCGACGCGCCCACCCGTCTCCACAACAATTGCTCGGGCAAGCACGCGGCGATGCTCGCGCACGCGCGCCGTGCGGGATGGCCCACGTTAGGCTACGAGACGACGTGCCACCCCGTGCAGCAAGGCGCCCTCACGGAAGTCGCACGATGGACGGGCGTGCCGGCCGACGACATCGTCCAGGTGGTGGACGGGTGCGGCGTCGTCGCGTTCGGCCTCCCGCTGCGCGCCATGGCGCTCGCCTTCGCCCGGTTAGGCGACGCGGCGCACCGCGGCGTCGACGTGCCGCAGCGGATCGTGCACGCCATGACCACGCGTCCGTATCTCGTGGGCGGCACCGATCGCTTCGACACGGTGCTCATGGAGGAGACGGAAGGCGCGCTATTGTCCAAGGTCGGCGCCGAAGGCGTGCACAGCGTGGCGATCCCGGCCGCTGGCCTGGGACTCGCGATCAAGGTGGAAGACGGCGCCTCCCGCGCCCAACATCCGGCCGTGCTGCGCGCGCTGCAACAACTGGGCATCCTCCCCGATACGTTGCCGCCGCGCCTCAACGGGTTCCTGACCACACCGATCATCAATACGCGCGGTGCCACGGTCGGCGACGTACACACCGCGTCGTGACGCCCGCAATGAATTGGTAGGCCGATCGCAAATTCGATGACGGCACCGCCCGCACCGCCTCGTAAACTGCCCGCACTCGACGACGCCACACGCGGCCTGGTCGAGCTCGCGGTCTCCATTGCGAACGACGGCGAGCTGGCCCTCCGCGCAGCCATGGTACGCTCGGCGACCGCGCGCATCGATCCCGTATGGGTGGAGGAGCTCATTCTACAGTCGCACTTGTTCAGCGGTTTCCCGCGCGCGTTGAACGCGGCCCGCGAATGGCGGCGCGCGTCGGGCCGGCACGCGCCTAACGGAGATCCGGACGCGGATCCGGCACCAGCGCGCGTCCGCGCCTGGTACGCGCGCGGCCAGGCGACGTGCGCCACGGTGTACGGCGACACCTACGAGCGGCTCCGCGCCAACATCCGCGAGCTGCACCCGGCCCTCGACGCATGGATGATCGTCGACGGCTACGGCAAAGTGCTGGGACGCCCGCAGCTCGACCTGCGCCGCCGCGAGCTGTGCATCGTCGCCGTCTGCGCGGTCGGCGAACACGACCGCCAACTCCACGCGCACCTGCGCGGTGCCATCAATGCGGGCGCGTCACCGGGCGACATCGACGAGGTACTCGACATCGTCGCCCCGCGCGTGAGCGACGACGCCGCGCGACGATTCCGTCTGCTGTGGGACCGGGTGCGCGCCGCATGAGCCCCTTCATCGATCACGTCGAGATCCAGGTCGAAGCCGGGACCGGCGGATCGGGATGCGTGTCGTTTCGTCGCGAGCACCGCGTGCCCATGGGCGGTCCCGACGGCGGCGACGGCGGACGCGGTGGCAACGTTCTGCTGCGTGCGGACAGCAATCTTGCCACGCTGCTCGACTACACCTATAGCACGCGCTTTGCCGCCGACCGCGGCGAGCACGGCATGGGTTCGAACAAGACCGGCCGCTCCGGCGACGACATCGTCCTGCCGGTGCCGCCGGGCACCGTCGTGCGCGACCTCGACACCGGTGAATTGTTAGGCGAAGTGATCGAAGACGGGCAGACGCTGCTCGTCGCGCGCGGGGGTCGCGGCGGGCGCGGCAACGCGTTCTTCGTCACCTCCACCCACCAGGCACCGCGCGACTGGCAGGTCGGCGAGAAAGGGCAGTCTCGCCGCATCGAGCTCGAGCTCAAGCTGATAGCCGACGTCGGCCTCGTCGGCCAGCCCAACGCCGGAAAGTCGACGCTGCTCTCGGTGATTTCCGCGGCGCACCCGAAGATCGCCGATTATCCGTTTACCACGCTCTCGCCTAACTTGGGCGTCGTGCAGTTGTCCGACCATCGCACGTTCGTCGTGGCCGACATTCCCGGCATCATCGAAGGCGCGCACGAAGGGCGGGGACTGGGTCTCACGTTCCTCCGCCATATCGAGCGCACGCGCATTCTCGCGTTCCTCATCCCGGTCGACGCCCTCGACTGGCAGGCCGACTACGACGGCCTGCGCCGCGAAGTCGCCAGCTATTCGGCCGAGCTCGCGTCGAAGCCGCACTGCGTGGTGTTCACCAAGATGGATCTGTTAGGCGACATGGAGCCGCCGCCCATCCACGCGCCCGAGGCGTTCGGCGTGTTCGCCATCAGCGCCGTCGCCCGATTAGGGCTCGAGGCGCTGCTCACGGCGTTCTGGAGCCGCCTTCTCGAGATCCGCACCGCTGGCGCCGCCGCCCGAGCCAACGACGCCGCTCTACCCTGACCCCGAATCGCGGCGCCGAGCGCTCGCGCTGTCTCTCCTGCCGGGCGTCGGGATCGCCACCTACCATCACCTTGTTGCACGATTTGGCTCCGCCCTGGAAGCCTTCGATGCCGCGGGCGACGCAGCCGATCGTACAGCCGCTCTCGATGCGGCCGATGATGCGATCGGGCGCGCCCATCACATCGGGGCGACGCTGATCCTCACCGGCGACGACGACTATCCGGCCTCGCTGCTCGACCTCGACCACGCCGGCGCGCCCGACCATCCGCTTTCGCCCCCTGTGCTGTGGGCGCTGGGACAAACGAGCCTCCTGCGCTCGACCATCGTGGCCATCGTCGGCACACGGCGAGCGACGGTGTACGGCGAGCGCGCCACGGCTGATATCGCATCCGCACTCGCTCGCGCAGGCGCCGCTATCGTGAGCGGCATGGCCCGCGGCATCGATGCCGCGGCCCACCTGGCCGCGCTCTCGTGTCCGGGAGGCACAACGATCGCCGTCCTTGGCACCGGCGTCGATGTCGCCTACCCCACAGCGCACCGCGCCCTGCACGAGCGCATTGCATCCACCGGCCTGTTGCTCTCCGAGGAGCTCCCAGGCGACCGTGCTAACGGTGGATCGTTCCCCAAGCGCAACCGCATCATCGCCGCGCTCGCGAGCGTCACGATTGTTTGCGAGGCACCCGAGCGCAGCGGCGCACTGATTACCGCACGCTACGCCAACGACCTCGCCCGCACGCTCGCCGCGGTGCCCGGCCGCATCGACTCGCCGCAGAGTTACGGCTCCAACCGCCTGCTGCGCGACGGCGCGAATGTGATCACCGACGTCGACGACGCGCTGGGCCTCATCCATGCCGCTCCGCAACGAAGCGCGGAGCCTTCGCTCGACACACCCGATGAACGTGCCGTGTGGGATGCGCTCTCGCACGGTCCCTCCGACATCGATGCGCTGACGGTCCGCGCGAAGCTCGCGGCCCGTGCGTGTCTCGCCGCGGTAACGTCGCTCGAGCTGCGAGGCCTGGTCGAGTGCGCACTCGACGGCGACATCCGAAGACGGACAAGGCCGGACAACGCCGGGCACGACCGGACGGCGCTGCTGTAGATGAAAGTCCGTCTGTTGCAGCCTAGAAGAGTTATTCAGCGAAAGACGGGGCCTTCACCCGCGGCAGCGCAATCCGGTTCTGTCCGGCGGTGTTCGGCTCTGTCCGTCTTATATCTTTCATTGTGCACCGCATGTCGCCCCCGGTCCCGCCCACGGCCCCCGCCAAGCACGTCTACGTGCATGTCCCGTTCTGCCGGCGCCGATGCACGTACTGCGATTTCGCGATCGCGGTCCGCCGGACCGTACCAGCGGGCGAATTCATCGATTCGCTCGGCCGCGAGATCGAGCTCCGCTATCCCGATGAGCCTCCGCGCGATATCGACACGCTCTATTTCGGCGGCGGCACGCCGTCTCTGTTAGGCGGCGACGGCGTCGCACGCCTGCTCGACCGGCTGCGCGAACATTTCCGCTTCGACGATCGCGCCGAAGTCACGCTCGAGGCGAATCCTGACGACGTGAGCGTCGAGACAGCCGCCGCATGGCGCACGGCCGGCATCAACCGACTGTCGATCGGTGCCCAGTCGTTCGACGAGCGCGTGCTCGCCTGGATGCACCGCACCCACAGCGCACACCAGATCGAGCGCGCCGTGACGGCTGCGCGCGCTGCTGGCATCGACAACCTGTCGCTCGACCTCATTTTCGCCTTGCCGGGTTTGCTCGGCCGCGATTGGGACGATGATGTGCGACGCGCGCTGGAACTCGAACCGGCACACCTCTCGCTCTACGGACTCACGGTCGAGCCGGCGACGCCTCTCGCGCGCTGGCGCGACCGCCTGCTGATGCACGAGGCACCCGATGACGCGTACGAACGCGAATTTCTGGCGGCTGACGCGACGCTCGCGGCGTCCGGATTCGAGCATTATGAGGTGTCGAACTATGCTCGACCGGGCAGCCGCGCGCGCCACAACTCGAGCTACTGGCAACACATGGCCTACGATGGATTCGGGCCCAGCGCGCATTCGTTCGACACGCGGCGCCGGCGCTGGAACGCCCGCGAGCTCGCCGAATGGTCTCGGCGCCTCGCCGAGGGCGGTGACCCCTGTGCCGGTGACGAGGTCCTCACGCAGGAGAACTTCGACACGGAACGCATTTACCTCGGCTTGCGTACGAGCGATGGCGTGGACAGCGCACGACCGACTCTGCCGGTAGGTACCGGCATGGTCGACCGCTGGATTGCGTCGGGGTGGGCGGCGCGGGACGAGAGGACCCTTCGTCTTACGCCGCGCGGGTGGCTTCGTCTCGATGCGCTGGCAACCGACTTGACCGCGCTGTCAAGTCATTCGTAATTTTAGACTTATGTCGCTCGCACAGCTTTCGGATCGAGAGCGCCGCGTGTTGGCCGCGGTTATACGCTCGTACGTCGAGACGGCCGAGCCTGCCGGATCGAGGATGATCTCGCGCCGGTACATGCTCGATCTGTCTCCGGCGACCATCCGCAACACGATGAGCGACCTCGAGGACAAAGGGTTCCTCTTTCACCCGCACACATCCGCTGGGCGTGTGCCGACTGACATGGCGTACCGGACGTACGTCGACGGGCTGATGCACTACGCGCCGCTGGATGTCGAGGCGCGCGGCGCGCTGCTCGAGCAGTTGTCCGGAGGCGGCACGGCGATCGAGGCGATTCTGCGCCGCGCCGCGCAGGTGCTGGGCGTGCTGACGCAGGAGCTGGGCATAGCGTTAGGCCCGCGGCTCGATGAGGCGCGGCTCGAGCGGCTCGAGCTCATCAAGGTCAGCGCGGAGCGGCTCCTGCTCGTGCTTCGCCTAACGGGAGGCGCGGCGCGCAGCATCTTCGTCGAAGTGCCGGGCGAGATCGCCGAGAAGGCCATCGCCGAAGTGACCGAGGTGCTGAACGAGCGGCTCGCCGGCTGCACGTGGCGCGAGATGCGGTCGACGCTGTCCGAACGGCTGCGCGACCCGCGGGCCGGGTCGGAGGGCGCGGGCGAGCTGATCAACATCTTCGTCCAGGAAGCGGAGCAGATGCTCGACGCAAACCACGCGTTCGCGGACCCGCCGGTGCTCTTGGGCCAGACATCCGTGCTGGCGGAGCAGCCGGAGTTCGCCACAGGCGACAACCTGCGCAGGCTCCTCGCCCTCACCGACCGGCCCGAGGCGTTAGGGGCGCTGCTCCAGCGTCAGAACACGGCACCCGGCATCTCGATCACGATCGGCGCCGAGCACGCGGACCCGCGCCTGTCCGGCCTCACGGTGGTCACGGCCGAGTATCATGCGGGGGCGCTCGCCGGCGTCATTGGCGTCATCGGACCCACCCGCATGCCGTACGAGAAGGTGGTGTCGCTGGTGACGCACACCTCGCGGCTCATCAGCGACCTGCTCGAGTGACCGCGCCTAACGCACCAAACCCGACCCGCGACCGATAATGGCTGACTTTTACGACGTACTGGGCGTTTCCCGCGATGCGTCCGACGACGACATCAAGAAAGCGTATCGCAAGCTTGCGATGCAGTATCATCCTGACCGGAACGGCGGCTCCAAGGACGCCGAGGAGCGGTTCAAGGGCATCACCGAGGCGTACGACGTGCTGCGCGACCCCGCCAAGCGGTCGGCCTACGATCGCTACGGCGAGGCAGGCTTGCGCGGCGCGGCAGCGGGCGGCTTCCACCACGTGGACCTCGCCGAAGCGTTAGGCATCTTCATGCGCGACTTCGGTGGGTTCGGCGGGTTCGAAGACATGTTCGGCGGCCGTCAGCGCGGCGGCCCGCGCGCCGGCGCCGATATCAAAGTCACCGTCCCCCTCACGCTGCAGGACGTCGCGACGGGCGTCGATAAACAGCTCACGCTCAAACTCCTCGATCCGTGCGATCGCTGCGAAGGATCGGGGTCCGAGCCCGGCACCAAGCCCAAGCGCTGCCCGACGTGCAACGGCTCGGGCGAAGTGCGCCGCGCCCAACGTTCGTTCTTCGGGCAGTTCGTGAGCGTGGCGCCGTGCCCGACCTGCGCAGGGCAGGGGACGATCATCGACACGCCCTGCAAGCGCTGCAAAGGTGAGGGCCGCGCCCGCGCCGAGCGCACGTTCAGCGTGTCTATTCCGGCAGGCGTTGCGACAGGCCAGTACATGTCGCTGCGCGAGCAGGGCAGCGTGGGCCCCCAGGGCGGCCCGCGCGGCGACGTGCTCGTGGTGTTCGAAGTGGAGGATGACGCGCGTTGCGAGCGCGACGGCGCCGATCTCTACACCGAAGTCCTGGTCACCTATGCCCAACTGGTGCTCGGCGCCGACGTCGAGGTGCCTAACGTAAGCGGCGCGATCTCGCTCCGCGTGCCCCCCGGCACGCAGAGCGGCCAGGTGTTCCAGCTGCGCGGACGCGGACTGCCGCGTGTGAACGCGTCGGGGACCGGCGACCTCCACGTGCGCGTGCAACTGTGGACGCCGCAAACGCTGTCGCCCGAGCACCAGACGATGCTCCAGGAATTGCAGAAGCTCGAGGGCGCGGTGCCTGCCGGCAACACGCGGTCCAAGGGCCTGTGGTCGAAGATGAAGGAGGCGCTCGGTGCGTGACCCGGCGCCGGGCTCCATGCCTAACGCCGGAGCGCGGTGACCTGGACCGAGGTGCGGGTGCACCACGCCGGTGAGGACACGCGCGAAGCGGTCGTTGCGGCGCTCATCCATGCAGGCGCACCGGCCGTGCAGGAATTGGATGACGCACTGCTCACCCATCTCCCGGCTGACGCGGACGTCCTCGCACTCGAGTCGGCGCTGCGCGCCGCCGACGCAACCGTCACCATCGAATCGCGCGATGCAGGACCCATTGATGTCGCGCGCGCATGGCCAACGGCGGTTGGCGTGCAGCGCGTGCGGCGCATCGCTGTGGCACCACCCTGGCGCGCCGCCGAGATCGCCGGCGACGAGTGTCCCGTGATCATCGAGCCGGCCATGGCGTTCGGCACCGGCGAGCACGAGACCACGCGCGGCGTGCTGCGCCTCATGCAAGAGGTCGTGCAGCCGGGTGACACCGTCATCGACCTCGGCGCCGGCAGCGCGATTCTGTCCATTGCCGCGGTCAAGTTAGGCGCGGCGCGCGCCATCGCCATCGAATCGGACCCGCAGGCCATCGCCAACGCCGAAGAGAACGCGGCCGCCAACGGGGTCGCCGACCGCGTGCGTGTGATCGAGGGCGACGCGCGCGTGATCCTGCCGCTGGTCGCGCCGGCGCGCGTGATGTTCGCCAACATCATCTCGTCGGTGGTCGTGGAGCTTGCGCCGGCCATGCGGGCCGCGCTCTCGCCTAACGGACGCGCCGTGGTGAGCGGCATTCTGGTGGCCGAGCGTGCCGCGGTGACGACGGCGCTCGCCGTCGCCGGGTGGCGCGTCGATTCCGAATACGTCGAGGGAGAATGGTGGAGCAGCGTGATCGCGCCGCGCTAGCCGCGTTCTTCTGTCCGGACCCCATGACCGTGGGCCACACGGTGATCCTGGGTGAGGGCGAGGTCCAACATGCACGCGTTCGTCGCGTCGGCATCGGCGAGCGCGTCCGCCTGCTGGACGGTGCCGGTGGCGTCGGCCTCGGCACCGTCGTTCGGCTGTCGAAAGCGCACGCATCCATCGAGATCGAATCCGTCGAGCGCGTCGATCCCGGACCGGTGATTCACCTCATGGTGCCGGTCGCCGACCGCGATCGCATGCTCTGGGTCGCCGAGAAGGCCACCGAGCTCGCGATCTTCTCGTGGCGACCCGTGATGTGGAAGCGCTCGCGCAGCGTGAGCCCGCGCGGCGAGGGCGTCACCTTTCAGGCCAAGGCGCGGATGAGAATGTTGTCGGCGCTCACGCAGTCCGGCGGCGCGTGGCTTCCGGTGCTGTATCCGGACGCGACCCCGGATCGGGCCATCGCGTCGGCGCCGTCGGGTGCACGGTGGTTGCTCGACCCCGACGGCGAGCCGGTGCCGAGTGTGTCGGTCACCGCACCGCTCACGATAGCCGTCGGACCGGAAGGCGGTGTCGAACCGGAGGAGCGAACGCTTCTTACGGGCGCCGGATTTCTACCGGTGCGCATCGCGCCGCTCACCTTACGCTTCGAGACGGCCGCGATCGCCGGACTCGCCATAGCGCGCGCGGCACTGCTCGGGACCATGGAGAAATCCCGTGTCTGAAACCTGTTTGTTCTGCCGCATCGTACGTGGCGAGATACCAGCCACGGTCGTCGCGTCCACCGACGACGCCGTCGCGATTCGGGATATCGATCCGAAGGCGCCGGTGCACGTGCTGGTTCTGCCGCGAGCGCACTTGAGTTCGCTCAACGACGCGGCAGACCCGGCGCTCGTCGGACGGTTGGTCGCATTGGGGAGGGAAGTGGCGCGGAGTGAGGGAATAGCCGACAGCGGATATCGGCTTGTGATCAACACGAACGAGCACGGCGGGCAAACGGTGAATCACCTGCACGTGCACGTACTCGGCGGACGTCCGATGCGCTGGCCACCGGGTTAGCTCACGCAATGCTTGACACATTGTCACGGAATTCCATAAGTTATCGCACCTTGCAGACTTAACGGACGCGCACCGCCACCAAATCGGGGAAGACGCCTCTTGTCGGAAGTCATCATCCACGACGATGAAAACTTCGAGCGTGCCCTCAAGCGCTTCAAGAAGAAGTGCGAGAAGGCGGGCATCCTCTCCGACTTGCGGAAGCACCGGCACTACGAGAAGCCGAGTGAGCGCCGCAAGCGAAAGGAGAACGCGGCGCGTCGGAAGAATCGTCGCCCGCGGCCGGTCTGAGCGTGTCCGAGCTGATCGCACGGCTGCAGACCGATCTCAACGCGTCGCGTAAGGCGCAGGACAAAGCGGGCACGCTGCTCCTCGGAACCATTCTCGCCGACATCAAGAATCGCCGCATCGAGTTGATGCGCGACCTCACCGACGACGACGCGCGCGAAGTCCTGCGCAAAGGCATCAAGCGTCGTCGCGAAGCAATCGAGATGTACGACAAGGCGAACCGTACGGACCTCGCATCGCGCGAGCGCGACGAGGTGACGCGCCTCGAGTCGTACCTGCCCGCGGCGATCGGCGACGACGAGATTCGCGTCGCCGTGCGCGCAGCGATCGCATCGGGCGCGACGACGATCGGCGCGCTCATGGGGAAAGTGATGCCGCAGTTCAAGGGACGCGCCGACGGCTCAGCCATCAACCGCATCGCGCGCGAAGAGCTGCCCAAGTAGGGTGCGTCGCGGGAGACGAGCGTGAATCGCCACACGCTGGCGGTGCTCGAGTTCCCGGCGGTGCTCGCCGTGGTGGCCGAGCGCGCGGCCTCTCCGTTAGGCGCCGCCCGGGTGCGGGCGCTGGCGCCGCTGGATGACGAGACCGCCATTGCGGAGGCGCTCGCGCGCGTGGCGGCGGTGCGCGCGCTGCTCCCGGGCTCGGACGGCTTCCGGCCGGAGCCCATTCCACCGCTCGAGGACTCGCTGGCCCGTCTCCGCGCCGCGGGGAGCGTGTGGAGCGGCGAGGAGCTGGTGGCCGGCGCGATGCTCCTGCGCTCGTCCCGCCTAACGCGAGCGGCGTTGACCGATGCGCGCCATCCGGCGGCGGCGCTGGGCGTGCTCGCGCCGCTCGCCGGCGCGCTCGTCGAGCGAACGCCGGCCGAGGCGACCATCGAACGCGCCCTCGAGCCCGACGGTACGGTAAAGGATGATGCGTCGCCCGCCTTACGGCGCATGCGGCGCGAGCTGCGCGGCGCGCGGTCGGAGCTGGTCCAGCTGCTCGAGCGCATCGTGTCGCGGCTCGAGGAGCGCCATCGCGTGAGCGACATGTCGGTCACCGTCCGCAACGGGCGCTACGTGATTCCGGTGCGACGCGAAGCGCGGGGCGCGGTCGGCGGCATCGTGCACGACGAATCCGCCACGCGCGGCACGCTGTTCATCGAGCCGCCGGCCGCCGTGGAATTCGGCAATCGCATCCGCGAGCTGGAGGCCGACGAACGCCGCGAAGTCGAGCGCATTCTCGCGGAGCTCACGGATCGGCTGCGCCCGCTGCGCGAACCCATGGCCGCGTCGCTCGAGGCGCTCATCGAGATCGACTCGCTGTACGCGCGCGCGCGCTACGCCGACGACTTCGCCTGCGCGCCTGTTGCGTTAGGCAGCGCCCGCGATGGCATGGCCATCCACGGCGGCCGCCACCCGCTGCTCCTTGCCCGCGGCGGCGCCGTGGTGCCCTTCGACCTTGCGTTAGGCGGCGCCGAGCGTACGCTGCTGCTGTCGGGGCCCAACACGGGGGGAAAGACGGTGCTCCTCAAGGCCATCGGGCTGATCGCCGCGATGACCAAGGCCGGCATCCCCGCGCCCGTGGGTCCCGAGAGCCGCGTCGCGCTGTTCGATGATGGCTTTGCCGACGTCGGCGACGAGCAGTCGATCGAAGCCAGCCTGTCCACCTTCAGCGCGCACCTGAAAAACCTGGCCGTGGTGCTCGACCGCTCGACGCCCGACTCGCTCGTGTTGATCGACGAGTTGGGATCCGGCACCGATCCCGCCGAGGGCGCGGCGTTAGGCGCGGCCATCGTCGAGGAGCTCACGCGACGCGGCGCGTTCACCGTGGCCACGACGCACCTGGGCGACCTCAAGCTGCTCGCCGCTGAGCTCCCCGGCGTGGTGAACGCGTCGCTGCAATTCGATGAGCAGGCGCTCGCACCGACCTACCGACTGATCAAGGGAATCCCGGGTCGCTCGTACGGTCTCGCCATTGCGCGCCGGCTACGGCTGCCGCCCGCCATTCTGTCGAGGGCCGAGGATCGGCTGTCGAGCGGCGAGCGCGACCTGGCCGCGTTGCTCGCAGACCTCGAGCGGCGTGAGACCACGCTCGCCGATCGCGAGGCACGCGCCGCCGAAGCGACGTCGTCCGCCAACGAACGTCTCGATAACCTGACCGAGCGCGAGCGCGCCGTGCGCGAAGCGGAGCGGCATCACGAGCGCGACGCACGCGAGCAGGCGCGGCGATACCTGCTCGATGCGAGGCACGAGGTCGAGCGCGCCATCCGCGAGGTTCGTGAGCAGGCCGGCGCCGACGCGGCGACGCGCGATGCGCGCCGCCGCATCGAGGAGCTGGCCGGCGAGCACGGTGACGCCGTGGAGCGCCTCGATCACACGACACAGCGACGAACAGCGGACGAGCCGGGAGCAACGCCGGTTGGCGTAGGCGACGTCGTGACAGTGTCGACGCTCGATGGACGCGCGGGCCAGGTGGTTGAATTGCGCGGCGGGGACGCAGTGGTGTCCGTCGGAGCCATCAAGCTCACGGTTCCCGTCGCCACCCTCGCCAAGACCGGGCGCTCCGCCGTGGCGGCGGAGTCCGTTTCGATACGCGGTGACCTCCCCGAAGAGCACGCCGCGAGCGAAATTGATGTACGAGGCATGCGTGTCGACGAAATGGAACAAACCGTCTTGCACGCGCTCGATGCCGCCGTACGGGGCGACCTCAAGTCGCTGCGCATCATTCACGGCAAGGGCACGGGCGCGTTGCGCGAGCGGGTGGCCGAACTCCTGCGCGGCGACCCGCGCGTGTCCGCGTTCCGCCTTGGCGCCTGGAACGAGGGCGGCGCAGGCGTGACGGTGACCGAACTCCGGTGATGATGATCAGCGACGAGACGGTTGACCGAGTTCGGGACGCCGCCGACATCGTGCAGATCATCGGCGAGCACGTCCCTCTTCGCCGCACGGGCACCGACTACCGTGGGCCGTGTCCGTTCCACCAGGGCACGCACCGCAACTTCTCGGTGTCTCCCAAGAAAGGCATCTACTACTGCTTCGTGTGCCACGAAGGCGGCGACGTCTTCACGTTTCTGCAGAAACGGTTAGGCATGGACTGGCCGGGTGCCGTGCGCTACGTCGCGGAGAAGGTGGGCATCCCGGTGGAAGAAGTGCAGCAGCGCCGAGAGGGACCGCATCCGGATCAGCCGCTGTGGGACCTGAACGCCGCGGTCGCCGACTGGTTCCGCACGCTGTTGTGGGACGAGGAGGAAGGACGCGCGGCCCGCGACTATCTGGCGCTGCGCCGCGTGAGCCGAGATGTGGCGGACCGGTTCGGCCTCGGCTTCGCCCCGCGCGACCCCGACGTACTGCGCCGCCACTTTGCTGCGTTAGGCTATGGCGACGACCGGCTGCTCGACGCGGCGCTGGTGGTGACGCGCGAGGAAGGCGGCGAGCCGCGCGCGCGGTTTCGGAATCGTCTCATGTTCCCGATCTTCGACGCGGCAGGGAACACGGTCGGATTCGGCGGCCGGCTGCTGGGACCCGGCGAGCCCAAGTACCTCAACTCGGCCGAGTCGCGGGTGTTCTCGAAGGGCAGGCTGCTGTACGGGCTGCACATGGCCAAGCACGCCATCCGGCGAGACGACCGGGTGATGGTGGTGGAGGGTTACTTCGACGTCGTACGGCTCGTGTCGGCCGGCTTCGACTGGGTGGTCGCTCCGTTAGGCACCGCGCTCACCGAGCAGCAGGGGCAGATCCTGCGCCGCTACGCCAGGAACGCGTTCCTCCTCTACGACAGCGACCGCGCCGGCCTCAAGGCCACGTTCCGCTCGGGCGACGAGCTGCTCCGGCACGGGATGACGGTGCAAGTGGTCACCCTGCCCGAGGGCGAAGACCCCGACAGCTTCGTCGACCGCCGCGGTGCGCCGGCGCTCGCCGCCGCGTTAGGCGACGCGCTCGACGTGTTCGAGCGCAAGGTGCAGCTCCTCGAGCGCGCCGGCTGGTTCGCCGACCTGCGGCGCAAGCGCCGCGCACTCGACCGCCTGCTGCCTACCATCCGCGCCACGCAGGACCCGATCACGCGCGACATGTACCTCACACGCACGAGCGAGACGGCCGGTGTGACGCGCGAGGTGTTGGAGCGCGAGTTGGCGGCCACACGCGACCGCGGTCGCGCGGTCGCGCGCGTGCCGGACGAGGCGCCGCGCGCCCGGCCTGCGCGCGCCGCGGCGCGGCGCGCACCGGCCGGTCCCCCGCCGCCCCCGGTCGAACGACGCCTCGTGTGGATCCTCGTCCACGCCCCGGCCCTCCGCGATCACATCGGCGAGCAAATCGGCCGCGACGACCTCACACACCCCGCGTTGGGCACGATCCTCGCGGCGATCGTCGCCGCCGGAGCGGATGCGAGCCCGGCGGAGATCGTCGCGTCGCTCGACGATGAGGCGGCCGAGCTCTTCCGGACACTGCAGGAAGAGCCGCCAGGCGATGGCTTCGACATGCAACGCGAAGCGGACGGATGCGTGGCCGCGCTCAGAGCCGCGCCGCTCCGCCGCCGGCTCGTCGAGAACCAGCGCGCCATCGACATCGCGTCCGACGCCGAGAAGGATGCGCTCATCCGCGACAAAGTGCGGTTGCAGCGCGAGCTGGCTGCGTTAGGCGCAGGCCGTATCAAGAGCTTCGACCCCGCACAGTGACTTAAGGAGGCACGCGTGCACCCAGATCTCGTCGCATTGTTGACCCTGCAGGACGAAGACACCGCCGTCGCAGGCCTCGAATCCCGCCGCCGCGACCTCGACATCCGAGAACAAACCCTCGACCAGGAACGCGCCACCGCCGAAGCCAGCATCACCCGGACACTCCAGGCCGCCGACGCCGAAGACAAGAAGCGCCGCGAGTTAGGCATGAAGCTGCAGGAGCATCGCGCGCTCCAGGAACGCCACCTGGCCGCCCTCGATTCCGTACGCAAGGATCGCGAAGCCTCGGCCGCGATGGCGCAGATCGAGATCACACGCCGCGTGCTGGCGCAGGAAGAAAGCGAGATGCAGACGC
>Ga0105240_10008176_pt1 | contig 15002 bp, 17 predicted proteins | sample KBSC54metaG_FD_80426 | JGI IMG/M metagenome (GOLD analysis project Ga0105240, IMG submission 80426) | Corn rhizosphere microbial communities from Kellogg Biological Station, Michigan, USA - KBS C5-4 metaG | ecosystem: Host-associated > Plants > Roots > Rhizosphere > Soil | place: Michigan, USA... | reverse complement strand
TTCATTTCTCCTATACGACCACCAGCATACACCATAGCCGCTCCCGCTACCGCATCTACCATAGCTTCATCCTTGGCTTGTCCATTGGCTTTTTGATACGCCTCTTCCGGGCTGTTCCCTTGATTGCGCAGTTCGTTGTAATATCGTTGAAGGGCGGTCGCATAGGTCATTTTTCGATAATCATTGCCAGACACGGCAGCGCTCGTAAATTTATCTACCGCAGGGGCAAATTCTTCAGCCCCTGGAATAAGAGCCGTAGCGCCGCCCGTTACTTTACCCGCCACTAGCCCTTTTAGGGGTTGCGAGGCCATCCCTCCCGTAAGTGAGGAAGCGAAATTAGCCGGGATAGGTGTAGCCTCATCGGGGTCGTAAGCGTTCCTCCTTTTTTCAAGTTCTTGAGTGGCTTGTTGGGGCGTAGCATTAGAAAATAGGTCATAGTCGGCAAATGCTTGGTTTTTAGCTTTCAGTCCGGTTGAAATGCTCTCCCATGCGTCTTCCGGCTTTTGTAAGTGCCCCCCCTGAATATTGTACGTCAGTTGCCCTTTTTCTATCTTTTGAGCGTTTTGATATACCTGAGCGGCTTTACCTGGATTTTGGTCAACGCGTTCGCTGGCATCATGCAGATAAAGAGCTGCTTGTATTTTCTTTGCTTGATCCGGCTTCTTATCTGACACATGATGCAAGAACCCTCTAGCAGCATCAGCATTGTTTTGGATATTATCTTTAAAGGCGCTAACATCTTCTGGCGTGACTTCTACAGGAGGAGGTGCAGGAGCTAATGCCTGCATTTGTCGCTGGGCATTTGTCAATGGTTGATCAGATCGCGGAGCTTGTGAAAATTCTGTCAACCGCTGTGCGGCGGCGGCTTGACTTTTGTCCTTCTTTATTTTTTGTGGGATGAGATCATCATTTTGAGTAAGAGCATCTCTGAGCGTATTTTTAGCATCAGCCTGCTTTTTTTTTAACTGCTCCTCTGTGGTAAGGCCGGGAATTATTTTGGGCGTTGGCGTTGCCGGTCTACTCGTAGACTCCGAAACGGGTTTCTGAGCCGGTATTCCTTTCGGTAGTTCAGGAATAGTTACTGCGTATTTTGATTTAAAATCCGACACTACCTTACGAATATTTTCTTCCGGCTCCTTATTTTGAATCATTTGATTAACAATGCTGTCCAGTTTAGAACGTCTTTCTTCGGACAATACAGGTTTAGGACCCGGTCCATCCTGTTGCTCTTCTCCTATTTCAGGCGCGTCTAATATTTCTTGCTCTTCTGCCATTTAGTAGTCGTATTTCTTTCTTAAATCTTCTTGACTTGCCGACTTTTGTCCATTTTTCAAATAATCTTCTAATGCCTTTTTGTCGCTTGTAGTAAATGCTTTTTTTATCCCATCGGCAGTTTTTACATATACTGCATATCTGTCCCTTCCGGGCAGCCAGCTACTGCCGGTTCTTTCTTCTACGCTGGCTACTTCACCATCTTTTACGCCTATGCCTTTCAAAGAATCCCATTTGCCGTCTTTTAATGCATCATCAATTTTTTGCAAATGTTCGCTTTGTATCCTATTCTCTGCATCCCCAGCAGCGGCGACATTGGTGAACTTAGCGTTTTTATACCCCATTTCTGTCAGTAATCCAGAGACCTTATCGGGGTCTATTCCGTTAGCGGCTGCTATACGTGCCATAAATCGGCCAGCTTGCGATTCTGGCACCTCTTCAATAGAGGTAGGCTTATTCCCTGTAGCATCCTTTTTCTTTCCTTCTGTCGAAACTAATAAGCTCCGTTTATTTGGGTCGTACCACACGTTCTTATATACCTCATCGGCCCCGCGTCCACTTTTCAAACCCCCCCCCGGCAAGAACTGCGTTACATCTATGACATTTCGCCCATTAATATCCTCTGATTCCCCTTGTAAAAAATCCGGATCGTTATTAAATATTTTACCAATGGCTTGTACGGCATTCGTCTTTCCTGCTTTTCCTGTTTTAGGATTCATGTAAGCATAATCACCTTTGAGCTTAACGGCGGATTCATAGTTAGCGAGTGCATTCATGGCATTTTTATCTTGGCCTAATTCTACCTTAATGGCCGGTGCTGTTTCTTTTTCCTGATTAATGGTTTTGAAATAAGATTTAGAGCGGGTTTTTAATTCGTCGTATAAAATATGCCTAGCCATCATATCCCATTGTGGAGACCCCTCTGGCGGCATTTGTTTAGCTCCCGCTTGTTTGAAATGCTGCATAACCTGACCCCTTATATAATCTGCCACATCCGGGTTATGCATCATAACAGCGTTATATACGTTTTTATCAGCGGCATAAAATGGATTGCCAGATTCATCTTTTATAGGATTCCCTTTGTCGTCATTAATAGCAGTACCACGAACTCCTAAGCCTACAGGTTCCCCCACTTCATTGGTAAGGATGTTCCCTTTTTCATCTCTTTGTAAATCTTCCCAGAAAGGAGCCCGTGCCTCGTATTTTACATTCTTGCTTCTGCCGCCATATGCAGTGGTGACTGTATTGCTGCCTTCGTGCATAGGAGTTTTCTGCACAAAATCGTCAAGCCCTTTGGATGTCGTTACTAAATCAGGATTATTCTTTACTGTATCGGTAATATAATCTGCGTTGGGATCTACGCTGGAAATATCCTTTAGTTTCCCGTCTGGTCCATAAAACGCATTTTTAAGCGCTTGCGATTGAAGCGCCTCCAAATTATACCCTGAATAAGGTTTCAGTCTGGCTACTTGGTCTTTTATTCGCTGATTAATGGTTTTGGCGGTAACAGAATACTGGTTTAGTCTGGCTACTTGCGGCCCTAACGCCATAAGAATATCATTTGTATTTACCCCTTTTGCCGCCAATTGTTGCCCCTGCTGTAAGATGTTGCTTAACCCAGACACAATTTGAGGGTCATAGGCAGTTCCAGTTAAATGATCTTTGGGATCAAGATAGTCAGTTAAAAATTTAGCCGTAGCGGTTTGTCTTGACTCTTTTTGTTGAGCCAATCGTTCTGCATTTGCATTTTGGTCATCAAGTTTTTCTGCCACCTTATATAGGCCGCCGAAATTTTGTTCTGGAGTTACAAATCCCGATAAATCTAATGGCATAGTCTGATTTTTTAACCAAATGTATTAGCGGGTTTCATACTCATGTAACTGAATCTGCTTCTGCCGGGATTAACCATTGCAGATTCAGGGCTATTTTCGTCTTTATTGAATAGGCTCTGAAAACCTCCTGATATACCAAAATTGGCAATACCAAACCCTAAATTAGAAAGGCTTCCCAACGTATTTTGCGTGTTTTGATTTTGCGCCCCCCTGATCTGCGCTAGGTCTTGAAATCGACGCACCTCATCTTGATGGACCTTATCACCTTCCGCTATCTCCCCTTCTTGTGCCCCTACTAAATTTCCATATCGACGTTGATAATCCTGCGCTTCTTGCGTGGCGAGGTCTCCAAAGGCTTTATTGGTCTGCCCCTGGCTGGCTGCTCCCAATGCTAATGCTGTAGAACTATCTGTAGCGTTTCGGGCTATGTTTGCTTCTTGATTGGCTTGATTTCCGTATATATTAGCAGTGTAGGCTGCTGATCCTGGCATACGCGCATTAAGAAGGGTTTGCGCCAAACCTAGCCGTTGGGCAGCGAGAGGGTTGGCCTTATAAGCGGGGTCTTGCTGCAATAATTGTTCTAGTTTTTTATTGCCGCCCCCGAACATTTTACCCAGACCCCCAACGAGTCCGACACCCAACCCTATAGCAGAGGTAGTAACTGGCATTTTAATAGTGTATTAGCGTTACGATATTGTTTCTTATCTCCCCTATCTGCATGCCCTGCCTAAGCAGAAATGCGATAGCACGTGTGTTATTTTTATACAACGAACAAATAAACTCCTTCCCTACAATTTTCTTTAGCAGTTCCCACCATTTTTTTAATATATCCTTTCTCCTGAATTTCAAAGCTATACCAAAGCTATATAATCTTTTATAAGATACCACAAAAAATCCTATGGCCTTATCCCCCAATAATACCGTATAGTACGATGGTTTTTCAACACCCTTTAATCCTTTTATCTTTTCAAAAACAGCCAAGATACATTCTTGCTCACCACATGGGTATTCATGGTATTTTTCGAAAAGTTCAATATCCCCCTGAAAGGCTTTTTCTATCAGCGGGAGCAATTGTTCTTGTGATATTTTTTTTACGCGTATCATGTCGAATGTCCAGCCGAAATACTGAAACCAAATGTGACAAACCTCAGTTCTAATGGCGATGATTTCGGATCAAATTCGAGCATACATAGCAATGCCAACGCCCTCATCTTATCGCCGGTTAACAGTCCATTTAAATTCATGCCCGTCGCCGTAGGCTGTAACTTGTTTCTATAAATGGACGCATATAAATTACCTTCTTTATCTTCAAAATCAAAATCCATTAAATCGCTGGCTTGTTCTTGCAAATCGAATTTCTCCACATCTACCAATCCAGGCTCAGAGCGCAAATACACCAAACTTGGGCGCATATTTCCTTCCACCGATACATTATTATATACCTTTGGGCGGTTAGGTATCTGATTCAACGTAAACATGATCCTTGCCTTTACGAGCTGCCCATAGTACATACAAGGGAATACATCACTGTTATGCTCGTAAAGCTGCCCTTGTTTAGCAGAAAATACTTTGTTCTGGATGTATACCATTCCTTCCGGGTTAAAAGGGTAAGAGCCGGACCAATGATTGGGCTGTGCATTTAATTTGTACACCATTGTCTTGCCTTGTCCGTCCCAAATATCAAACGGGTACACTTCATTGGGGTAGTCTGGCAAATACCCTTTGGGCGGTACAGCAAGTGTTTTAGGCACTGATATGAGCAGCTCCCAATTATGCGGATCAACGGTAGCAAAAATAAAAGGTCTATCTCCTAATGCCTCTATTTGATCTTGCGTCATGGAATTGAATTGAGCGCAAAACAGCTTCCAGAACTTACTTGCCTCGTAATTTGATATGGGGAATAACCCATTGGCAGAATATTGAACGACTTTGCCGTTTATATCGTCTACCCAAAAAACATTCCCTCTAACCTCGACAACGGATTCAGGGCGTCTTGTGCCAAAGGTGCCTTTTAGCACATTTATTGTTCCTATAACACTATCGGATTGAGCTACAAAAGCATTGGAAACGTTGCTCATAACCTGTGTTTCTCCCATGTACAAAGAGACCGTCTCCTTAGTGCATATGCCCAACATAATAGACCCTATCTCCCCCGCTACCTTGGATGTCAATTGCAGCTTTTGAAGTACTCCGCATTCTGGATAAATATCTTTGGTATCCAGTGCGTCGAAGGTAGATAATCCGTTTGTTTTTGAACCCTGAATAAACGTGTTAGAATATGATATAGACCCCGATTTTTGCTGCTGACCGATAGTGTCTATAAAATTTGGTCGACCGCTATCCGTAAACCAATTCTGATAAAATTTATCCTGAATGTTCATGGCTTCGGCTATGTAATTGGAAGTATTGTTAGTTCTGCGAATGAGATAAACATCCCCATTAATAACACCATTCAATGTGCCATAACTTCTTGTGTTCGTGGTAGGGTTTACCACCTGAAACAATTCGCCTATTTCATAATTAGGTTCGTTGCTTTGTCGCTTATACGGTGTATAAATCTCGAACAAGCCTGTAGTGGCTGTAGCGAAGTTGCCAACATCCTGTAATTGACAGATAATATATTGGGCGGCCTGATCGATAATGGATAATATGTATTCGTTCGTGCCAATAACTAATTTTACAATATCCCCCTCCTGAAAGGAATACCCCATAGAATTAGACTGCAAGAAGGTTAGATCAATTGCCACTCCTGCCAAATCAGTGCTATAGGTCGTTGTAGTAAACGTATAAACATTGCTAGTGTCTTTTTTAGCATATATTACCTGACCAATACATTGTATAAAATATCTTGTTCTGAGGCACTTGGTAATATTTACCGAATAGTAATACGCCCAATCAGGTATCTCAATAAGCGCATTTGAATTACTCAATGCCCAAGACAGAGATACGACATACTGATCTGACAACAATCCTGTATCTGGAATTCTGACAATACAATTACTGTTTGTAACTAGCCCGCATTTTCTACCGGCATTATCATAAAATGTGATAGATAGTTGATAAGGCGCGTCCGATTTAAACGCCTTTCCTATTACATTTGAGGTAGGGGTAGCTCCGGTTACGATTACAGCAGACACTCCTTGATCCGTAAACGATATATTGAACGGGTAAAATTGACCGTAGTGATTAGCTATCTGCACTGCATTGGAACCTACAAATGTTAAATCAGATTCATTTACCGAAATAGGGAATGGTGGAACAGGGGAAGAATACTCGTAATAATAAGTAGGTGCTGGACTTTCCGTACCTAATGGAGTTGTCGTTCGTAAAAGATACCGTGAATAATCTCCCGTCCCGCTAATAATATCCCTGTATTTCAACAATATCCATTCACCGGTAGGGTTAGAAATAACATTAGGATCATATGTAGTCAACGTAAAACTAGGGGCCAAAGATGTTATAGACGGGGCTGTGTACCCCATTTTATTGTTGGCTAAAAAAAGCCTATTCTTGGCGGTTTCTAACGTCTTGCAAATAAGTGGTACGCTATCAAAGGGTTTTACTGAATATGCTTGATCAAGCGTAATACCTATGGTATCATTGTAAAAAGGAAACGTCAGCTGAGTTGTCCCGGCATTATGGGCGGCAATAGCCGCGGCATCTGCCGCATTAGACGTTAACCATGAATTAATTATTTGATACGTGTTAGTCTGCAAATAAACTGCCACTAAATCAATCTGAATTACATCCTGTTCTATTCTTTCGGCAAAAGGGATAGCTACGTCCACTCTATTGAAAAGGTCAGAATTCCCATTATAATTACACAGCATTGAAAGGGCAGAAAGAGTGGATGTTTCGTAGTTTCTATAAACATACCGATAACAAAACAGGAAAGCCTCTTTAGCTATGAAGTTATTTGTTACGGAGGGGGTAGTTTGATATATTTTAGTTTGAGTGGGTGGGAGCCCTGGCTGCCTTCGAATAATCGAAATAACCGACTGAGACAATGGTGCGACGTAGGGGGCCTTTGTTGTAATGTAACTTGGCTGATTTAATTTTATCCCTGCATCTACATCTATCCTTCGTGGCTCATTTAATTCATCGGTCCAATAAATACACCCATTTACATATCTTGTTGAATGTATGATATTGTTTTTACCGAAATTAAGACCGCCTGTCACTTGACTATTGGCAAGAACTAAATAAATAACTTCCGACAACACATCATAGCAGAAAATAGCATGATTGCCGTTGCTATTCCATATAAAGTATACTATTCTGCTGCCTGACTCATCTACAGCATGGCCGATAAAAACATTTGTGCCTGCCGGTAACTGAGGGTTGTTTTTTAACACATTTGCCCCTAAACTCTCAACCGTGTTGGTTTCTCCGAAGTCGGTAGTGAGAGTACGAATATTAGAAGCATTCACCCATTTATTAGGTTTTACGGCATAGAAAGCTGAGTCGAAATCGCCTCCGCCTGTTGCCGGGTGCCAAAATGCTTTTTTCTCGTACTGCATCAGTTTTTCATTGCAGCGGTGAATTGCCGCCTGATAATATGAATCAAATCAACGTTATTCAAGTCTGATAAACTAGCCCTCAATAGTCTTTCTTCATTGTAAAATGTTCTGGCTTGAGGGGAATCCTTTATTGCTGCATTGGGGCTTGCCTTCCAATCTCCATACGCTTGAATGGCTGCTATTGCCAATACATCTACCTGCGTAGCGTTATCTACACTTTGTCCATCAGAGATATACATCAGCACCATAGTGCCACAAGCCAATCCGGGCGATAACTGTATTTGTTGGCGCTCCTTAACCACTTTATATGTGTTCCAATTACTGGCTCCTTGTGCCCCAAAATAACGTCCCGTAGACTCTCCCCATTCGTTGATATTCCAGAACCATGTCCACATGCCAGTAAAACCGAATATAGTTGTTTCATTCTTCCCTAAGTTGGGTATAGGCGGTGGAACAAAATTGCCGTCCGTATCATGGTAACGCAATGGAGTTATTAGGTCATTTTGCGGAAGGGGTTTTAGGATACCTCCCGGACGGGACAGGGCCACTACGTCTACACAATCCCCTGGCAGATCAATGGTATTGTCGTCCGTATTAATAGGCAATTCAAGTGTTCTTATAATCTTTAAACTCCTATAACTTAACTCCCTCAAGGCGGACGCATGATGCACTAGTCGCTCCAAATAAAAATGGATAGGCAATCCTTTCTCTAAAAGAGTGCGCCGGGTGATAGTATCTAAGTTCGAGAAGATCATTAGGATTGAGTTTGTTGGTTAATAGGGACGCCTTTCTGTTCTTTTCTGCCTGGATCAACCACCTTATCACTGGTTACTTCTACTCCATACAAAGCACATACTTCTTTTTTTATCATCCATTCCATCTCCGGAAGAACGGGCAGTGGGTCATAGTCTCCATATTGAGACATGTCCATGATGGCTAAATACATGCTGACTTTTGTGGGGTTAAGCGGGTCGCTGTTGGTAATGTCTTTGGTGAAAACGATTTGCATCCCATAATTTTCATACCCGCATTGCCCTAGCAAATCATTTAACAAGGGTTGCGAAAGCAGTAACCCCCATTGCCCGTTTTGTAGTGGAATGTATTCTTTCGAAGGATCGTCCGGATCAAACAATTTAAACACTCCCATATTGCGCGGCAGCTTAATCGGCTTAATGGGTAGTTGGCACTGGCTTACATTTTTCCATTTTGTCACCTCAATGTTTTCATATAGTGCCAGTACTGTACCGTTAGGGATAGCTTCTCCTAATCTTCCGTTGACTTGTAAATAGTCTGTTTTAAGAAGCTGGTTAATAACTTGGCAAGTGGATATTTTAAGTTCTTCCAATGACACTTTACCCGCTACGGGGATGTTTCCTCCGTAAATAATCCTAGCTGATTCTTCTGCGAGGCGGTATAGTGTCGTTGCCATATTTTTTATTTTTTATCCCATTCGTACCAGTCACTACAGTATTGATCTGCTGGCGCTGGTATATTATCGCTCCCCATCCATTTTATAAAATATTTGTTTCCACACTTGTTATTCCCTTTATAATATTCGCATGTTTTACAAGAACTACCACCCAATGGCACCCGCATCCCCGGTTCGTGATCGGGAGGATAGGCTACAGGCCCTTTACCCAATTTTTTCGCTATGGCAGATATTGAAACCATCACATTTTAATAACGTTGTTTTGAGCATTTTTAGCAATATCCCAGTTAAGTATATCTGCTTCCGAAAGGTTAATACCTATGTTTTCCAGACATGCCAAAAGGACTGATTGGATTTCATCATCCCCCCAAAGGAGCTGCGTAGAATTCAATGCGTCATAAACAATAATGCGCCCGCTTACAGTAGTATAAGCAAATTTTGGCTTGGGCGGGCGCATAAAATAGGATAATGTACCAGATTGCTGGACTTTTGGATAGAGCTGATAATTCCAATTTTCTACCTCTTCTGCAAATGGTCGATTAATAGTTGTTGGTATAACCTGCGATCTTTCACGTTGCCCCCGCTCATCATCGTTCAATACTGGACAAGTGGCCGCTAAGTCTGGAATAATATCAATCAAATCCATGTAGTCGTCAGGGACTATAAGTAAACCATTGGCATCTGTAGTGAATGGAACTTTCTTTTTGAAGGGGGCTAAGGCATCATTTAGCCGCTGACCCGTGCCGTATTTTATGAAGCAGTTTTTGTAATAGCGAAGTTGCCCCACATCAACTACATCATCTTTCTCTTCAGGGGCATACCATCCTCCCTGGGCCTTATTTATGTAAAAGTCGAGGATATTATAAGCAACTTGTAAATCCAAACGTAAGTGTTTGGCCTCTAATTTACAGAGAAATATTAATTCATGGCAAAATATTTGCAGATTGGGGACGCTTTACCCCAAAAATTTGGCTGGATTTGAGAATGCCGAATTTCTTTTTGCCTATTTCGTATTTCTGTAGTTTGCGGGGATCATAGAAAACAGTGTCGCCAAGGACCGCTTCGATGTTGGGTAAATGAGTCAAGTTGTTTCCTATGTGTGTAAGCGTGGCTGATCCTATCCCGTCTATATTTTTCATGTTGTAGGGCAAGATAATATTGACGGGATTGTTGCAGGATTCTACCATGCAATAGCCGTTTACCATGATGATCTCCCCGCGCCGGATGACGGCAAAAATCTTCTGGATATCCGCGGACCAGTATTCACGCCCCCTGTACCAGAACATATTTTTAAACCGCTGCCCGTCTTTTGCAAAATCATATACCACATCGTATCTAAATATAGCAGTATCACCTACTTGCATGTCTTTTGTAGAATATCCCTTGTATTTTCCAAAGGCCCCCTCTTCTGTTATTTGCCGGGGCAACGCTTCGATCTGTCCTACGATATTTACCATATCTGCCGCATTGATGTCAGAACTCTGGGCATACATGGCCGAAGTTTTGGCAACGGCTCCGTACTGCTTAACGAATACATCCTTGATACTTAAAAGAAGATTGTTGTATGGTGATTGAAGCATGGAAAAAATTTTAACGAAGATAAAGTAAAATACTTTAACTTGCTTAATAATGGAGAACATAACAATTCGGCCAGGGAAAAAATACGCAGGGTTGGTAGATAAGGTCAGAGAGGCCGCCGCCAAGTCGGGTCGATCTATGAACAATTACGTTCTCTTTTTACTAGACAGTCATTTAAAAAATCAACATACAGATGAACAAGTTCCCGGACAGAGTTTTGGGGGGTCGCCTCATAGTGAAGGTGCTTCCATCGAAAGAACAACAGATTGAGAGTCTTGTCATACCTTCTACCGCTAATTCAAACCTCAGTGAAGGATTAGTAAAATTAGTAGACCCGGAATTGGAGAAATTCATTCCTGTTGGCAACATTGTAGTTTTCCCTACCGGGTCCGGCGTAGGGCAATATATCGGTAACGACCCGATGTTATGGTTAGAGTTTCGGGATGTTTGGGCGGTCTTTGCAATAGATGAAGAATGAGCAAGCCATTAACCATACTATTTAAGTACCCTTCTAGGGGAAGACGGGAAAGGTTTTTTCAATCATTGGATAGTCTGTACAATAACATCTCCGATCCGGAAAATTTTCGCGTAGCTCTAACTTTGGATGAAGACGATCCAATAATGAATGATCCAGAAGTCATTTCCAAAATCCAGTCTACCTATCCAAACCATATTTTTCTGTGGGGTAAATCTGATAGTAAGGTGGATGCTATTAATCGGTATTTACCGGACTACGGTCAAATAATTGTTGCATGGTCGGACGATATGATATGCACCTTTTACGGATTTGATCATGTTATAAGAAGCTGTTTTCAAGATGGACTTGACTGGCATGTGCATATCCCGGAGATAGATGAGGGCGACAAATTACCCGTTTTGTACATAGCGGGAAGAGACTTTTTAAACAGATTCGGATGGATATACAATCCTATTTACAAATCCTTATTCTGCGATACCGATTTGATGCACGTAGCAAAGAAACTAGGCCGGTATAAGTTTTTCAATTACGCCGGCCTTTACATTCACATGCTACCGGCGTATGGGCGGCAAGAGCCTGATCAAATGTGGTTAGATCAACAAGAGATTGGATGGTCTATTGACCATGAAACTTACAAGGAACGCGAAACTAATAATTTTGGATTATGAATCCTATCCTGTCCATATTAATCCCTACAGTAATTGGAAGAGAGCGGCAATTTGAAGCACTTTATCACAAATTAAATGGAATGCTTGATGTCGCACCTTATAGATCGGCAGTTGAAATATTGTATTTAAGGGATAACAAAGAAAGCACCATAGGAGAAAAGAGAGAAGAATTGTACAAAATGGCTAATGGAACTTTTTCATGGCAGATAGATGATGATGATGACATACCATACCATGCAATATGGTATGTACTTACCAACACTAAAATATCACATGATTGTATTACTTTTCAAGAAAAATGCTTAATAAATGGCAGATACTATTCATCCAACCATAGTTTGAAATATGAAGATTGGGGTGAACAACAAGATGGATTTGATTATGTTCGTACGCCTTTCTTCAAATCTGTAATTAAAACAGAGATAGCTCGATCTGTCCCTATTCCTCATATCAGATATGGCGAAGATCACGAATGGGCCAGGGCGTTAAGGCCACATCTAAAAAACGAAATTCACATAGACAAAGAGCTTTACATTTATCAACACAATTCAAAACCAGAAGATTTTCAAACTCGTTATGGATTTGACAAACAATAAACCCTGTATAATCTCTTGCGGAATAGGGGGGCATTATACAGCATCCATAGACCGGCTTGCTAATAGTGTCCAATGGCACGGTTGGCCCGGCAGCACGATATTCTGGAAAGATTACCCAGAAGGTTGCCCTAAACACGAAGGTAGTGGGCAATACAACTTCAAAATATTTTCATTTAGAGAGGCGTTTAAAAGAGGCCATAATGTCGTGCTGTGGGTCGATTCATCATTGTATGCCATAAAAGATGTCATGCCAATATTCGACTACATTAATGACAATGGCATCTTTTTATTTAAATCTGGTTACCCTCTCAGTGCAACGACCACAGATGCATTTTTGAGCTTTAAGGGGATAACCAGAGAAAGTTTGATTGATGTTCCAGAATTTGCCACGGGTGCCGTTGGAATACGAATAGACAATCCAATAGGAAATGAATTTTTTATCAGGTGGGAGGCATATATGAAATGGGGGTTTTTTTGCGGCAACCGAGTTCATGATCCATTAGACAGCACACATCCATTATTCAAGTTTTCAAGACAGGATCAAACCGCGTGTAGCATGGCCCTTCATGACATGGGAATAACAACCGCTGGCGAAGACAAAAATTGGGTATCCTATTACCCTAATCATACAGAATCAACTATATTTTTTATAAAAGGAATTTAGCTTTATGAAAGCCGTTATCTCTTGCACTAATGACGATAAGTACTTATTTCTGCTACCAATAGTTGCATATTGCTGGCACAAAATCGGGATAGATATTATCTGTTTTTCCCCGAGAGAAATGAACCAAAAATCATGGCTTGTAGCTATGTACTCGCGCGGACAATTTATCGGATTTGATTGCACTGAAAATAAAAAAGCTACTTATTCACAATGTAGTCGGTTATTCGCAGCCACCATAAAGGATTTGCCAGAAGATGAAATACTAATAACTTCCGATGCAGATATGGCCGTTTTTAATCTGCCTAAGTATTTAGGTGATATGACAATAATAGGGGCTGACCTTGTGCCAGAAAAACAATTTCCTATGTGCTATGCTATGGCCCCAAAATGGCTTTGGAAGAAAATAATGGGGATAGGAGAAAAATCAGTACAAGAATGTCTTGATGATATATTAGGTCATATTGAATGCGAAAATATGCGCGGTAATTACTGGGGGAAAGATCAGGAGGTCCTATGGGATAAATCTCATCCATTTGCCAACTTAATCAACAGAGCGCGGCCCGGAACTCAATTCGCTGACAACAGAGTAGACCGAGACGATATAAACTGGCGCGCTTATCTTGGCCCCAATCTTATAGACGCTCACTTATGGCGACCAGGATATACAGACGAAAACTTTGCCAATATCCTTGAGCTACTCCAATCACAATATCCTAATAAAAGCTTTGAATGGTTAATTAATTATCGTAATGAATATTTAAAACTGTTATAATGTCACCTTCATCTATTCAGTATTACCACAAAAGAGCCGTGGATGATATTCTTCTAATTATCCGAACTCTATATAAACAAGGCGTTTTAACGCAGGATATATATGACCATATAATGAGTACTTCTTCAGAAATACAATTAGACCCATACACCATGTTTATTTCAATAGATGGGCATTTTGTTGAAGTAGAAAACGCTTCTAAAGAAAAATTTAAAATAACGGTTAAAGTCGATCCCCTATGATACCTGAACTTGTAGAATGGCAACGGGTTTCTAAAGAAACTGGGCTTGTCGAATGCTGGTGGACACACCCGTGTCTTGATGTTATCAATACATTGGACTTGAAGGATAAAACATGGCTTGAATTCGGGGCAGGGTTAGGAACCGCCAGTCTTAGACAAAAATGCAAATGGGTTGATTCCATTGAGGCAAATAACGAATGGGCTGCAAAGGCGGCCAATTACTGTAATGAAAACAGCTTATATAATGGCATTATTCATTCAGCAAACCTACCTGATGGTATTCAAGAATTAAAAGACTCCTATTTCCAGCTTATTCCCGCTGGTGAGTACGATATTATATCCGTTGATGGCATCTGGCGCAACGAATGCTTGCAATGGGCTATAGATCATTTCATAGGCCGTGGCGGAAAGTTAATTGTAGATAACCTTGATCAAGATTATGTCTGGATCAGCCCGGCAGCAATGGAATTAATGGCCCCTTATCCATGTGAAATATATTATCAACCAGGACATACTAATCATGAAGGTAAACCCTGGAACACTCGGATTTTTACAATACCAGCATGATAGTACCTCAAATTATATATGATTCGCGCCGTCCTGAAAAATGGCCTGATTTAATGCAGGAAATTTATAACCAAGGGATAACTGAATGGAAGATATGGGAGCCGGTAGAAGATAAAGATAGTGTTATTACCTCCATTAACAAAAGCCATAAGCGGATCGTACAATGGGCTAAATTAAATAACTTGCCTTTTGTGGCTATCTGGGAGGACGATTGTTTTTTTCCTGCAAAAGATGGATGGAAGAAATTTATCGAGCAAATGCCCCCGTGGAAGTGGGACATATGGTCCGCTGGCACCTATGGCTTAGACAGGCCCATTACCGGCAAAACAGATAAGCTAAATGGTATTCACTGTTACATGGTAAATGAGCGGTTTTATGATACCTT